>Ga0070741_10003718_pt1 | contig 37006 bp, 29 predicted proteins | sample Coa_R1_4_FD_66440 | JGI IMG/M metagenome (GOLD analysis project Ga0070741, IMG submission 66440) | Surface soil microbial communities from Centralia Pennsylvania, which are recovering from an underground coalmine fire - Coalmine... | ecosystem: Environmental > Terrestrial > Soil > Unclassified ... | reverse complement strand
AGCGGCGGCCTGACGTATGGCTCCGGCATGCCGCTGACGGCTCGCGTGCTCGGTAATCTGTCCGATACCGGAGGTACGGGAGCGATTGGAAGCGGGCGCGCGGATGCCACAGGGGCTCCGGTTCAAGCAGGCAATGACTTCTTCAATCTAGGCGCTTTCGCTATTCCTCCTGCTGGACGCTTCGGAGATGCGGGCCGGAACACGATTCCCGGACCGGCAACTGTGGCGCTCAATCTGTCTTTCGGCAGGTCCTTCCACATTAGTGACCGGCGGCAACTGGAGTTCCGGATCGACAGTCAGAACTTCACGAATCATGTGAGCTATACGGCCTTCGGAACAGTGGTGAACGCCTCGAATTACGGTTTGCCGACAGCGGCACAGAAGATGCGTGCCATCACACTGGTTGCGCGTTTCCGGTTTTGAACAATGCGCTGGTTCCTGAAGACTGCGATTTTGGCAACGGTTCTGGTTGCAACTGCCCAGGAGCCGAATCCGGTATTCCGCGCCGGATCGAATCTGGTGATAGTGGATGTATTTGTCCGGGACCGCTCCGGGAAGGAAATCCCGAACCTTCGCAAAGAGGACTTCACCGTGCTTGAAGACGGCAAGCCGCAGGCCATCTCCGTCTTCGAATTTCAAAAGCTCAGCTCCGAACCCCTGCCTGCAAGCCCGCGGCCGGCCTTGGCGCCGCGGCCGACTCTTACGGCGCGCTCCCCAGCAAAGGCTTTTACGACCTTCTCGCCTGGAAAGATTCAATACCAGGACCGCCGGCTCATTGTTCTCTTCTTCGATTTGTCTTCCATGCAGCCTGCCGACCAGTCGCGGGCGCGGAAAGCGGCGCTCCAGTTTCTCAACGAGCGTATGACGCCTGCCGACATGGTCGCCGTGATGTCCTTTTCCAGCGAACTGCAAATTCTCCAGGACTTCACCAATGACCGCGATCAACTTGCCGCCGCCATCCGGAGTTTTGCGACCGGGGAAGGAAGCGACCTGGCGGTCATAGCCGATACAGGCGACGCGAACAGCGGCGAAGACACGGGCGCCGCTTTTGTGGCTGATGAAACCGAGTTCAACATCTTCAACACCGACCGAAAGCTGAGCGCGCTCGAGTCGGCGGCTAAGATGCTCGCCGGACTACCGGAGAAGAAGGCTCTGGTGTACTTCTCGAGCGGTGTGAGCAAAACCGGCGTGGAGAACCAATCGCAGTTGCGCTCCACGATCAACGCCGCGGTACGCGCGAACGTTTCGTTCTATCCTGTGGATGCCCGCGGGTTGATGGCGATGCCTCCGGGCGGCGACGCCAGCCAGGCCTCGGCGCGCGGCGGCGGCATCTTCACCGGCGCGGCGCAAAATACCCAGCGGGCGCAGTTTCATGATCAGCAGGAAACGCTCGTATCGCTGGCCGCTGATACGGGCGGCAAGGCCCTGCTCGACAACAACGATTTAGCCCTTGGCATTACCCAGGCCCAGAATGATATCCGCAGCTACTACATCGTTGGATACTACAGCACCAATACGGCGCAGGACGGACGCTGGCGCCGCATCCAGATCAAAGTAGCATCCCAACCGCAAGCGCGCCTCAGCTACCGCAGCGGTTATTTCGGCGCCAAGCAGTTCGGCAAGTTCAGCGCGGCGGATAAAGAAACCCAGCTCCAGCAAGCCCTTATGCTTGGGGATCCCGTGACGGACCTTCCACTCGCGCTCGAAGTCAATTATTTCCGCCTGGGCCGGGAGCGCTATTTTGTTCCGGTCGCGGTGAAGATCCCCGGTTCTGAGATTGAGCTCGCAAAGAAGGGCTCGAATGCGACAACGGAGTTCGACTTTATCGGGGAAGTACGGGACCACCGCAATCAACAGGTGGCCAGCGTACGCGACGGGATTCGCGTGAAACTGGACGAGAGCGGCGTTTCCCAACTCGGCCGCCGAAACCTACAGTATGACACCGGCTTCACGCTTTCTCCCGGCGAATACAGGCTCAAGTTTTTGGCGCGCGAAAATCAGACCGGCAAGATGGGCACATTCGAAACCAAGTTCGTGATTCCGGACTTGTCCGCGCAGTCCAAGTATCTGCATATGAGCTCGGTGGTGTGGAGCAATCAGCGCGAGCCCCTCAACGCGGCCGTCGGGTCATCGGGCAGCCGCAAGAAGCTGCTGGCCTCCAATCCCCTCGTGGATAAAGGCGAAAAGCTGATTCCCAGCATCACGCGTGTGTTCCGCAAAGATCAGAACCTGTTTGTGTATCTGGAGGCATACGATCCCGCGTTCCGTCCCGAAGAAAAGAAAGCCAGTCTCGTGGCGGCGCTAAGCTTTTTCCGCGGCCGTACAAAGGCTTTTGAAACCCCGCCGGTTCGGCTTTCCGACCTGGCGCCCTCGCGCGGCAGCACGCTGCCCATCCAGTTTCAATTAGCGCTTGCCAAGCTGCCTCCGGGACGCTACACATGCCAGATCAGCGTTGTCGACGAGATTGGAAAGCGCTTCGGCTTCTCACGGGCCTCGCTGGTCCTGCTGCCTTGACATTCGGAAGCCGCTGACCCACGCTGAAGCCGTACCGGGATTCTTCCGCCAGGCTGCACAGCCATGCTCTTCACCGATCTGCCTTTGGCGCAACGCCTCGAAGGAGCGGATGCACAGAATGGCATCGAGTGCGCTTGCAGGCGGCCGGACGCGGCATTTCTTCGTATAGCAGGCGGCGTGGCCATCTTCGCCGGTTTGGGATCCGTGCTGACGCGGGCGCTCGGCGGGGGCATGAATGGGCCGCTCCATGAAACGGAGCTTGATGATCTCGAGAATTTTTTTCGCAGCCGCGGCGCGCCGGTCGTACTCGAGTTGTGTCCATTCGCCGACCCCTCACTGGTTGAGTTGATCGGCCGCAGACATTACCGGATCTGCGAATTCAATAACATCCTGGTGCGGTCCGTGACAGGGCTGGAGCCAGGTGATCCGGACTGGTCCCTGCCGCGCGTTCGCGAAATCGCGCCGAATGAGGGCGATCTCTGGGCCCTGACCATCGCGCAGGGTTTCTCTGAATGCGAGATACCGGCCGAAGAAGAGATCGAGATCGGTAGAACTGTGGCCGCGATGCCGTCGGCGCGCTGCCTGTTGGCATTTGATGGAGAAAATGCCGCGGCCGCAGGCGCAATTTTTGTCCACGAAGGTGTCGCGCTGCTGTTTTCCGATAGCACGATTCCAAGGTTCCGGCGGCGCGGCATGCAGACGGCGCTCATTCGCCGGCGCCTTGAGCTTGCCGCTTTAGCAAACTGCGATGTCGCAGCGGCATCCGTAGCGCCTGGCACTGCTTCGCAACGCAGCTATGAGAGGTGTGGGTTTCAGGTGGCGTATACCAAAGTCGTGCTGATGGCGTAAAGCCGGTTGCTGCGCGAGCGGCTCGGTATTCTCACAATTTCAGGAGAGATTCCGTATCCCGAAGGCACTATCCAGTTCTCGGGTCCTCTCGATTGTCGCTCGATCAGTGCGCAGCCGCTTGCTTCACCGCCCTGGCTCTCTGGATCGTATTGAGCAGCTTAGACGATCTGTGTTTGGATGCTGCCTTTCTGTACCGTCTGATTACGCGCTGGTTCAGAGCTGACCGGGTTCAGACGCTGCCCGACGAATCCGAACTCAACAACGAGCCGCACCGGCGAATCGCGGTTTTCATTCCACTGTGGCGCGAACACCGGATCATCGGCAAAATGCTGGAGCATAATCTGGCTTCCTGCCGGTATGAGCCCTGCGACTTTTTCATAGGCACGTATCCCAATGATCCGGAGACGGTAGCGGCCGTTCGGGCCGCCGAGTGGCGGTATCCGAACGTTCACCTGAGCATGTGCCCTCACGATGGGCCGACATCGAAGGCCGACTGCCTGAACTGGATCTTTCAGAGCCTCGTTCTCTACGAGGAGCAGCACGGCATCCGCTATGAGGTCGTGGTGACACACGATGCCGAGGACGTGATTCACCCGGACTCGCTCCCGCTAATCAACCACTTCATAGCCCATTACGACATGGTGCAAGTGCCGGTGCTACCGATCGGCACTGCGCCGGGCGAGATCACTCACGGGCTGTATTGCGACGAATTTGCGGAATTTCAGAGCAAGGACATTCCGGTCCGGCAGATGTGGGGCGGTTTTCTGCCTTCGAACGGCGTGGGAACCGGCTACTCTCGCCGGATCCTGGAGAAGCTCGCCGAGGCGCACTCCAACCGCGTTTTTGAGTCTGTCTGCCTCACAGAGGATTACGAGAACGGGTACCGCATTCACGCGCTGGGTGGCTCGCAGATCTTCCTTCCGCTGCAGTACCCACGGGAAAAACTGGTTGCGACGCGGGAATACTTTCCTCGCACTTTCCGCGCGGCAGTTCGCCAGAGGACCCGGTGGACCATGGGCATCGCCCTGCAGGGGTGGGAGCGTCACGGATGGCGGGTGCCGCTGCGCCAGCTTTATTGGTTCTGGCGGGATCGCAAAGGGCTGGTGGGCAATCTGGTGGCGCCGGCTGCCAACGTGCTGTTCCTATACGGTCTTGCGACCTGGATTTTGAGCCGCACGAGGGCGGAGCTGTGGCAATTCGGCGCGCCGCTGCACGCCATCGCCTGGCTATGCTGGCCGGCTCTGCTGCTGACGCTGCTTCATTTGGCCGTGCGGGTCTTGTGTGTGCGCAACGTCTATGGCTGGGCGTTGGCGGCCGGTGTCCCTTTTCGCGCGATGTGGGGCAACTGGATCAACTTGCTGGCGACGGTGTCGGCGATCTATCGCTATCTTGCCGCCCGGATGCATGGCAGGCCGCTGGTCTGGCTGAAGACGGAACATATGTATCCAAACCGCGCGGCGCTCGCCTCGCTCGAGATCTGCTTTCAATTGGTCACGCCCGGCGAATTCGAAGAGCTGGCACATGAATATCTGGCCGGTTCCCAAGCTACAGCGCGTCTGAACCTGCCTGTAGTTTCCGAATCCACTCTTCAACAGTAGGTTTGCTGTCCGAAGGCGCAGCCGTAAGATACTCCCGCAATTCGCGCAGGGCTGCCGGCGATCGTTGCGTACTGTCTCCAGCTAGATCGATTGTAAGCAGCCGATTGGTGGAGGTCAAACTTGCGCGGTACCGGTACACTGAAAAGACCGATGACGAAAATCTGGTTGCGGAATGGGATGGTTATTGACGGCTCGGGTGCACCGGCCCAGCGAGGAGACGTTCTGATTGTGGGCGATCGCATCGCCGAAGTAGGCCGCTTCGATCCTCCGGCCGAGGCGATCACCATGGATTGTGAGGGTCTCACGATCGCGCCGGGATTTATTGACGCGCACAGCCACTCGGACCTTCAGGTACTGGAGAACCGCGAAGAAAAGGTTAGGCAGGGAGTTACAGGAGAGGTAGTCGGCAACTGCGGCTTTTCGCCGTACCCCGCGCCGAAAGAGCGCCGGCTGCTTCATGACTTTGCGAACTCCATCTTCTGCGGCTCGGCCAACTGGGGCTGGAACTCCGCGCGGGACTACCTGGCCGACGTGCAACGGGACTCGAAGGTCGCAACAGTGGCTTCGCTCGTCGGCCACGGCACCCTGCGAATCGCGCAGGCCGGCAATCGGCTTGGCAGTCTTCCCGAAGCGGACGTGGACGCGCTCGAGCAGAAACTTGCCGATGCCCTGAGCGGCGGCGCGTGCGGATTTTCGACCGGGTTGATGTATTCGCCCGGCGCGAGCGCGCCGTTTGAAGAGCTGGAGAGGCTTTGCCGCGTAGTGGCGCGCTACGGAAAGATCTACGCCACGCATATGCGCAGCTACGCTTCCGGTTTACTGGAGTCGATTGACGAGCAGCTTGAGCTAGCACGGCGAACAGGTTGCCGTATTCAGATTTCGCACCTTCAGGCTGTGGGCCCCGCCAACTGGCACTTACAAGAGCGGGCGCTTGAAAAAATTGAGGCGGCCCGCGCAGAGGGAATCGACGTTGGATTCGATTGCTATCCTTACATCGCGGGTAGTACGGTACTTACTCAACTGCTGCCGCAATCCGCGCTGGAGGGCGGTATCGATGCGATGGTCGCGCGCCTTTCCGATCCGGAGACGCGCCGGCGCATCGCAGCGGAAACGGTGGCACAAACGGCTCAGCGTTGGACCGACATTTTTATTTCCGCTGTGGGTTCGGCGGCAAATCGATCTGCAGTGGGACAGAGTCTCGCGGCCATTGCGGAAGCCCGCGGTACAGAACCGGTCGAGGCGGCCATTGACTTATTGGTTGAAGAACGGGGAGCCGTGAATATGGTCTCGTTCAACCAAAGCGAAGACAATCTTCGCCAGACTCTATCCCATCCGCTTTCGCTGGTTATCAGCGATGGATTTTACGTAAAGGGGCGGCCCCACCCGCGGCTATACGGAACGTTTCCCCGCTTACTGGGCGAGGTCTCTCGAAAACGTGGATGGCTTTCGCTGCCGCAGGCGATTTACAAGATTACCGGCGCACCGGCGGCTCGCTTCGGTTTCGCCCAGCGGGGCCTGCTGCGCCCCGGCTGGTTCGCCGATGTAACGGTGTTCGATGCAGGCACGGTGGACAGTCCCGCCGATTACGAAACACCGGAACTCGCCCCCGTGGGAATCCGACAGGTCTTGCGAAACGGCTCGCCTCTGCTGGCTTCCCAACCAAATTGACCGCTTCATTTTTGGCGTTTTATTTTGGACCGCTTCATTCGAGCAGACCCGGGGGTTGCTGCTGCTCTTCGGCGCAGACCTCCGGCGCTGCGCCGTCCCCGGAGTCTTCGGTGGGCTCGCAGTCGTCATTCTCCCCCGCAGGCGCGCTCAAGAAATTTAGCTCGTAGAAGGCAATCACCTCACGAAGACGTGCAATCTCTTTGAGCAAGCACTGGACCCGAAAACTGGGATTTCGCTCATCGAATTCGTTCCCGCAGTTCAGGTCATAATCTTCCGAAAGACCGGCAATTCGCATGTTTGGCGCTGCCGCTGCCGTGATTGGAAGGTGGGAAGTGGCGTCCATGCCAAACCCTATGCATGAGTCGTGCCATTTTCCGGAAGCTCGAAATTTGGGTGCAAGGCGCTCCCGCGCGTAACGCGTCAGCATGCCGGGAGCGGCTGGATGCCTTCTCTACTTCTCTGTGCTATCAAGCCGGATATGGCGCACTATCGCAAGCACTTTGAAAATGAATTTCTCTATGCTGCCGCACTCGCATAAGTTGCAGCAGAGACAGCGTGCTGCGCATGGCGTGCGGATTGCAATTCTCGCCGTGACGTCACGGGTCAGGAGGGAAACAATGATCGACGCCGTTCAGGAGAACCCTAGGGATTTAACAGCAAACCGAATGGATGAGCCGCAGGTGGACGACGCGCCCGCCACAACCATTGTTGTGCGGGAAAGGTGCCCCGCCGATCCGGACCAAGCCGGTGTCTGGTGCGCTTGGGAAGGCGCGGATTGACGGCGGGGCGCGCTCGTGTTCGTAGGGGCGAATGCGCTCAGGCCGAAAGCGCCGAACGCAGATTAAATTCGCGGACCAGCCGGTGCAAGTTGTTGACGTGGATATCGAGCATTTTGGCCGCTTTCGTGAAGTTTCCGTTAGCTCGGGTGAGCGCATTCAGCACGATGGCGCGCTTGGCTTCTCTTACGGCCTCCTGATACCCGAACGAAGCCGGTTCGGCCGATGCTGAACGGCAACGCAGAATATCGGGAAGATCTTCCGGCAAAATCTCTTCGCAGCATCCGAAAATGACCGCGTATTCAATGGCATTCTCCAGCTCGCGGACATTGCCCGGCCAGTCGTGAGTCTCCAGGATGATCATCGCCTCCGGTGAAATGCCGCGCACCAGCCTCTGGTGCTTCTTGCTGTACTTAATAACGAAGTGCTCGGCCAGCGCGGCGATATCCTGGCGGCGCTCCCGCAGCGGAGGCATGCGGAGCGATACCACGTTCAGCCGATAATAAAGATCTTCACGGAAGGTCTTGTTGCGAATCGCCTCCTCAAGATCGCGATTGGTGGCGGCAATGATCCGTATATCCACGTCGATAGTCCGCGAGCCGCCCAATCGTTGGAAACAGCGCTCCTGGAGAACCCGCAGCAGCATGGATTGCGGTCCTTCGCCCAGCTCGCCCACTTCGTCGAGGAAGAGCGTTCCGCCATCGGCCAGCTCCAGCTTGCCCCGCTTTTGCAGCATCGCTCCGGTGAAGGCGCCTTTTTCGTGGCCGAACAGTTCGCTCTCCAGCAGTGTGTCTTTGAGCAGCGCACAGTTGATCGCTTCGAAGGGACGGTTGGCACGGGGGCTGTTCTGGTGAATCGCTCGCGCCGCCAGCTCCTTTCCCGTGCCGGTTTCACCACGTATCAGCACCGTCGCATCGGTGCGGGCGATCCGGCCGATCCGTTGATACACTTCGCTGATGCGCGGACCGGTGCCGATCATGACATGCTTGATGTTCGCCTTCTGAGCCGGCGAGACTTCGACGGTTGCCAGGCGCGACCGCATAGCATGGTCCAGCGCCAAAGCGATGGACGGGGATGCGGCCGCCAGCAGGCAGACCTGATGCGGGGTCCAACGTTGGTTGCCGGTTAGATACAGAAACCCTGCAACACGCGACGCGAGCGCCAGCGGTACGGCTATCGCATAGCCATCTTCGGTACCAGGCACCTCGCAGACTTCGGCAATCGTCGCCACCCCGGTGCGAATCGCTTGTTCGATCACATCGCCGGCCGGTGTCAATTGGACATGTCCCTGCGTCGAATCACCCCAGGTCGCGACCGGAGCGCACTCCGAAGGCGCTCCTGGACGAGCGGCGAGAATGATTCCTCGCTCGAACGGTACTACGGCCTGAATGGTCTCCAGCAGGTGGCTTCCTAGTACTCCGACATCCTTCGCCGCCTGAATCAGGCCGCCGATCTTCATGAAGAATTCAAGCTCGCGGGAGGGCCGATCCTCGGCAAGCTGGAGCGCGCATTCATCCCGCAGCAAAGCCGCCTGTTCCGGAGCGAGCTGCAAAGTAGCGCGGGCAATCAGCTCGCGCTCGGGGACCTCCTGGGGCAGTTCACCGGTCGCCTCCTCGTCCTGTAGCCGCAGCAGGGTGTTCCCGATCCCGATCGTGTCGCCGTACCGCAAAGGCGCGCGGTCAACGCGCTGGCTGTTCACAAATGTTCCGTTATGGCTTCCCAAATCCTCCACCGCATAACCGTCCGGTTCGGCCTTGATCAGCGAATGCCGGCGGGAAACGGAAAAATCGCCAATGCATAGATCATTCGAGGGATGGCGGCCGATTGAAACAGCGTCCGCCCCTAACTTGAAGATCGCCCCGCGCAGGGGACCGGAGATCGCGACGAGTATCGGTGCTGACATCACCCTGTAGTGAAAGGATCAGCGGGAAAGTTTCACAGTGAAACGCGCTTCCGGTGCGTCTCACTACCGGACAAGGAACAGCCAACATGGAACAAATGCGCCACGAATGGTTGGAAACCATGGATGCGCCGGCAGTAAGCGGCGCCGGCAGAGCGATCGCGGCATCGTTCGGTTCCGGGCGCTATGAGGTCGATCGGCTGCTGGGTGAAGGCGGGCAAAAACAAGTGCTGCTGGCGCGGGATACGCTGCTTGACCGTCACGTGGTGATCTCGATCCTGAAAACCGGCCAGCTTGAGCCGAGGAACCTTGCGCGATTCTGGCGGGAAGCGCAGACCATGGCCCAGCTCGGCAGCCATCCCAACATTGTTACGGTCCACGATATCGGCCACGAACAGGGCCGGCCCTATATCGTCAGCGAATACGTCGATGGCGGTTCGATCGAAGACCTTCTAAAGGCGGCGAAATCGGCGCTGCCGCTCCAGCAGGTCCTCGACGTAGCCGGACAGGTGTGCGCCGCTCTGGCGTACGCCCACGCCCGCGGTGTGGTCCACCGCGACATCAAGCCCGGCAACATCTGGCTAACGCGGTCCGGCGCGGTAAAGTTGGGAGACTTTGGCCTGGCTCTTACGGCCGATATGCCGCGAGTGACAACCGAAGGATCCATGATCGGCACCGCCGTCTATATTTCGCCGGAGCAGGTCCTCGGCCATGCAACCCAGCCGGCGAGCGATCTTTATTCCCTGGGTGCGGTGCTGTATGAAATGTGCACCGGGCGGCCGCCGTTCGTGAGCGACAGCTTGGTTGGGATCATCTCGCAGCACATTGGAACGCCGCCGGTGGCTCCGTCGTGGCGCAATCCCGCTGTACCGCGCGCCTTGGATGAGGTAATCCTGCGCCTGCTCGCTAAGGCCCCGGAGCAGAGGCCGCAGAATGCCGCCGACGTAGCGGCGCTGCTGAGTCCTATCGAAGCTGGCGGACAGGCCGCGGCGGCGCAGCACGACAACCATCCCCTTTCCCGTCTGGCCGAAGGTGTCTTCGTAGGACGTGATGCGGAACTCGGCGAACTTCGCTCGGCGCTGAATACGGCGCTTGCGGGCCGCACGCAACTTTCCATGGTGCTGGGCGAGCCGGGGAGCGGCAAAACAAGGCTCACCGAGCAGTTGGCGGTCTACGCGCGCCTGCGCGATGCACAGGTGCTAGTGGGCCGCTGTTACGAAGGCGAGGGAGCGCCGGCTTTCTGGCCGTGGATCCAGGTGATCCGGTCGTATGTTGCCGATAAGCAGCCAGCTTCGGTGGAACCGCTGCTGGGGCATGGTGCGGCCGAGATCGCGCAGCTTGTCTCCGAGGTCCGGGATCTGCTGCCCGGGTTACCTGCGCCGCCGCCCCTCGAACCGGGCCAGGCGCGATTCCGATTGTTCGACAGCATTGCCACCTTTCTTCGCAATGCGGCCCGCGTGCGCCCGCTCGTCCTGATTCTCGACGACCTGCACTGGGCGGATAAACCCAGCCTCCTGCTGCTCCAATTCATTCTCCGCGAGCTCGGTGACTCGCGCGTGCTGATTGTCGGGACGTATCGCGATACCGAGGTCGGCCGGCAGCATCCGCTGGTGCAGGCGCTCGGCGGCCTTGCACTCCTTGGCCAGACGAGCCGCATCGCGCTCTCCGGTCTCGGTAGGCCGCACGTGGCGCGGTTCATCGAATTGACTACGGGTGAGGCGCCGTCGGAACCGGTTGTCGACGCGGTATACCGCGCCACCGAAGGGAATCCATTCTTCGTCAGCGAGGTGCTGAAACTGATGACGGCCGGCGGAAGTTTTGATGTTTCCGAGCGCGGCCTCAAGAGCATTCCGATTCCGCACGGCGTGCGGGATGTCATCGCGCGGCGCCTGGATCATCTCTCGGAAAAGGCCAACAATCTGCTGGCAATTGCTTCCGTCATCGGCCGTGAGTTCACTGCGCGAGTGCTGCAGAATGTGAGCGATCTTCCGGTTCAGGCGCTGCTCGAGCTTCTGGATGAGGCCGTCGCGGCGCGGGTGATTGCTCCGCTGTCTTCCGCTTCAGGCCGGTATGGGTTCGTACATGCCTTGTTCCGGGAGACGCTCTATGGCTCGCTGGGCGCCAGCCGGCGCGTGCGCCTGCACCGGCGTATTGGTAAGGCGCTCGAAGAGCTGTATGGAGCGCGATCCGATTCCCACCTACCCGAGCTGGCTCACCACTTCCTTGAGGCCGCCTCGATTTCGGGCGTGGACAAGGCGGTCCGTTATGCGGTACGCGCAGCCGAGCGGGCAAGTGCGCAGCTTGCGTATGAAGAGGCGGCCAATTACTATGAGCGCGCACTCCAGGTTCTGAATACGCAGAAGCAAGGCGACCGGCAGCGGCGGTGTGATTTACTGCTCGCCTTAGCCGACGCCCAGACGAAAGCGGGAAATGCAACCGTAGGCTGGGAGACATTTCAGGAAGCCGCCGAAATGGCCCGATCGCTTGGCGCGCGCCGGCACTTCGCCCGCGCCGCGCTCGGCAGCGGATCTTGGGCCATGGGTGTGCGCTACGGCAAAGTCGATCCCGTGCTTGTGAGTCTCCTCCAGGAGGCGCTCACGGGGCTGGATTCCACAGACAACGCACTGCGGTCTAAGCTCCTGGCGCAGCTCGCGCTGGCCTGCTATCACGAACCCGGCGAGCGGCGCCTCGTTCTAAGCCAGCAGGCGGTAGAGATCGCGCGGCGGGTCTCCGATCCATCGGCGCGGCTGGCTGCGCTGTTCAGCCGGTGCATCACGCTTGAAGGCTACGAGATGGCAAACGAACGCCTCGCCGTGGCCACGGAAATCGTCCGTATTTCCGAGCAGGCGGGAAATAAGGAGATGAAGCTGCGGGGCCATTACCGGCGTCTTCGTGAGCTTCTGGAGCTGGGCGACCTGGAAGAAGCCGATCGCGAAATGGAAGTATACGGCCGGCTGGCCGACGAGCTTCGCCAGCCGATCTATCTGTGGCTCAAGCCGTTCGGCCAATCTTCGCGTGCGCTGCTGGAAGGACGCTTTGCCGACTGCGAGCGGCTGCTCGAGGAAGCTCTGGCCATCGGCAAACGCGCGCAGGACGACACCGCAGCGCTGTTCTATGCCGCTGAGATGACGACATTGCGGCGGATGCAGGGCCGCTTCGCGGAGCTCGAGCCGCGTGTCAGCGCGCTGGTCGAGAAGTATCCTTCGATTACGGGCTGGCAGGCAACGCTTACGGAGATCCGCACCGAGCTCGGCATGTTTGACCAGGCTCGCGCTGACTTCGACCGCCTCTCCGCGTACGACTTCGCGGATTTTCCACGCGACGGCGCTTGGGTGGTAAGTATGGCGCTGCTGGCGCAGGTATGTTCTCAAGTAGGCGACCGGAGGCGCGCCGGCGTTCTTTACGAGCTGCTGCTTCCGTTTGCGGAGCGAAACCTGATCATCGGCAGCGCCGCGGCCTTCTACGGTCCTGCTTCGCGCCAGCTTGGCATACTCGCGAGCATAATGGAGCGCTGGGACGAGGCCGAACGCCATTTCCTGCACGCGCTCGATCTGAACCGGCGCATGGGAGCGCGGCCTTTTTCGGCATTCACCGAGTTTGATTACGCGCTGATGCTGCTTGCCAGAAAACGTCCTGAGGACCGCTTCCGCGCGGCAGAGATGCTTCGGTCGGCCCTGAACACGGCATCGCAGCTTGGTATGAAGCAACTGGCCGCCGACGCGCACGCGGCGCTCTCGGGTAATCGCATGCCTGCTCCGGTGCGATGAACTGGCGGGTCCTCACGCATCCGCTTCGAGGGCAATGGCGCGAACGGGAGATCCGTCCGCTCCTTCCAGCTTCAATGGCAGAACCACGAGCTGAAATACCTGGCGCACGATACGGTCCAGGTTCGCCAGATTTTCCACGATGAGCGCGCCCGCGCCGAGAAGGATCCGATGCGCCGGATAAGGCTGCCGGTCTACTGACGGCGCGTCGATTCCGACGAGGTGCACACGCCGCGCGACAAGAAACCGCGCCGCTGCTTCGGAGATCGAAGGATGCGCGTCGAAATATTCCGGCTGCCCCCAATAACGCGCCCACCCCGTTCGCAAGACCACCTTTCGCACTTGCGCCAACCGATCGCCCCAAGCGGCCAGATCCTGCTCGCTGATCCGCCGGCCTGCGGCGGATGGCGCAAGATCAATGAGCAAAGCTGGTCCGATGCAGTGCGCCAGGTCGGCGCCATCAATTGCGTCCCGCCCGTCGAAGAAATGCCGCGGCGCATCCATGTGAGTTCCGGAATGCACGCCCAGCGTCAGCCGCGTGACATTGAACGGGGAGTCCTGCGTAGCGATTGAGCAGGCTCGCGCCATTTCGACCGGCGGGTCGCCTGGAAAGACCGGCATTCCACCGCGAATCGGATAAGTGAGATCAATCATCACAGCCCCGGAGAAAGGCGATTATGCCACGATGAGATGCGTGAGCGATTGGAACGAACGGTATCGCAGCCAAGGCTGTGACCAGACCGAGCCGGAGCCTCTGCTGGTGCGGTACGCGGGGCTTCACGCGCCGGACCGCGCACTCGACCTGGCCTGTGGCGCCGGACGCAACGCCATATTTCTGGCTCGCACCGGCTGGCACGTCACCGCGGTCGACTCCGCACCGGCAGCCATCGAACTGCTCCGCAGTCGTGCAGGTGAAGACTGCGCGCGCATTGATGCGCGCATCGCCGACCTGGAACGCGGAGAGTTCTCGATCGAACCCGACGGCTATGCGCTCATCGGCGATTTCTTCTATCTTCAGCGCAGCCTGTTCCCACAGATCCGCCATGGAGTTCGACGCGGCGGCCTTTTTGTTGCTACGATTCACATGTTTGACGACTCGCCGGGCGTGCGGCCGATGAATCCCGATTTCCTTCTGCAGCCTGACGAGCTGAAAGCGGCGTTCGCCGGCTGGGAGATTCTCCATTACATCGAGCGGAAACAAGCGGAGAACCAGCGCCGGCGCGCGGAACTCGCCGCAAGGAGAATCGATTGACTTCTGTTGAACAGTTCGTTGAGGCACTCAGAAGCCGGGGCGTGCATTTCATCGCGACTTTGTGCGGCCATGGGCTCGATCCCTTGTTTGAGGCTGCGAAACGCGCCGGCATCCGGCTCGTGGACACCCGCAACGAACAGACTGCGGCTTACGCGGCCGAAGCTTATGGCCGGCTGACGCGGTTCCCGGGTGTGTGCGCCGTTTCGAGCGGCGTCGCCCATGTGAACGCCCTGACCGGAGTGGCCAACGCCTGGTTCGATCAGGCTCCCATACTGCTGATTACCGGGGCGGCTGCATTGGCCACAAGCGGTCTCGGTCATTTTCAAGATATGGACCAGGTGACCGTCGCGCGGCCTCTCACGCGCTACGCCCGGACGATCGAGTGCCCCGAGCGCGCAGTACAGATGCTTGACGAGGCACTCGCAATCGCAGGCGGCCCGCCGCCCGGGCCGGTCCATCTTACGTATCCAATGGATGTCCAGCGGGCCGAAGTCGCGTCCATGGTTGCTCCGACGCCCAGAGTTGAGGCGCAGGATGACGGAATCCATGACGCTGCCGATCTGTCTCGGTTCGAACGGCCGCTGATTGTAGCGGGAAGCGGTGTCTATTATGCGGGAGAGGGCGAGGCGCTGCTCCGCTTCGCCGAGCGGTATGCCATTCCCTTGGTTGTGCCGATCTGGGACCGCGGCCCGGTAGACCGCGCAAGCGATGCGTATATGGGGGTAATCGGCGCGGCCAGCGGCGGCCCCCGCCTGCTGCCCGATGCCGATTGCATTGTGATGGCCGGCGCAGCCGCCGACTACCGCGTAGGATTTTTGCAGCCGGATTCGATCAGTAAAGATGTTCGCATTGTACGAGGCTGGCGCGGCCTCGAAGACAGCCAACCGCACACCGCGTGGTTTGCCGAGGCACGGCGCCGGCGCGACGAGTTCCGGTCTAGCGTGGCCGGTACGGCTTCGGACCAGGCCCGTGCCGGCACCCACGCCTGCCATATCATGGAAGCCCTGCGAGCGATTCTCCGGGAAGACGACATCCTGTTGATTGATGGCGGCAGCATTGGCCAATGGGCGCACCAGCTACTCTCGGACCGCTATCCTGGGCACTGGCTCACCTGCGGGCGCAGCGGAGTGGTGGGTTGGGGCATCGGCGGAGCCATAGGAGCACGCCTGGCTTTCCCGGACCGCCGCATTATCCTGCTCTCCGGGGATGGCGCATTTACGTTCAATGTCGCGGACCTGGAGTGCGCCGTGCGTCAGAATCTGCCGTTTGTCGCCATCGTCGCCGACGATCAAGGCTGGGGCATCACCCGCACCGGTCACGTGCGCCAGTTCGGGCAAGCCATCAGTAGCTCTCTCGGGCCGATCGCGTTCGACAGGCTGGCGGAATCTCTGGGTGCTCGCGGAGAAGCCATCACGCAGCCGGGCGAGATTCGCGGAGCGATCCAAAGCGCCCTCGATCGGAACGCCGTTTCGGTCATTCACGTTCCCGTAGCTGGCGGGAATCCCTAAGAACGTGCCGGAACGTTCCCGAACCGCTATGCCACTTCCTCCGGCAGCCGGGGATCCGATACGCTAAGATTCCGAAATGGCGATACCGCGTCGTACGTTTGTTGCCCTGAGCGCCGCAAGCGCCGCGCTCCATGGCCAGAAGACTAGCGAGAAGCCTCCGCTTGGAATTGGATTCCTGGGAGCGAATCATTCTCATGCCGAGGGAAAGCTCAAGGTGGTGAGGGCATCTGCGGAATGGCGTATTGTGGGCGTGGCTGAGAGTAATCCGAAAGTGCAAGAGGACGTGCGCGCTCTCGGGCTGCCCCTGATTTCGCGGGACGAGCTGCTGCATCATCCCGAAATATCGGTTGTCGCAGTTGAATCGGCCGTTCGCGACCACGCGCCGGACGGCAAGGCCGTGCTCCAGGCCGGCAAGCATCTTCATCTCGAAAAAGCGCCTGCGGACAACCTGCCCGCCTTCGCCGAAATCGTAAACCTGGCGCGCCAAGGAAACCGGATCCTGCAAGTCGGCTACATGTGGCGATATCATCCCGGTGTGACGAAGGCTCTGGAGGCTGCCCGGGAAGGCTGGCTCGGCGATATCTACCTGGTGAAATCGACGATCGGCAACAAGCTTGCTCCTGAGAGGCGCGCCGAGTGGGGCGAATTCCGCGGTGGCGTCATGTTCGAGCTTGGCGGTCACGTCATCGATCCGGTTGTCCGGCTCATGGGCCGCCCCCGGAAGGTCACGCCCATCCTGCATACTGACGGGCGGTTTGGGGACGATTTTAAAGACAACACTGCGGCTGTTCTAGAGTGGGACAAAGCGATCGGCATTGTGCAGGCGACGACGTTGCAGCCGGACTCCAGCCGCTTCCGGGCCATCGAGATTCACGGCACCAATGGCAGCGCAATCGTGAATCCGATCGAGCCGCCAGGGCTCGCAATCGATCTGGGAAAGGCTGCCGGCCCTTACCGCAAGGGCTTTCAAACTATTCCCATGCCTGAATACCATCGATATGCCGACGATTTCGTGGAGCTTGCTGCTGTGGTGCGCGGCGAGCGCCGGCTGCGCGTGACCCTCGACGAGGACCTGCTGGTGGAAGAGGTCCTGCTGCGTGCGAGCGGAATGGCATAAGGTAAACCGCATGAGCACCAGACGAGACTGGATCAAGGCGGCCGCCGGGAGCGGCATGCTTGCCCGCGCTGAAGGCATTCAACCCGAGCGCATCGATTGCCAGAGTCATCTTTTTTCCGAGGAGTTCCTCACTCTGCTTTCCAAGCGCACCCGGTCGCCGTATATAGTGCGGGAAGGGCGCGACCGGTACGTGATCGTGAATCAGTGGCGCCGCCGGATTCTTCCCAAGCATACCGACGTCCAGGCGAAACTTGCCGACATGGATCGCGCGGGCATTCGGAAAGCAGCGCTGAGCATTAACGATCCCGGTCCTGAGCTGTTCGGGAACGATTCTCCCGCGATCGCGGTTCTGCTGAACGATTTCATCGCGGACGTGGTTCGCAAGCATCCGGAGCGCTTCTTTGGATTGGCGGTGCTTCCATTCAACAGCCCGGATGCCATGCTCAAAGAATTCGACCGTGCCGTTTCCAAGCTGGGAATGAAGGGCATTCTGCTGTATTCCAACCTCGACGGCCGCTTTCCTGACGAAGAGCCGTTTCGGCCGCTCTTTGCCGAGGCGGAGCGCCGCCGTGTGCCGGTGCTGCTGCACCCGGCCTGCCCTGTCACTTACGAGGCGACCAAGGGATACGAAATGGCCGCCGGACTCGGCCTGATGTTCGACACGACGATTGCGCTTTGCCGTATTATTCTTTCCGGCCTGCTCGAGAAACACTCGAAACTCAAGCTGGTGTGTCCGCATGTCGGCGGTGCGCTGCCGTATCTGATTGGCCGCATCGATCATCAAACGATGGTTTTGAAACGCGGCGCCCAAAACATCCGCAAAGCGCCCAGTGAATATCTGCGCCAAATCTGGTTTGATACCGTGACGCCGATCGGCCTCGCCATCAAGTACGCCTGGGAGTTCGCGGGGCCGGACCGGCTCCTTTACTCGAGCGATCATCCGTGGGTCGATCCGCAGCTCATTGTTCAGCAGGTGGAAAGCCAGAAACTCCCGGCGCCGGACGCCGCCCGGCTATACGCGCAGAACGCCCGGACCCTGTTCGAGCTATGAGGCTTTCGCGGCGGTCTCTCCTTTTTGGCGCCGTTCCTCTGCCGGGCTCGCCGGCCAGCGGGCGCTTCGCAATCTGTAGTGAAACGTTCGCGGGCATGAGCTTCGCCGACGCATGCAAAGCGGCGCGGCGAAGCGGGTATGACGGCATCGAAATCGAGCCTGCGCACGTGAGCCCCGATCCGGCGGCGCTCCCGTCCGAGAGGCGCCAAGAAATCCGGCGGATCATTGAAGACGAGGGCCTCACAGCCGTCGGGCTGCATTCGTTTTTGAAAGCTCCCCCGGGTCTGCATCTCACAACAGGCAACGCCGCCGTTCGCAAGCGGAGTTGGGAGTACTTCGCGCGTCTCATCGATCTGGCCGCTGATCTCGGGTCCACGCCGGTCATGGTGTTGGGCTCTTCGAAACAGCGCGCGGCAACCGATGGGACGACTCCTGTCCACGCCGTCGGCCGACTCAAAGAAGGCCTCGCCGCCATGGCGCCCGTTGCGGAACGGCGGAATGTTTCGATCCTAATGGAGCCGCTCGCACCGCATCTCTGCAATGTCGTCAACACGCTCGCGGAAGCCATGGACGTGGTCAATGCTGTCAGCAGTCCCGCGATCCAGACGATGTTCGATACGCACAACACCGCCGCGGAAACGATGCCGCCCGATGCCCTGATCCGCGAATATATGCCGCATATCCGGCATGTGCATCTGAACGAAATGGATGGCCGCCGGCCCGGCGCCGGGAATTTCCCTTTCGGCGCGGTACTGCGCGCGTTGAAGCAGGCCGGATATCGCGGCTGGCTCTCAGTGGAGGTTTTCGATTTCAAGCCGGATGGAGAAACCGTTGCGCGGCTGGCTCGTGATTATCTGCGCAGCGTGGAAGCCTGACTCATCTTAGGGAGAAAGCAAGAATGAACCGTCGAGAGTTCCTGGAAGCCGCGGCATTGAGCGCCGCCGCGCCATTCAAAACGTGGTCCGCAAACGACAAGGTGAACGTCGCGGTAATTGGAGTAGGCGGACGCGGAAGCCACCATGTCGAAAACTTCGTTCGCAGGCAAGACGCGAATCTCGCTGCGGTGTGCGACGTCGATTCGGGGCGAACCGAGCGCGCCGTGCAGACCTACTATCTGGCTCGCGGTGTCAAGCCCAAAGTTTACGAGGACATGCGCAAGCTGTATACGGATAAGGATGTGGATGCTGTCGTTATCTGTACTCCGAATCACTGGCATGCGCTCGCGACGATCTGGGCTTGCGAAGCCGGCAAGGACGTGTACGTGGAGAAGCCGGTAAGCTATAACCCCTTCGAAGGCGAGCGCATGATCGCCGCCGCGCGCAAACACAATCGCGTCGTGCAGGGCGGGATGCAGCGCCGCAGCCTCGCTCACAAGAAGCGCGCGGTCGAACTGCTGCGCCAGGGAGCCATTGGCCAGGTCTACATGGCCCGCGGGCTCTGTTACAAGCGCCGCAAGTCGATCGGTCATAAGCCGGATGCGCCGGTGCCTCCTGGACTAAACTGGGATCTTTTCCTCGGCCCGGCGCCCATGCGCCCGTATAACGAGAATCGCTGCCGCTACAACTGGCACTGGTTCTGGGATACCGGCAATGGTGATATCGGCAATCAGGGAATTCACGAACTCGATTATGCCCGTTGGGGCCTGAACCAGGCGGGAAACCCCAAGACCGTGTCGAGCGACGGCGGTAAGTACGCTTACAAGGACGATCAGGAGACTCCCAACACGCAAACCGCCGTTTATAAATACGACAACTGCATGTTGACCTTTGAGGTACGCGGACTGCCCACGGGCGGCGAAAGCGAAATGGAGCTGCGCGGCGATAACTTCATCGGGGTTCTTTTCTACGGCGATAAAGGTTACATGGTCGTCGAGGACAGCGGCTTCAAGATATTTCTCGGCGATAAGCGCGAGCCGGGTGAAGCGATGAAGATGGCAGAGAACAAGAAGGACGAAACCATGCCGCACCTGACAAATTTTCTCGACACGGTCCGCTCGCGCCGTGTGGAGAACTTGGTGGCCGATGTCAAAGAGGCCGCGATCTCCGCCGATCTTGTCCACATGGCGAACATCTCCTACCGTACCGGCAGAAAGCTTAGGCTCGAGGCAGAAGGCACGCGATTCGCCGGTGATGCCGAGGCCAACCTGTTGCTGACGCGCCATCCATATCGCGCGCCTTACATCGTGGTCTGACTGCGCGCAGCCAAACGCGCCGCGAATTCCAGCGCGCTGATCAGGCTGGCCGTCGAAGCCACGCCCTGGTAGGCAATATCGAAGGCTGTGCCGTGGTCTACGGATGTACGGATGATCGGCAAACCCAGCGCTACGTTGACGCCGCCTTCAAAGTCCAGCAGCTTGAGCGGAATATGCCCCTGATCGTGATACATGCAGACAATCGCGTCGTACCGCTTCTTGCGCACGGCCAGATAAAAAAGCGTATCGGGCGGCAAAGGTCCGTCAACGGGCATGCCCTGCGCGCGCGCCCATTCCACGGCCGGGCGGATCTCTTCAATGTCCTCCCGGCCGAACAGGCCGTTCTCGCCGGCATGCGGGTTCAAGCCGGCCACGGCGATGCGGGGGTTCTCTTTGAGTCTCGAAACGGCATCCGATGTCAGCCGCAGGATCTTCTTGATCCGATCCTGTTTGGTCCGCTCGATGGCGGTGCGAAGCGAGACATGGGTGCTCACGTGCGTTACGATCAACTGCTCGGAGGCAAGCATGATGGTGACGTCCGGCGATCCGCAGACCGCTCCGATCAGCTCCGTGTGGCCCACGAATTCGGGATCGGAGAGCTGCGTGGCCTCCTTGTTCATGGGCAGTGTCACCATCGCGGCGATTTCGCCCCGGAGCGCAGCTTGCGCGGCAGCGATCACGTACTCGCGCGCCGCAGCCCCGGATTTCCTGTTGATCTGTCCCGGAGTCACGTCCTCGGCTCGCATTAAACCGAAATCGCGCACGTTTACGAAGCCGTCGCGGTAGTCTTGCGAGCCGGCCGCCGCACGGAGCGCTTGATTATAGCCGAGCCGCTGATTGCAAAGCTCCAGCACGGCGAGATCGCCGAATACGATCACATGATGCCGAATTTCACCTTTGCGAAATGCGTTCAGAATGATCTCGGGACCAACTCCGCTCGAATCGCCCATAGTGATGCCGAAAATCATGCGGAACTCCCAAGAATTCGAAAAATGTCGTACAGAGCGCTCGCGCCTCCGAACCCGCCGGCCTTGGTGACCAGCAGACTTTTACGCCCCGCTGCTTCCATAAGCGAGCTCGGAATTCCGGGCAACACTTCCCCGCACGGCCAGGCTAGGAAGCACTCAAGGCAACACAGTGTGGCCGCGGCGGTGTCCCCACCGAAGATGATCAATGCATCAGGGCGCGATTGCCGCACCACTTCGCTCGCCAAGCGTCCACAACGCCAGGCGACCGCGAGCGGCGAATCGCGCTGCTGCTGCGACGGCCGCAGTATCGCCCAGCGGCGGTTCAGAATCTCTTCCGCGATCCGGCCGGCGTCTGCATCGTCTTCGAAGACAGCGGTTCCCAGCCGGGCGGCGCAGTCGACCTGCTCAATCGCGGCGGGATGCCGGCTGCCAACAACGGCGAGGGCCGAAGCGGCTTTTGGCCGCGGAAACGTGAACTCCGGGCGCGAATCGTTCCACGCTGCGGCCCAGTAGCGCGCAAAAGCCGCGGTGCCTGCCGCGATGTAGGGATCGTTTAATCGGCGCAGTTCGCTCGCCACGCGAACCAGGTCCGCTTCCTCATCCCCATCGCAGATCACAACCCGCCCCGGTCCGCCCTCCAGCATTTGAGCAAGGTTGCCATTCTTCGCCAGCAAAACAGCGCTGACCGAGGCTGCCTCCAATATTGCGCGGATGGAGCTCTCGCGCACGGGGTTCAGAAGATCCTTGGCGAAGCCGGTTTCCGCCAGCGGCTTTCCGTTCACATAAAGCATCCCGTTCCGAACGACACGCCCCATTTCCGGATAAGCCGGAACATAGACGATGCTGCGGTCCGCTTGTTCTTGGAGGACGGCGCGGAAGGATTCGGCGATGCGGCCGCGCAGTGTGGAGTCGGTCTTCAGATACAGCCGGTCGATGCCGCGCAAACGCGCCAGACGAGTAAGACGGTTCATCGCGCGGCCGGCTCCTTCCGAATCCATGTGCCGCGTTGCCACGTTTAGCACTGCCGATTCAGCCCCATCGGGCCAGCAATCAGTGGTCGATACGGCGCATCGAACTCCCTGAGCTGCGAGCTGTGCGCCCACTTCGAAGGCGCCGGTCAGGTCATCCGCAATCGCAAGCAGCGCGCCTTGTTTGGAATTCATCGGCCGAAGCTTCCATTCTAGAACGCCAGCGATGATAGTCTACAAAGACACGCATGGAACGAGCACGGATTGGACTTATTGGCTGCGGCCTTTTCGGAGAAAGCCACTTGCAGGCTTATCGGGCGGTGCGAAGCGCGGAGATTGCTGCGGTTTTTGATACGGATGCTGCGCTAGCGCGGCGGCGCGCGGCGGAATTCGGCATCCCGCGCGTTTGCGCATCGCTCGACGAAATCTGCACGCTGCCGGACCTGCACGCGATCGACGTTGTAACACCGGAGGATGCGCATCTCGAGCCGGTGCTCAAGGCTTTTGCCTCCGGCAAGCACGTTTTTGTTGAGAAGCCGTTCGCGCTCAATCTGGAGCACTGCGACCGAATGATGGCGGCGGCGACCGCAGCCGGCCGGGCGTTGATGGTGGGCCAAATTCTGCGGTTTGAAACCAAGTACGCCATGTTGAACGACGAAGTACGGTCCGGGCGTATGGGAAGGATTGTTTCGATGTACGCGCGCAGAAACCGGATCAAGACTCTGCTGCCGCGCTATGGCCGCACACATCCGGCGATCGAGAACAGCATTCACGATATCGACCTGATGCTCTGGTATACGGGCGCGCGGGTCGAGCGAGTTCGCGGCTACGGGCGTAAAGCGGTCGCCAGCGTGCACCACGACACTTTTTGGGGCGTGCTGGAATTCGATAGCGGCGCTATCGGCGTTGTCGAAACGATCTGGCTGGTGCCGCAGCCGGCGGGTGTAATGCTCGACGACGCTTTCGAGCTCGTCGGCGATGCCGGTGTTGCGCATCTGCGCCTGGAGCCGGGGAGTCTCACTTATTGGCGGCAGACCGGGTCCGAATCGCCGGACGTAAGTTACGATCCGCGGGTCAACCGCTCGGCCCGCGGAGCGCTTCGCGAAGAGCTGGCTTACTTTTGCGAGTGCGTCCTGGACGGCCGCCTGCCGCAGGTCATCACGCCCATCGAAGCCAAGCGAGCGGTACGGGTCGCAATGGCTCTGGTCGAATCCGCGCTGAGCGGGCGAGACGTAGAAATCCGGCAATGGGACTGACGGATTCGCTCGCAGTCGGCTTGCTGCTGGTCTGCGCCGGCGGCTTGTGCCAGGGCTCGTTCATGGCGCCCGCCAAGTGGATCCGCGGATGGGCCTGGGAAAACTACTGGCTGATCTTTGCGTTTACTGCTTATCTGCTGTGTCCCTGGGTGCTGGCTTTCTTCACAATCCCGAGGCTTTTCGACATATACGGCGGTGCGCCGGCCGGCGCGCTCGGTTCGGTGGCGATCTTCGGCGTGGGCTGGGGCATCGGCGCGGTCACGTTCGGGCTTGGCGTGGAGGCCGTTGGCCTTGCGCTCGGGTTCGCAGTCATCCTGGGCGTTGCCACGATCGCCGGCGCCGTGATCCCGTTGCTGGTCACTCCGCCCGCTCACTTTCCGTTCGCGCAAGCCGTGATGACTGCGGCGGCTCTCCTGGTCATGCTTGGCGGCGTCGCGGTCTGCTCGTTTGCCGGGTCGTGGAAGGAATCGGAGGCGAAGAGCCGCAATTATCGCCGCGGGCTGCTAATTTGCATCGCCTCGGGATTGCTATCCTCGTGCGGCAATCTCGGCTTCGCCTTCGGATCAGCGATCACCGAGCGAGCGCAGTTGCTTGGCGTACCCGCGGCAATCGCGCCGAACGCTCTCTGGACGCTGCTGACCTTGCCGTTGTTCCTCTGCAATGCCGGCTATGCAATTCGGCTCCTGCGCAAGAATGGCACGGCAAAGCTTTTCGGGGAATCTACTGGCCGAAACCTGGCGCTCGCTGTGCTGATGGGCGGTTTGTGGATGGCGGGTATTGCATTCTACGGCTCCGGCGCGCGGCACCTGGGAGAGCTGGGCACCTCGCTTGGATGGGCGATTCTTATGTCCGGAACAGTGCTTACCGCGAGCGCCTTCGGCGTGCTCACCGGCGAATGGAAGCCGGCGCCCCCGAGAGCCAAGCGGCAGCTCGCCTGGGGAGTCTCTCTGTTGCTGCTGGCAATCGCGGCCCTGGGCTATGCGAATCACTTCCAATGAGATCGCATTGCGGCTTACTGAAACAGGCTGAAGATGTGCCGGGCCCCAAGCAGGCTCCAGGACGACATCCAATAGCCCACGTTTGAGAACGAGATCACGACGACTAACAGCAGGAAGCCTGCGCGCGCCAGCTCATTATAGATCGCCGGAGGAATTCTGGCAGCAAGCAGCAGCTTGGACCCGTCCAGCGGCGGCACGGGAATCATGTTGAACAGCGCCAGGTAGAGGCTCAGGTAGACGCCGCGGCTTGCGAACTCGGCAAAGGCCGGCAGCACCGTGCGCGCCGCCACAGCGGCCGCCGCTAAAATTACGGCGAACACCACGTTGCTGAGCGGCCCGGCCAGCGCCACGAGAGCGAGCCCGTTCAAGCCCCATCGCAATTTATAGAGATTCGTGTTGACCGGCTTGCCCCAGCCCAGAAATCCTCCGCCCAGCAGCGACGTGATGAAAGGAAGGATCAGTGTGCCGAGCCAGTCAATGTGCGCCAAGGGGTGCAGCGTGACTCGGCCTTCCCGCCTCGGCGTGTCGTCGCCCAGCCGGGTGGCCACCCAGGCGTGCGCAAACTCGTGCGGCGCTGTGAGAAGCCACAGCAGAGCGACATTCAAAATCGCGATTTCCAGGTGCATGCGGAGTTAGTGGCGTTGCACGACAAGGCTCCACAGCAGCAGGAGAACCAATACCGCCACCACGGCCACCCATGTCATCTTGCGGCATCTTTCATTGTAAAGCCCAAGCAGACCAACAATAGATTTGGCGGTCACTACCGATGATGCAGCCTTTCTCGATATTCAATGGTGTGTTTGAAGCCGTGCACGAGTTCATTACGGTTCGTGAGCCCGACAAACTCGTGTTTGCGACGAAACGGGACGAGCTTGCTAGCATCTATCAAACCTATTTACGCCGCGAATCAGCCGCATTAGACAAATTAGGTTACAAGTTGGAGGGACCGCACCGGGTTGATCCCTGCCTGGAGTTCGTATTGAGGCGCAAAAAGCCGTCAGGATGGAAGTCGTGGGGTCGCCGGGCGGACGAACACTCAGCCGTTACCCATATGCAGGCCCAACCGTTCCAGCAGCGCGTTGGGATCCGGGTCCCGGCCCATAAACATCCGATATAACTCCGCGGGATCTTCGCTGTCGCCCCGGGCAAGGATGTACTCCCGGAACTTGGCGCCTATATCGGCACTGAAGATGCCGCTGTTGCGGAAACGCGTGAACGCATCCGCATCGAGCACCTCGGCCCATTTATAAGAGTAGTAGCCTGCGCCGTACGCTACAGGACTTGCGAACAGGTGTGTGAAGGAGGCGATCGTCGCGTGATCAGAAGGAAGCTCCACGGGTGAAAAGCGCTGGAGGATTTTTCGGGAGTACTCGATCGGGTCGCCATCGGTCTGAGGCGAGTAATGGATGTGCAAATCCAGATCTACGAAGCCGAAACCAAGCTGGCGCATTTGCGCGTTGGCGCTGCGGAATGTGCGGGCGCGCTTCATTTTGTCAAACAGGTCATCGGGAATCGGCTCGCCTGTCTGGTAATGCCGGGCAAACAGGTCCAGAGCATCGCGTTCCCAGCACCAGTTCTCCATAATTTGGGAAGGCAGCTCCACGAAATCCCAAGCCACGTTCGTACCGGCTAGGCTGCGCACCTCCACGCGGCTGAGCAGGTGGTGTAACAGATGCCCGAACTCGTGGAAGATGGTTTCGACTTCACGGTGCGTCAGCAGCGCGGGTTTATCGCCGAGCGGCGGCGTGAGATTGCCGCAGATCAGCCCGAGATGCGGCCTGAAGCCGTCCGCGGCCGGATAGCCTGTAATTAGCGCATCCATCCACGCGCCGCCGCGCTTGTTCTCGCGCGGATACCAATCGGCATAGAAGCCGCCCAGGAAGGTGCTGTCACGGTCGCGGACGGCATAATAGCGGGTTTCCGGATCCCAGACCGGCACGTCCTCTTCCTGGAGCACTCGAATCCCGTAAAGCCGGCAAACGATCTCGAACATACCTTCGACCACGCGCTCGAGCGGGAAGTACGGCCGAAGCTCCTCTTCATCGAACTCGTAGAGCGCCGCCCGCTGTTTCTCGGCGTAGTAGGCAATATCCCAGGGCTCGAGCCCGGACGCTCCGGGGCCTTCCAGAGCGCGCCGGAATTCGGCTAGCTCCCGATTTTCGCGCTCGAAGTGCGGTTGGGTTTTTTCCAGCAGGTCCGTGAGGAACTCCCAAGCGCGCTGGCCGGTATGAGCCATGCGGTCGTACAGCACCAGATCGGCGAAGTTTTCAAAGCCCAGCAGTCGCGCCTTCTCGCGGCGAAGCTCAAGGATGCGGGCGATCAGAGGCCGGTTATCGTGGGGCTCCGCCGCGGCGCGAACGCTGAAGGCCTGATACGCGTGCTTGCGAATCGCGGCGTCATCCAAGTAGGTCATGAGCGGAACATAGCTTGGCGCCTGCAAAGTGAAGCGCCATCCGTGTATGCCCTTTTCGGCGGCGCTCTGGCGGGCGGCCTCACGCGCACTAACGGGAAGGCCGGCTAACTGCTTTTCGTCGGTGAGCACCAGGTCGAACGCATTCGTCGCGTCCAGGACATTTTCCGCGAAGCGTGTGGTAAGGGTGCTCAGCTCGACGTCCAGTTTTTTCAGCTTCGCTTTTCCCGCCTCGTCGAGTTCGGCGCCGTGGCGGCGGAAGTTGTCGATGGTCTTCGTAAGAAAACGCCTCCGGGTGCCGGTGAGCGCGGCTGCCTCTTCGGTAGCTGCATAAGCCTGGACGGCGCGCCACAACCCTTCATTCAATGGGATGCTCGAATAGAATGCGCTTACCTCAGGCTGCACGGCATTATAGGCGGCTCGCAACTCCGGGTAGGTGGCTACCGACTCCAGATGGCGAACCACGCCCATCGCGAAATCGAGCGGTTCCACGATGTCGTCCAGCGCGGTGAGCGTATTGGCGAAAGTGCGAGGGCCAGAGTCGGAGGCCAGCTCGTTAAGGCGACGGCCCGCCTCCTCGAGCAACTGTCGTACACCCGGTTCGACATGCTCGGCTCGAATCCGGTCGAACGGTATGCGATACTCCAGATGAAGCAGGGGATTCTGTGACAAATCCGTGGGCATCTTTCTCCAGTGTAGGAGGGTAGCAAGGCCTATTACTAGTTTTCGCCTGCCACGTGCAAAAATCTACAATTTGGATAGGATAGTTGGACATGGGTTGTGATCCGAAGGGGATGGATCCGGTTAATCAGTTTGCGCTGGTGATCTACATTCCCGATCCGCTGGGTAGGTTTCTTGACGACCTCCGCCGGGAGCTGGTGCCGGGGTGTAGTCCTCATGCGCATGTGAGTGTGCTTCCGCCACGCCCGCTGTCCGGGGAACATGAAGCGGCGTGCAGCCAGGCTCGAGCGCTGGCTGAGGAGTTCGCCCCGTTTGAGATCACTGCCGGTGAGATAGAGATCTTCCCAATAACAAACGTGATTTACATAGGCGTCGAGTGCGGCGCCGAGGAATTGCGCCGGATGCATCGGGCAATGGCGACGGGCAGCTTTCAGTTCATTGAGCCGTTTCCTTATCACCCGCACATCACCGTCGCGCAGGAATTCCCGCCGGAACTGGTGAGCCCACTGTACGAGCGGGCGCGGCAGCGATGGAAGGAGTACTCCGGCCCGCGGACGTTCCGCGCCGAGCAGATGCATTTCGTGCAGAATACCGCCCAGAAGCGCTGGATGGACCTGCAGCAGATCTGGTTGGGCGCCGTTCCGGTCCTGTAGATCCGTCGGTGCTTCTGCTAGGGCTGAGAGTCGAACAGGCCGATCTGTTCCTTGGGGGCCGGCTTCGGCTTGTGGCGGCGAATAGGACTTCCCACCACCCCTAAGACCTCCAGTGCACGGAGCGCGGTGCGCGGCAGAAAAACCTTCTGATTATTGGAAGAGGGGTCGGGCGGAACAATGGTGAAGCCCTGCGATTCGATATGTAGCAAGTTATTCGCCAATATCCCGTCCATCAGTTCTCCGTCCCGGAATTGCGCCCGTATCCAGAGCCCGTCCATTTTCGGCCGCGCGTTGAATGTCCGGCGTTCCGGTAATTGCCCTGACGCGTCGAAATCCTTGATAAATGAGACCGCTTTGATTTCTTCGTAGGGCACGAGGGCGACTTCACCACCCGGCGTCAAAAGCTCCACACCGCTCGTTCGCAGGTAAGTCTGCGGATTTACGTAGCCCACCAGCGCCTCCCGGTCAAACCGGGTGATGCGCACTCTTTTCGTCGTGGACCCGGCCAATCGAGCAACCCCTATCGAACATTCTTCCAAACATTTTGCGCCTTATTGTATCATTGGGTCCATGAACGGTCCGGTGGCGAGTGAGGGCTTGGGGGGGCCCGGGATCTCGGCGTTTTTGACTTTCTGCAAGCTGGAGAAGGGTTTAGCCGCGAATTCACTGGAAGCGTATTCGCGGGATTTAGGCCGCTATGGAACGTACTGTAAGTCCAAAGGGGCAGACTGGAAATCCCCGGAGGCGGTGTATCGGTTTCTCGCTCATCTTGACCGGTCCGGGCTGAGCAGCCGTTCTATTGCACGTTATATTTCATCGCTTCGCAATTATTTTGCGTTTCTGGTCCGGGAAGGTCTCTTATCGGCTGATCCGACCGAACACGTGGGATTTCCTAAGCAATGGCAACGCATCCCTAAGTTTCTGAATTTACAGGATGTAGACCGAATTTTGAAGGCTCCGGACCGGTCGCGTCCCCTGGGAATGCGCGACCGCGCCATGCTCGAAGTGCTCTACGCGACGGGGTTGCGGGTCTCCGAGCTTTGCCGGCTGACCCTGTCGGATCTGGATATGGAATACGGGGTCCTGCGGACGACCGGCAAGGGCAATAAACAGCGGGTGGTGCCCATCGGCAAATGGGCGATCGACGCTGTACGCGAGTACCTGCAAGCGTCCCGTACGCAGTTGCTCAAGGGGAGGAGCAGCCGGTTTCTGTTTGTGACGGCGCGCGGAGGTTGCCTGACGCGCCAGGCGTTCTGGAAATTGCTGGTGGGGTATGGCCGAAAAGCAGGGATTTTTCATGGACTGACGCCGCATGTTGTCCGCCACAGCTTCGCCACGCATCTGTTGGAGAGAGGGGCCGACCTGCGGAGCGTGCAGTGCCTGCTGGGACATTCCGATATCTCGACAACGCAGATCTATACTCACGTCCTGCGCTCGAGGCTGCGGAATACAGTCGATAAACACCATCCTCGAGCCTGAAACAGGCGCGAGATAGCTGGCGCCGGGAGTGTAAGCGATGAGCGATTACATGTTCATCCTGGAGAACCATCTGAGCGCGGACCAGAACCGCGTGGTCGCGGAGGTCCGGGCCGCCGCCGCCGAAGCCAATCTGAATGTTTTTCTGAGCGGCGGGGCCATGCGGGACGTCCTTGGAGGATTTCAGGTCCGCGATCTGGATTTCACGATCGAGGGCGACGCGCTGCGGATCGCAAGCGTGCTGAAGGAACGTGCCGGAGGGCGAATGCTCGCCATCGATGAGACGCGGCGCGCGGCCGAAATGCTGTTTCCGGGCGGAGTTACGGCAGAGATCGCCATGGCCCGCCATGAGCGGTCTTCCCGCACGGGTGGCCATGCCATTGGGCCCGCTACGATCCAGGAAGACCTGCGAAGGCGCGACTTTACCGTAAATGCTATCGCCCTATCGCTCAATCCTGGCTCCCGGGGCCTTCTGCTGGATCCGGGTAATGGTCTCGCCGACCTCGGCCGTCGAGAATTGTGCGCGGTCACGGGTCATGTGTTTCACGACGATCCGGTCCGGTTACTGCGGCTCATTCGCCTGCGGGTGCGCCTGGGTTTCAATGTTGAGGAGCGCACGGCCCAGCAATATGCGAACGCGCGCGAAGCACACCTGGAAAACCTGATTCCGCGCCGCATCCTGTATCGGGAACTGATGCAGGTGGCGGTCGAGCCAAGGTTGACGGAGAGCCTGAAGGCCTTGGCAGAAGAACACTTAGTGACCATTTTCTCTCCTGCGCTTACAGGCACGAAGTTTAACGTAGCCGGCATGACAAAACTGGAGAAGGCGATTCGGATGCTTCCGGCCGGCAACGGATTTCATCAGAGTGTGCTCGCGCCCTTCCTACACACGTTCACGGAAAGGCTGGCTCCGCGCGAAAAGTCAGCTCTTGTCAAGAACATGGAAATGCGCCCGCAAGAGGCCGCACTCTGGGAGAAACTTGGAATGCGATCGCGCCGGCTGGAGCAGGCCCTCCGCTCCCCCCGGATCCGAAAGCCTTCGCAGGTCTACGAGATTCTCTCGGTGGCGGCGCCCGATGAGATTCTTTTCCTGTTTTGCCATTCTTCCTATAAAACCGTTCAGGAGCGGATTCGCAGCTATCTGCAGAAGTATGTTCCGCGGATTCAGGAGACGCCGGCGGCAGAACTTGAGCCCTCCACGGGACGCCCGGGCAGCCAGGAATACCTCAAAGCCAAGTGCGCGCTTATTGCCAAGTGCCTCGATCAGAGGCCGCGCCGGCCTAAACCGGCTGTGATGGCGGTTGGCTCGTCAGAGCAGTCCGGTCCAGCGCGCGTACCTGGCAGGGCTTCGTGATCTCAGTGTTTGACCAGAATCTGTGTACGGCTCGCCGGCCCGTAGCTACCGGAGGGGGTAACGGGTCCTGGCTGCTCCAAATCAGCCTTGGCATGATTGCGGTGCAGTACCAGCGACCGGAGAGCAGGGACTTTGGGGGGGCGCCCGCGGCCGTCCGTTTCCGTAACAGCACCGGGGCTGCTTGACAGATTCTTCAGCCCGAACAATGCCAGTTCAAAACGATCCTTTACGCCGACTTTTTGAAAAAGACGGGAAAGATAGACCTTGACCGTACCCTCGGAAATCCCTAGCGTAAACGCGATTTCTTTGTTTTTCAGTCCCTGCGCCAGCAAGGTTACGAGCTGGCTTTCCCGCCGGGTCAGCACCACCCGCTCGGAGGAGAGGAACGTATCGGTCAATGATTTCTCAAACCACAGCTCACCATCCCGGACGCGCTCCAGGCATTTCATTTGAAGATCGCTGGCCAGGTTTTTCCGCATTACCCCGCGCACCCCGAGCCCCATGGCCTGGTAAGCCATCTCCGGCTCAATGTGCTCTGCCCAGAGCACCATCTTCGATTGTGTCGCCGCCTCGCGAAACTCAGCCAGGGTTTCCAGCGACACCTCCGCAGTCAGGTCAACTACAATGATCTCCGGAATGAGGGCTCGCAGGCGCTCGATTGCGTCAGCCGGCGCTGAGGAAACGCCGCACAACTGGAATCGCTCGGAAGACGCGAATACTGCCTCGAGCCCCTTGGCCAGAATAGGCTGATCAGAAAACAAGAACACGCGGATCATCGAATGACCCTTCCTTTAGAGAAGTGGCGTCCCTTCATTGCTTATGGACAGTATGGGATTTCCAATGAATTGGTGGGATGAACCCCGGTTTACTCTCTTTTGTCAATTAACTGTTTCAGCGGCGGCGGCACCGCGGAGCCGTGCGTTTCGGCAGAATTCAGCGCGATTAAGCTGTTTAAAATGCCAGCCGGAGCCCGAACTGCATCCGCCGTCCGTCGATGGAAGTCGATGTCACGACACCATTTGAGCTGCTTCCGACGACCGCCTGCGGCGGATTAAAATCCGGATGATTGAAAGTGTTGAAAAAATCAGCACGAAACTGCAACGAAACTCGTTCCACAGGATGGAAGGTCTTGAACAGTGACGAATCGATCTGAGACTGCCCGTCGGCAAACAGCGGGTTCGTACCCGCGTTGCCGTAGGTCTGCTCTTGCAAATGGTTGACGAAGGCGGAAGTGTCGAACCAGCGCTGAATGGTTCGCTGATCAGCCGGTAAATTTCCATCGGCGACGCGATCCGGGCGGTTGTCTGCGCCATTATTCAGAAGGCTCACCGGTGAAGTCACTCCGAAACGGGTGCCGCTGCGGAGATGCACGAAGGCTGAGAGCTGCCATCCTCCGATCAGCGCATCGAGCACCCGATTTGTATTGGAAAGCACCGCGCGCCCGCGGCCAATCGGGAGCTCAATCGTCGTGGCCACGTTAAAGATATGCGGAATGTCTTGGGGAGTCGGCCCGTAATACTGATTGATGTCGTTGGGATTGATATTATTCCCGTTGGAAAAATTCCTGCCATGCGCGTAAGTGGCGTACACGAATAGATACCTTGTCACGTTGGCACTTAGACGGGCGGTTAGGGCGTCGTAAAAACTTGATGCCTCGGAATAGTCCACGGGAACGCTACCCAGTCCGGGATATTTCGAGTAGAGCGGCCGGCGCAACTGGAAATCTTCGTTCGCCGGACCCGGAGGCGGCAGATTCACGTCCCGGATGTAAAGGTTATTGCGGCCCCGCACTCCCAGATAACCGATATCGAGCACAATACCTGTTCGAAGCTGCCGCTCCAGGTTGATGGAATATTGATCCACGCGCTGGTTTCGCCAGTCGTAATTCGTGCCGCGGATAATGGCATTGTCCGGAATAACGAGATTGCCTTGGGCATCGTATTTGGCCGTTGCCAGCGGAAGTCCATCGCGCGCGAGCAATAGCGAGGGAGTCAGGTTATTGGCGGCCACGAAGTCGTCCTGCGCGAAATGCGGGTAAGTAAGTCCGAGCGTCGGCAATGGCCCGTGCCAATAAGCCATCCAGTAAGAGATGCCATATCCGCCGCGCAGGCTGGTTTTCCCGCGGTCGGGACTCCACGCGAATCCCACGCGGGGGCCCCAATCCTTTCGGTCCGGCCGAAGCGCCGGGCTTCGATTGTCCTTCGTGGCAACCGCCAAAGTATTGGTACGTGTATCCCAGTTGGATTGCCGGTTATATCGCTCCACTGGAAGGGTGGTCAGATCGTACCGAAGCCCCAAATTCAATGTCAGCGATGGCAAAACTTTGAAATCATCCTGCACATACCAGGCATCCTGCCAGTAAGTTTGATACGGCCAGCCGTTCACGAAGCGGCCCCGCGAGATGTCCACGGGTGTTCCCAACAAGAAACTGGGATATTGATACGGCCGGGCATTGCCGTCATACGACGTCATTGCCGGGCTGAATGTCAGGATGCCGCGCGGATCGCTAAATGGGTCCGCCGACGTGGACTCGACCCAGTTCAAAGACCCGCCGAACTTAAGATTGTGGCGGCCCTTCACCCAAGTGAAACTGTCGGTGGCAGAGATGGTGTTGGAAATGACGAATGCCACCCATCCTGGGCCCCCAATCCGGTGAACCGGGCTGAGCATTGTCTGGAATATGCCGCGCGTAATCGGATCGCCGAGGTTGCCGTTTTTCAGTCCATAGGAGTTATTCCAGTCCTGATCCTGGCTTTTGATGCTGGTTACGACATTAGTGCGATTGTAACCCGCGCGAAACTCGTTCATCTTCGTCGGGCCGAAGGTGTGCAGGTGAGTGGCCTGCATGTTCTGATTGAAAGTATCCGAGTCCGCCTGGCCTCCCTGCCAAAACCTATTGACGTCGGACCGCCGGTCAAGGAGCGCCTTCATGCCGGAATAGCGGTAGAAGAAGCGATCCTTGTCGGAGTGGTTGTAATCAATTCGCCCGTCGGCCTGGTGTACGGTTTGGAGTGTGGCCAGCGTGGCGAACAGATTGTTGTCGATTCCCGGCAGGTTGGCCCGGCCGAAGACGAAATCGTTATTCACTTTGGCGGCAACCGAATCCCAGCGGCTGCGGGGGATAACATTTCCGGGGAACGGCATGGCAAATGTTACTTTGCCGTCGGGTCCAAAGCGGCGCGTAAACGGATCATAGAGCTGCCCCCATGCGTTTCCGGCGGCATCGGGAGCGTGTTGCGGATCGTAGAGCTCGGAGAAATCGCCCTGGTACATCTTGTCGGTGGGAGCCGTCAGAAAGCTGCTGCTGCTGGTGCGGACATATGTGCCCTGGTAGTCACCGAAGAAGAACAGCTTGTTTTTGCGAATCGGACCGCCCAGGGCGCCCCCAAACTGGTTGCGTTTGAAGGGTAGCTTCTGCCGGTCAAAAAAGTTTCGGGCGTCAGCATGCTCGTTGCGCAGATATTCGAATGCCGCGCCGTGATACTCGTTAGTTCCGGCCTTGGTGACAACATTTACTACGGCGCTGCCCGAGAATCCGTACTCGGCATTGTACTTCCCGGTATAAATCTGTACTTCCTGAATGCCCTCAATCGGCGGGGCTACACCTACATAGGCATTCTGCGGCTCACGGTTAAATGTCCCTTCAATCAGGACGGAATTGGCATTGGCATCTACGCCGCCCAAAGATGCGAGCTGATTCCGCGATTGGCCCACGGCAGATCCGTTCTCGCCTCCATTGAGTCCGTAATTCCCGCTGCCACGGTCATTGTTAGCACCAGGCATCAGGTTCATCTGGTACAGCGGATTCCGGTCTATATTCGGCAGGCGATCCAAATCGCGGTTTGTGAATGTTTGTGAAAGCTCGGCAGTCTCCGTGGTCACCGCAACCAGGTTGGCGCCTACTTCGACTGCCTGTCTTACTTCGCCTACCCGCAAATTGAAATCGATGCGCGTGGCTGCTCCGGCATTCACTTCCACGTTGGCTTCAACGAGTTTCTGAAAACCTTCTTTTTCCGCCTCGACCCTGTAGCGGCCCGGCACGAGGAAGTTCAGCAGATAATCGCCTGTATCGAAGCTCTGGCTCCGGGTAACAACGCCGGTCTCCAGATTTATCGCGCGCACCTGAACGCCGGGAACGGCCGCACCGGTCGCATCCAGACATGATCCTGCAATTCTGCCCGTATTGATTTGTGCCCAGCTGGCTGCTGTGAACAACAGAAATAACTCGATGCCCGGACGCCGTAGTCGCATGATTCCGTCCTTTCCAGGGCTAGAGTTATATCACGGTATCACGTGTCCTTCAAGCGTTGCGGCTCGGTCATTCGCGATCGTGTTGAGCCGCGCGGCATCCGGTTTGCGATCAATGCCGTGGCCTCTTAGACCAAAGCCAGTGCGTCCGCGACGCTTTTCTCGATCAACCCGCACATCTCGTCCAGTTCGGATTCTTTCGCGATCAGGGCGGGCGCCACGGCAAACCACGTCGGATCGATACGGAGAATCAATCCGTTTTCGAGCGCCGTCTTCTTCAACGCGCGGCCGAGCTCAGGAAATGGCTGCATCGTGCGCGTGTCGCGAACGAATTCGACGCCCAGAAGAATGCCGCGGCCACGCACCTCCCGCACAACACCGAATTTCTTAAGGCATTCCAGACGCGCACGGACCAACTCGCCCGATTCAGCCGCCTTTCGAGCGAGATTCTGCTCAACGATCTCGTCGATAACAGCGATTCCGGCCGCGCACGCCAGCGGGTTTCCCGCGAACGTGTGGCCATGCGCAAAGTGCACGTTTGCTTCCGGAGGGCCCGAGAAAGCTTCCGCCAAGTCCTGCCGCACGACCATAGCTCCCATGGGAATCGCGCCGCTCGAGATTCCCTTTCCCACGCATAAGATGTCCGGCGCCACTCCGAACGTCTGCGCGGCGAACATGCTGCCGGTTTTGCCGAAACCGGTAATGACCTCGTCATAGATAAGCAAAACGTTGTGCCGGTCGCAAATACTCCGCAGTATCTGGAAGTATTCCCGAGTCGGCGTGATAATGCCTCCCGTATTGCCGATCGGCTCGACCAAGATGCCGGCCACCGTTTCGGGGTCTTCCGCGAGAATTACATCTTCCACACTGTGAGCAGCAAACCGGTTGGCGTCCTCCCAATTTGGAAAACTGTCGCGATAGTGGGTAGGTGGAAAAACCTTTAGAAAGCCCGGCATCTGCGGCTCAAATTTCGATTTGCGCGCGCCCGTGCCGCTGGCAGCCATGCCGCCCGCCGTCCCGCCGTGATACCCCGAGTAGCGGCTGATGAACTTGTATTTTCCGGGATGGCCAGTCTGTTTGAAATACTGGCGGGCAAACTTCATGGCCGACTCGATGGCTTCAGAACCGCCGCTGAAAGGCTTCACATAGGTGAGACCCTCAGGCGTGACCTGCCCAAGGCGCTCCACGAAATCCAGCGTAGTATCCGAAATGGCATGCAGAGGCGGCGCGAATGTCAGACAATCCATCTGGCGGCGCATCGCATCCATCACGCGTGGATGTCTGTGGCCGAGCGAGGCGACGAAGATGCCGCCGATCGCATCAAAATACCTTTTCCCGTCGCAGTCCCAATAATAGACGCCTTCGCCCTTTTGGATTACCAGCGGCTGCTCGAGAAATTCGGCTGTGGGTTTGTAGTCGATAAATGTGCGCTGCATCAGCGCACGATGTCGCGCGGAAAGTTTCAAGAGCAGTTACCTCGTATTCCGTTTGGGTTGCGGCACATTAGCTTTTCAGCCAGCGGTCGAACCACGCAAATGCTTCCTTTTGCATTTCCAAATCGAATTTATGCGGTCCGTCGTAAAAGCTGGCCCGGTAGCGCTCGGGCGCTCCTGCCTTCTTATACACCTCGGTCAGGATCCGGTCGGCGCGTTCCATTTCCGGCATGGTGAAGAGGGCGTCCTGGCGATTGTTCAGAACCAGCACGGGATTGGGCACACCGAGTCCCAGCACCTCGGGATAATCCAGTTCTCGCGGGAGGCCTGGCACGTAGCACATCCAGCTATGGGTATAGCACTTATTCAGCAG
>Ga0070741_10003717_pt1 | contig 37010 bp, 28 predicted proteins | sample Coa_R1_4_FD_66440 | JGI IMG/M metagenome (GOLD analysis project Ga0070741, IMG submission 66440) | Surface soil microbial communities from Centralia Pennsylvania, which are recovering from an underground coalmine fire - Coalmine... | ecosystem: Environmental > Terrestrial > Soil > Unclassified ... | reverse complement strand
GCCGTCATCGTTTATTACGGCAAGACCACCACTGGTTGCGACAAATCGTTTTCCGTTAAAAACTGTCATCGCGCGAACAGATGAATGGTTAAGTATCAGGTTGATTCCCGCGACTCCCGGTGAGGCGAGAGCGGTTCGCTCGACCTGAACGCGGTCGGCGTTGCTTAGCTTTTCCGAAACTGATTTGAATGTTCCGCTGACGTCGAGCCAGAAATAGATTCCAAAAGAAGCAATCAGGACCGCCAGCGCAGAAATTGCGATAACTTTTTTGCGGCGTATAACTTGCGAAATTTGCATATAGCACCCGGTGACGAGTTAGCAAAGGCTGCTAATCTCGACCCAGCTGAAGCGAACGAATCACACAACCCAACGGCTTCGGGGCGCGAGCCCGGACCAAAATCTTTTCGCTCCAGCATCACGAAAGATAAGGCCGATTATGAGAGCACGGTACGTGGATAGCCTCACTTGACCCCAGCGGTTTACCCCAACCTGATGGATTGCTGACCCCGGTTATTATGGACGGGCAATAGAAACTACATTCTAAAACAGTTTCGGAAGTTTAACGAATCTTTTTTAAAGGGTACAACACGCTGACAGCCTGTTGTACGTTTTACAGCTTTCGCATTGCGGCGATCAACCGGTCGATCTCTTCGTGGGTATTGTAATGAACCAGGCTGATGCGAATCGCGCCACCGCGTTCCTCAAGTCCAAGCCTGACCATAGGTTCCAGCGCGTAATAATTGCCATCCCAGACACATATGCCTTCTTTAGCTATTAGTCCGGCAGCTTCCCTTGGCGTCTTGCCCCGGACAGTAACTGCGAAAGTAGGTACGCGATCCGTCAGACGGCGAGGATCGGTTATACCGTAAATCGTCACATTTTCCAGACCCTTAAGTTCATTCAGAAGATGCTCTGTCAGCGTAATCTCGTAATCCCTGATCGAGGACATCGCGATCTTAAGGGCACGTCTTCTTCCGCTGTATTCCTTGAAATCGTCGGCGTGATATTCTTCGGCGTCGTGTCCGATACGCTCCAGATATTCAATCGCACCTAACAGGCCGGCCAGACCTTCATGATTGAGCGTCCCCCATTCGAATCGATCCGGCAAATCGTCGTGCTGTGGGCGAACCTTGTAGGCATATAGCTTATTTAACTGTTCTTCCTTACCATAGAGGATTCCCGTATGCGGTCCGAAATATTTGTAGCCGGAACAAACAAGAAAATCGCAATCGAGTTTCTGAACATCGATTGGTCCGTGCGGAGCATAGTGGACGGCATCGATCAGACAGAGAGCTCCGTGGGCGTGGGCCTGACGAACCACTTCTGCGACATCATTGATCGTGCCAAATGCGTTTGACGCGTAGGTTACCGCGACCAGTTTTGTTTTTGACGATAACTGCGACTTAAAACTGCTCCAATCAAGAGTTACATCGTCCGGGTTGATGTCGGCGAAACGAATCGCGACTCCGCGCTCGCGCAGATCAAGCCATGGTGAAACATTTGCATCGTGATCCATTCTGGTAACGATTATCTCGTCGCCTTCGCGAAATTCTCGCCCCAACGAACGGCTGAGCATCTGCGTCAACGAAGTCATGTTCTGCCCCATTACGATCTCTCGATACGAACGCGCATTCAGAAAATCGGCGAGAGCTTCATGAACCTGACGCAGCATTTCGTCGCTTCGAATTGATGCTTCAAACATGCCTTCGGTATTGGCGTTGTAATTGGAAAGATAATCCGTTATGCGGTCGATCACGATCTGCGGGACTTGTGTGCCCGCCGCATTGTCAAATCGAATGATCTTGTTCCCATTGATCTCCTGCTGCAGAGCAGGAAACTGCTTACGATACCGACTGAAATCCATCATATTTTTATAATGCTGTAAGTGCGTTTTTGTTATTTGACATCGAAGAGATCGATTTTATCCAGTTGCCAACCGCCGCCGTTTTTGCGCAGATAATAAAGTGCCGTACCCGTCTGGCTCTTGCCTTCTTCGACTATGTCCAGCTTTACATCTACTGCGGTTCTGTCTGCATCCAGAGCCTCGGTCCTCAAAACGGTTGTGTTCCACTGGGTGGGATGAGCGACAGTGATCCGTGTGGCCAGTTTCTTCATATTCGCGGCCACAATTAAAGGCTTTAACTGTTCAGAGCTGCCGGATAAAACAGCCTTGTCGAATTGTGACAAGAATTGCTGGACCGACGAATCAACCGGTGAACGTTTGCCCGAAGAGCTCTCCGTCGCGACAATAGCGTCACGTGATGTCTTGGTTGAGACAAAATCGGCCTGCGCCTGGGCGGCCTTTGTGAAAGCCGTCAGCGCCGCGTCGTGTTGTCCCCGCGATTCTGAAATCTGGCCAATTGTATAATCCGCCCAGGCTATTGTAATCAGATCAGGCGGCTGCGATGCCAGAGCGGCGTTAGCTTCTTTCAAGGCCTCATCACCTTTACCATTTGCGGCAAGCGTACGAGCAAGCCACGCACGCGCAAGGTCGTTATTCTGATCGTTTGCCAGCGCCTGTCGCAATTTGGTTTCTGCCTCACCGTAATTGTGTTGTGTGTACGCGCCGACCGCGGCGCCAAAAAGCGATAGATCCCACGGCCGCTGCACGGGAGGATCTGAATTTAACAACCACGCATCATTATCATAGTTGGTCTGTATCAGAATCTTTTCAGGATCTACTTCGACGCTTGCGAGTTTTTCAGTGGTATTGAACGTAGCAGTACCAAAACCGCGACTGTCACTGTTCAACACGACGGTATCGCGGACAGCTTTTCCGCTGATCGTCATCGCCACGACGTCGACTTTGACATCGCCAGATCCGAAGTTGCGCACTGCAGATTTGTAAGCTCCCCCTTCTTCGCGAGGAACACCGACAGCCACGTCGACGTCAGGCAACGTCTCGATCCACTGCCTGCTGAGTCCATCTATGTTTGGCGAGCCGGTCTGCTTTAACAGGGCAAGCCATGCGTCAAAAGACGCCCCCTCCGGGCCTGCTCCAGTCACGAGTTGCTTGATAGTGCCCAGCAGTTTGTCACGGCCGATTTCGTGCTCGAAAATCCGAACAACCAGCGGACCCTTGGTTGGGACAACCTGATAAAAGCTTGCTGAACCCAGGGTTTGCGCAACCAGTTGCATGTCACGTCTTGAAGCCGCGGTTGTCGCATAGGCACGGGCGAATCGAGTAAAAGCCTCACGTTCCGATGCCGGGCCAAACCGCTCGCCAAAATAAAGTGCGGCCAGATAACGCGGCAGTCCTTCGGAAATAAAGCCCCAGCCTCGTTCATACACCCGGGCTTGTCCACCAATGTAATTCTTTGCCATTCCGGCGGCCAGCAATTCCAAAGTGCTGGCATCGACCATATCAGTCCTGGCTATGTTTTCGCCGAAAACCACTACGGACGGTCCGGAAAAACCTCCTGACCGGCTGCTGAATACAAACCGAATCGGAGCGACTATCGGTTTACCAAAGATGCCTTCATAAAACTTCGATATGCGGCCGGCCTCGTCGAAAAGGCGTTTGACCTGGGGCGCTGCGGTTTGCTCAAGCCCCTTGGGAACGAATGCCTCGAATCGACCGTCGTCGGATTTCGAGGATGAGTAATGCCCAGCGATTAAAAACGGCTCTCCGTTTATTGAATCTTCGAACGAGGATCCTTTTTGAATGCCTGCTGAAATCGGCGTCTCGCCGCCTGGCAGTGTAATGTTCAGGCTGAATGGGGCTTGATCCTGCCCGTGGACGTTAACCGGAGTATTCGCCACAGGTACCCACCCGCCATCGGGCAGCAGAACAATGTCTCCAGGTCCGATTGACGCATTTGCCGCACTCTCTGCTACCGTATACGAATAATTTACCGCGACCGTGACTGAAGCCTTTGGAGCGACATTTGATGGCAGTGAAATTGAAAAACTCTGCAATGAGGCCGAAGTGTCCGGTTTCTGGGTGAACGTAGCCGATGCACCGTTGACGGTGACAGAACTTATCTTGGCGTTCGAAGCCAGTCTTAATGTCAAGCTGCGTCCCGGACCATTTCCAGTATTTGTCAGTTTCAATACCGATGTGATCTCCGCGGAATTCGTCGAAGTATCAACGCGCGCGGTAATGTCATAACGGTCAACGTCGTACTTTACTGTCACCTGAGCATTAGCCGAAATGCCGTATATGCATAATGACGCGAGAAAGACACTGGCAAGTTTTCTCATTGAAAAATGGATCCTTCGATTATGATTTAAAGCGTCTCATCGCGATCGCCCATCGCAACTTACGAACAACAGAAGATTACGAAGCGCCTGTTTGCGCCAGCGGCAATTTGTCATTTACCGCACGATGTACTCGCTGTAAAACTGAAAGCAGCGGCGCAAGCCTTTCCAGAGGCAGCGAATTCGGACCGTCGCTCAAGGCGGCAGCGGGATTGTCGTGTACTTCCATAAACACGCCGTCAACGCCGCAGGCTACGCCTGCTCTGGCAAGATACTCGATAAACTGTGGCTGCCCTCCGGTGGAATCTCCTCGTCCGCCCGGCAATTGCAAACTGTGTGTCACATCGTAAACAACCGGATAGCCGAACTCGCGCATAATCGGAAACGAACGCATATCTACAACCAGGTTATTGTAGCCAAAACTTGCACCGCGTTCTGTCACTATGATTTTGTGATTCCCAGTCGAAGCCGCCTTTTCGACAACATTGCGCATGTCGTATGGAGCTAGAAATTGCCCTTTTTTTATATTAACGACTTTCCCTGTTTGCGCTGCAGCAAGGACCAAATCAGTTTGTCTGGAAAGAAACGCCGGGATTTGCAATACATCTGCTACTTCTGCCACAACTTCGACTTGGCTGATCTCGTGAACGTCGGTCAGGATTGGCAAACCGACTTCTTCTTTGATCACCTTCAGAACTCGCAGCCCTTCCGCCATTCCCTGGCCGCGAAAGCTGTTAATCGAAGACCGATTCGCCTTATCGTACGACGCCTTGAAAATGTACGGAAACCTCAGCGATCCTGTTATGGATTTTATTGCACGAGCCATTTTCACCGCGTGTTGTTCGCTTTCGACAACGCACGGACCTGCAATTAAGAATAGATTGCCTCCGCCAACAGAGACATCACCGACCGAGAATTCACGAACTGCTTCTGACATTTTTCGGTTCTCTTACAGATAAAATTACCGACGAATAACGAAACAGTAATTGTACACTAATCGTCGCCAGAGATACCAAGCTTGTGCGAAAACATATCCGATGCCTGATTAATCGTGTTGGTTGACTCGACTTTGCTAGCTTCATCTCGCAATCTATGTTCGTGGGCAGCCTGAACAAAACTGGAGAAGAGCGGATGCGGATCCAAAGGTTTCGATTTCAACTCCGGATGGAACTGGCAACCTAAAAACCACGGGTGGCCTGGCAATTCGATAATTTCCACAAATTTGCCGTCCGGCGATTTTCCTGAAATCACGAAGCCCGCATTCTGCAGAATATTTTCATATTGGGGATTGAATTCGTATCTGTGGCGATGCCTTTCGGATATTTCGGTGGCGCCGTTGTAGACCCGCTGCGCCAGGCTTCCTTCCTTCAGAACACACGGGTATGCGCCAAGCCGCATCGTGCCGCCCATCGACTCTACGCCAATCAGATCGCGCAGTTTATAAATAATTCGATGGGCAGTCTCAGGTTCGAACTCGGTGCTGTCAGCCCCTTCCAGGCTGCATTTGTTGCGCGCATATTCGATGCATGCGCATTGCATACCGAGGCAGATCCCAAAAAAAGGCACGTTGTGCTCTCGGGCGTAATGAATCGCGCGCAACATGCCGGAGATGCCGCGCTTTCCGAACCCGCCAGGCACAAGAATCGCATCCAAATCCTGCAATCTGTCCTGCCAGTGCTCTTCTGTCTTGAGATTCGCGGATTCGATCCAGCGGATATCTATTTCAACGTTATTGGCTACCCCGCCGTGTTTCAACGCCTCAATCAGGCTCTTATAGGAATCTTCCAGCTCAACGTATTTACCAACAATCCCAATTGTAACGCTGCCAGAGGGGTGTTTCATACGGTCGACAAGTCTCTCCCATTTTCGCAAATCGCGAGTGGTATCTTTAATTCCGAGTCTCCTGACAATCAGATCGTCTAGTCCCTGTTGCGCGAACATCAATGGCACTTCATAAATTGTCGAGACATCCAGAGCGGTGATGACCTCTTCTTCGCGAACGTTGCAGAAAAGCGCGATCTTGGCTTTCATGTCTTGCGGAAGCGGTCGCTCTGTCCTGCACAGCAGTATGTCAGGTTGAATACCAATCTCGCGCAACTCCTTAACTGAATGCTGAGTTGGCTTGGTCTTCATTTCACCGGCGGCTGCAATGTAGGGAACCAGCGTCAGATGGATAAATAGCGAATCATCCAGCCCAACTTCGTTGTGCATTTGTCGAATTGCTTCAAGGAACGGCAGAGATTCAATATCGCCGACCGTTCCACCTATTTCGACGATCACGACATCGACATTTTTGGAGACCGCACGGATTGCATCTTTAATCTCGTTGGTGATGTGGGGAATAACCTGAATCGTTTTGCCCAGGTAATCGCCTCGACGTTCTTTATCAATGACCGAAAGATAGATTCGACCGCTGGTCCAGTTGTTTGACTGTGTCAGTTTTGCGTGTGTGAACCGTTCGTAATGTCCCAGATCGAGATCTGTCTCTGCTCCATCGTCGGTGACAAAGACTTCGCCGTGCTGAAACGGCGACATCGTGCCCGGATCAACGTTGATATAAGGATCAAATTTCTGCAGAGTTACTTTTAATCCGCGTGATTCAAGCAATGCTCCGATTGAAGCTGCGGCTATCCCTTTTCCGAGCGATGAAACAACGCCGCCGGTAACAAAAATATATTTTGGCATAAGGTTCCTTGTTAACTGTGGCGCAGCCATTCAGTCTGCGCTGGCCGAAAACTCACACATTGTAAAAAAACCACAATGCAATAGTCCGCTTAAAACATGTTCTCTATAACCAAACCAAGCGCAGACTGAATGTCTGCGCCACTTTATTTCCTTTCCAGAACGGCTCTGGCTCTTTCGAAATCCTCTGGTGTGTCTATGCCGATCGATCTATGCGATACTGTTACAACCTTTATTTTATAACCATTTTGCAGGGCGCGCAGTTGCTCCAGGCCTTCCTGTTTCTCTAAATCAGTAGGTTGCAATTTCGCGAACTTCAACAGAAATTTTCGTCGGTAAACATAAAGACCTGTGTGCTTGTAATAATGTCGCAAAAAATCGGGATCGGCCTTCGCTGTCTCTTCCAAACTGTCGGGATTAAGCGATGACCCGGGAGGAAGAATCGCACGCGGAAACGGAATGGGTGCTCGCGAAAAGTAAAGCGCTATCCCATCTTCATCTGTAACAACTTTTACGACGTTTGGATTCAGCACATCCGCCCAGTGATCTATTGGCTCGCGGGTAGTGCTCATCGGTAAACACGTCTCTGCAAGCATCGGCTCTACGGCGGCATCAATAACGGACGGATCTATTAACGGTTCATCGCCCTGTACATTGACGATCAGATCGCAGTCGAGCGTCTCCGCGACTTCGGCAACACGATCCGTCCCGCTGGTATGATGCACTGACGTTAGCCGCGCCTCGTAACCGTGATCTCTAACTGCTGCTGCGATTCGATCATCATCTGTAGCCACAATCACCCGAGAAACGGTCTTTGCCATAGATGCACGTTCGCAAACGCGAGCGATCATCGGTTTATTATCGAGAAGCAAAAGCGGCTTCCCCGGCAATCGGGACGAAGCATATCTGGCCGGAATAATACAAATGGCGGGCCCGTTTTCCACGGGATTCCAACTTAACCTAGCGTGGCTTGTTTGTCAAATCAGCTATAACTGGGAAGGACCGCTTTCTTTCTAGCGCGGTCCTTTGTTTCAAGGTTCGTGTGGAGAATCATCGGCAGTCGGCGCAATTTTCTGCTGCTCTCAATTGTTCAAGTGCGCGCCGGGTTGCTTCCATCGCATCGGCCTTGTGACCACAATAATTGTTACTAGCGTTTTCCATATCATGCATAGCGGTTTCCAACGCTCCTACAGCTTTATGTATGTTGGGGCAACGGGCGCCGGGTTCGGCGACTGCGGTGGTATCCGCTTTTGCCTTGCTGGATCGGGCGAACGATTGAATCGATACAAAGGTTAAAGCCGCAAACAATACCACACAAACCAATATCAGCAATTTGACTCTAGTCATGAATCTCCTCCGAGGGAACCTGTTTTGTGTTAAGTGAAAAACTGAAGAGCCACAGTTTCGGCCATAATAACATGGAGGACTATTGAGCGGCCAAAATTTATGGCCAGGAGGTAAAGCCAGAACGAAAATAATTCTTGAAGTTTTTACTCGTATCTTAAAGCTTCGACCGGATTCAGGCGCGATGCCCTCACCGCTGGGTAGATGCCGAAAATCAAACCGACCGAAGCGGCCACTCCGAACGACATCGCGATTGAAGCACCTGTCACAACCGTACTCCATTCTGCATAGAGCGCCACTGTTCGCGAAACAATAAACCCGAACAGGATGCCTGTTAATCCGCCGAGGAAACTGATGGTAAGGGCTTCGATCAGGAACTGAACCCAGATGTCACGACGCCGAGCCCCGATGGCGCGGCGGACGCCGATCTCTCGCGTTCTTTCCAGGATATTGGCTAGCATAATATTCATAATCCCGATACCACCGACAAGGAGAGAGATTCCCGCGATAGCGCTCATAACGACGTTGAAAATGCGCTGGGTTCGCTGGTTTTGCTCTAGCAGTTCGCGTGGAACTATGATTGAAAAATCATCTTCATGGCCGTGGGTGTTGACAAGGATTTGACTGATAAGAATCGCGCTGGATTTAAGCGCGTCGGTGTTCTTCAACTGGATGACAACTTCGTCAAGTTCAGGTTCGAACTTCTTGAACTCGAATTTTTTCAAGGCTGTATTCAATGGGATATATATATCGTTGCTGAAATCCTGCAATTTGACACCTTCGAATTCGTCTTTTGTCAGCGTGTTATCCTCCATCACACCGATGACCGTGAACCACAGATTGTCGATTCTGATGTGGCCGCCGACTGGAAGTTTCGATCCGAATAACTTCTGCTTCACACGCGAGCCGATCACGCAATATTGTTCGTATTCGCGATTGTCGTTTTCAGAAAAAAAGCTGCCTTCTGAAAGGTTATATTTCGCCAGTCTGAAGTATGATGGCGTCACACCAACGACGTTGGAATCGTCGCTTTTTCCCTGCGACGTAAATATCTGGAAAGTCTTTACTCGCTTTCGCGCTGAATACTGGTCGATGTCGGGAGTCACAGACGAGATTGCACTGATGTCTCGCAAAGATAGTCCGAGCGAGTTCTCGCGAATCTTTTTCAGATCCTCGTCTTTGAACTCTCGATCACGGACGATAACGTTCCGCAGTCCCATCGTGTCGATTAGCCTGAGACTCTCTTTTTCAGCGCCAGCGCCTATCGAAAGCATCGCGATAACCGCGCCGACGCCAAAGATCATCCCGAGCATCGTCAGAAATGTGCGCAGCTTGTGCCCGCTGAGGTTGCTTATCGCCAATCGTATTTCAGTAAAATATCTCATTTCGTCTTTTAGAAGCTTTCAGAGATACAGGGTCACAGAGAAAACCAAAAGATAAAGCAGAATTGAGAATTTCCGGTTCGCTTTTATGCGTTTCATTCTTTCTCTGTGTCTTTCTGCCCCTGTCGTGAATTCAGATTCTGGACTTGGATAAATTCGTTAAGAAGACGTTTTGGGTTTATCGGCGCTCGAATCCGAAGATTTCTTCGTCCCGTTAAAATCCTGTTTGAGATCAGGCGGATTAAGCGCAATTACCTGTCCCGGTTTTAGCCCCTCCGTGACCACGACTTGAATGATATCACCCTGCCCTAACGCAACCTTTACTGGATCGAATTTGGCGAGTCCCGATTGAACATAAGCGAAATAATCCGCATCCTTTTTGATAATTGCGCTGCGCGGAACGACCAAAACAGACTTCAACTCGCCTCCCTCTATTTCTGCTTTGAGCTTTACCCCGGGTTTCATCAGATTCGGATCTGTTTTATCCAGAGTTACAATCGTCTGGAAAAATTTGACCGGAGAGTCGCGATCGATCGCACGCGCAACCTTGTCGATTGATTTAACTTTGCCGGTGAACATTGAGCCGGGAAAAGGATCCAGCGACAGCGTCACCTTTTCTTCCGGTCGCAATTCGCCCGCGTCTTTTTCCAAAACAAAACATTTAGCTTCCATCTTTTCCGGATTCATCAGGCTGAAAAGCTGCATGCCAATATAAACAACTTTGCCTGGCATCAGTGCCGCATCCCCAAAGTAGTATCCGGGATCGTTGTAGACGACGATTCCCGATGCCGGTGAGAGAAGTTTCAGTGAAGCAAGTGCGGTCTGAACCTGATTTATCTTTGCGGTTGCCTGCTGTCGCTCGACCATCATGATCGCTTCGTCCAGAGAATAGGCTTTGCCTTTAAGTTCCAGCTTTCCCTCGGCAAAAACGATCTTTTTCTCGGTGTAATCTTTGCTGATTTGTCCTTCGATTATTTCCCGGCGCGAATATATCTGTTCGTCTTTTGGAAGGAATTGATTGATCCTTTCCAGTTCCATTTCTGCGACTTTTTTGTCCTTCTGGATATCGGATTTGTCTTCATCAACGGCAGTGCTGCCTTTTGAAATCTTTTGATTTGCTTCTTCCAGATTTGACTGGTGTTCTTTCATTTGCAGATCCAGCTCTGCCGGATCAAATTCGATCAGGACATCGCCTTTGTTGACGCGCGTACCGTTCGGCACTACAGTGCCGATGCGCAGGCGGTTAACAGGGACGGGAGGGACCGCAACAATAACCGAATCCGCAGCTTGAAGCTCGCCGGCCGCGGGAATCTTCAGAGCGAAATCCTTTGGCTGAACCGTCGTGGACAAAGGTTTTAATTCTGCGTTTGCGTTCATCCAGGCGCGACGGCCGCTATACGCACCCAGCGATAGTAGACCCAGTCCGATGATGACCAGCAGATAAATTCGCATTCTCTTAAGCATTCTCTTCATCGTTGCGTTTCCCTATTTCGCCTTTGCGTAATCGATCGCGATTCTGTCGCCGGGTTTCAACCCTTCGGTGACTATTATTTCCGTTCCGTTTGAATCGCCGAGTTTGACGTTCTGCTCGCGCCAGCCTGTGTCGGTTTTGACTTTAATAATTCCACCTTCAGCGGTTGAATGGATCGCTTTCAAAGGCACCGCGATCACGTCCGCGATAGATGCGGTCTCGATTTTCACTTTAACGCTCATGGCCGGCCGCATCACACTGATGTCAAGTTTGTCCAGGGCGATTTGAGCTTCCAGAACTTTGTTGGGAATATCCCACGATTTGGGATGAACGAGAGTTCCCATGCTTTTAACCTCTCCCGTGAAGGTCTTTCCCGGAAGAGCATCCATCGTTATCTCTGCCTTCAGGCCGACTTTCAGTTTGCCAATATCTACTTCCGGAACAGAAGCCTCGGCGATAATCGTATTCAAATCGGGAATTTCGATTATAGGTTGACCAGACCAGACATTCTCGCCGACCTGGAATCTGTCACCGTTCCATTTCGTTTTATAAACCACAACGCCGTCACGATCGGCCTTGGCCTGGAAATTTGCCATTCGGCTCTTAATTTCGTTGACCTTATTTTCCGCGCGAGCTTTTTTGCTTGCGATAATCTTATAGGTTGCCTCGCTGGATTTCGTATGCCATTCAATTTGTGATTTCAACGCCTCGACTTCCTGTCGAGCCTGTTCCAAACCCAGTTTGTCTTTTTCTATGTCTCCTGAAGCTTGGACGTTCGTATTCGAACTATCTTTAAGTTTGAAGTTGTCGTATTTGTTCTGAGCGGCCGCCAGTTTCGATTTCAGGTCGGAGTCTTCAAGATCGATCTGTACTCTCGTTTTTTCCAACTCTTTGTTCGCCTGTTCAAGCTCGTTCTGAAACTGCATCAGATCCATATTGATCTTTTGCGTGTCAAAGTTGATCAGAACATCGTCCTTTTTGACGTTTTTACCTTCCTGAATAAGACTGACGATTTGCCATTGCCAGTAGTTGCCGAAACCAGCCGGTCCGCCGAAATTCTGCACCGATGTCGCACGCAAAACTCCTGACGAGTTTATTCCAAAGCTGACTGTCTTCGGCGCAATTGTCAGGAGTTCATCCGTAGCACCAGAAGCCGCGAAGAACCGATTCGGGACAAATAGCAGCGACAGCGCGCCTAAAACGATTAAACCGATAACGACTATTAGAATTCTTTTAATCATTGTTTTTCTCGCTATCGTTATTTCAAAATGTGATCGCCTTCTTTAAGGGCCCCATTATCGGCGACTGCATAAAGAAATGGATCAGAGGCCAGTATTGTAATTGCAATCGGTCTGCGTTTATCTTGCTCTTCGACTCGGACGACCTGGGGAGTGCTGCCTTCGAATTGAACGGCGCTTCGGGGAACCACCAGTTGTGACGAGTAGTCAGCGACGGACACCGAAACCTGAGCTGACATTCCAGGTTTCATAATCTCCATAACCGTCTTGTCCAGCGAAATGACGACATTGAATATTCGCGCTTTCGCCATCCAGTTCGCTTTTATAGCGGTCTGTGCGATCTCTTTTACGGTGCCGGTAATCTGCACAGCCGGGTAGCTGTCGAGAGTGACGACCGCCTTTTGCCCGACAGAAAGTTTTGGACCATCGACTTCGTTAACTTTGGCCAAAACCTCCATCTCTTTCAGGTCGGGCAACGTGACGACGGGAAATCCGCCCCAGACAACGTCGCCAATTTGAATTTTTCGCCGTTCAGCCCAATGATCGGAATAGATAACCATGCCTTCGGCCGGAGCCTTTATATTCATACCGTCAAGATCCCCTTTGGCCTGGGCGAGTTGATTTTCCAACTTCTGTTTTTCGATAATTTTGACCTGAAGGTCTGCGGCTTGTTCTTTCTTCTTTTGTTCGATTTTTAATAGCTGGTTTTCGTAATCGGCCTTCGCTTTGGCCAGATTGAACTGCTTTTCCTGATATGTTCTGCGGCCCTCAATTCCGGGTGGGACTCTTGCATCGATCTTGGCTTGTTCGTATGGCAACCAAAGCTGGCTCAACTGCACCGCCATATCCTGCAAAGTTGACTCATTGGTCGACTGCGTTTTTATGATGTCGTTGTCCGCGGCAACGATTTTCTCCTCCATATCTTTTATTTTTGTAATGGCGGTGGTGCTGTCCAGCTCAAGGACCTTCTCTCCCGGTTTAATAATGCTGCCTTCGGGCGGAAGGTAAGTAATTTTTGCTTCGTCGGAAGTCACGGCATAAATCGACTGAGATCGAACCGCACGCAATTCACCGACTATAATAAGATTTTTCTTCAGATCGCCTCGTCGGACAGCTATTGTCGGTTCTTCGGTCTTTGCCTGAACCGTAGGAAGCGCGCTTAAAAACTTACTGCCGCGCCCATTGCGACGAAATCCAACGGCGAGACCGGCTAGAACCAGCACAATGGCTGCAACGCAGAACAGTATTGTCCGTTTCCGAATCAATTTCCGCGGACGTGAATTCCGAATTTGAGCCTCGTTCTTTTCCATATTTTTGATACTTGACCTTTAGTCTCAAACGACCTTCGGCCTCTTTGGTTCGACAAAATAAACTGCAAGCCAGAATTTCAAGGGAGCAGCGGATTAATAACTAATAAATCGGCAAAAGATCTTTCAGCTACCTAAAAGACACGGCTGCAGACCTTTAAGTTGGCGGCAGTAAGTTCTGAAATTGGCCCTTTCGATCAGGCTTTTAGAGCAGAGGTTAAATCTCTACTTTGCGGCGCTCGATTTCGGAAACATGTATAGGCTGCGGATTTTCCCATACCAACTCACATATGATATCTTAAAGGCTGAAAGACGCCAAAGTCAATTACCGCGGAATTTTGCCTGCCGTTAAAGTATTACCGTTCCAAACCCAAAACCGTTGAGTTCAATCCTGAACGAACTATTAAAGAATACATAGAACAATCCCGGATGGCAAGGGGCGGAACCTCATTGTGGCATTTTATGGCAATAGGTGGCACAAAAATCGAATCTGGCCAACTGGTGTCACACTTGTCACAGTACAATAACCGCCTTTACTGTCTATGAATAACACTGTGACATCTAAGTCCTCGTGAGGGAGTTTGGCCAATTGACGTCACACCTTCTCTATCAGTTCTCTCTGGATAAACACGGGCGATTTGGTTATTGTAGTATTTCTTGTGGAGACTGGAACAAACGGATACAGGCGGCTAATCTTATGGGTTTTTCAACAAAAGCAATTCATGCCGGTCAGGAACCGGATGACACAACCGGAGCAATAATCACTCCGATCTATCAGACTTCGACTTACGTTCAGGAAGGGCTGGGAAAGCACAAGGGCTACGAATACGCCCGGACGCAGAATCCGACACGCAGCGCGGTTGAAAAGAATGTGGCAGCCCTTGAAGGGGCGGAATACTGCTATTGCTTCTCTTCAGGAATGGCGGCGATCAATGTCACCGCAACTCTGTTGAAGGCTGGGGATCACGTCATTGTATCCGACAACACTTATGGCGGAACTCGACGTTTATTTGATCGGGTACTTTCGGATTTCGGTCTTGAATTCACCTACATCGACACAACCGAAATCAGCAACACTGAAGATGCGATCCGGCCCACGACGAGGATGATCTTTATTGAGACTCCGACAAATCCTGTTATGGCGCTGACCGATATCGCAGAGACCGCAAAACTGGCATCAGCCCGTGGAATTCGCCTGGTGGTGGATAACACTTTTATGAGTCCATATCTTCAGCGCCCAATAGAATTGGGCGCCGATATTGTTGTCCATTCAACAACAAAATATCTGAACGGACATAGTGACAGCGTCGGTGGCGCGGTTATCCTGAAAAACAAAGCAGATGCCGATCGCATTCAATTCCTTCAGAACGCCGCAGGCGCTATTTTGTCACCGTTCGATTCGTGGCTACTCCTTCGCGGAACGAAGACGCTCGCCGTGCGAATGCGACAACACGAAGAAAACGGTCGGCAGGTAGCCAGCTTCCTCAGCGAGCATCCAAGTGTTAAGAAAGTTTACTATCCTGGACTTCCATCTCATCCTCAACACGAGTTGGCAAAACGTCAGATGGCAGGATTCGGCGCGATGATCGCATTTGAGACCGGATCGTTAGCCAATGCGAAAAAAGTCCTGGAAGGAGTCAGGCTTTGCTCACTTGCCGAAAGCCTTGGTGGCGTTGAAAGCCTGATTAGTCATCCGGCGACGATGACCCATGCATCTGTGCCGAAAGAAGACCGCGATCGACTTGGCATCACCGACGGTCTCGTGCGAATTTCGGTTGGGATTGAAGACGCCGAAGACATTATTGCTGATCTGGATCAAGCTCTTAAGGCGTAGCGCAGGCTGACAGCTTGCTTATTACTTATTCTGCGGAGCGGTATCAGATTACTTGCGCGTTTCTGAGCACACGCAAGCTGGTACCTTGCGCTACATTGCCCCTTATTAATGGTTTATTTGTCTTGACTTAAGAACGCAGAATTGGTAACTCTCTCATTGTCTGAGTTTCGACGCTGCATTTGTGTTGAAGCAAAGCTTCCCGACCCAAGAAAATCTCAATTGATGAGCGTCCTGATTATTTTGTTAACAGATGGTCTCGCTCGTGTTGGTGGAGGTTCAGTCGCTATTTCTGCAGTAGCGCCGACTCGAGAGCGCCGGTCGGACAATCATTTGAATATCGGAAACGGAGGAACGCATTTTGGCAAGTCAACTCTTCCTTAGGAAGTCAATCGCCGCATTGAAAGCGGAAGCAGAGGGTGAGCATGGATTAAAACGAACTCTCAGCGCACTCAACCTCACAACCCTTGGTATCGGGGCAATCATCGGCGCGGGTATCTTCGTGCTGACCGGACACGCAGCAGCAGCAAACGCCGGTCCGGCAATCGCACTGTCTTTCGTGCTGGGCGGAATCGCATGCGCTTTCGCCGGGTTGTGCTACGCAGAGATGGCTTCGACGGTACCGATTGCGGGCAGCGCATACACATACGCCTATGCGACAATGGGTGAATTTATCGCGTGGATTATCGGCTGGGATCTGGTCCTGGAATACGCGCTGGGCGCGACTACGGTTGCAATTGGATGGTCAGGGTATGTAGTCAGTTTTCTGCGTGGATTCGGGATCAACATTCCTCCGCAATTTACGGCGTCGCCGGGTAGCGAGCTTGTGAATGTTACAGCCGACGCTGCCAGCAAACTGCATATGTCGGCGGGATGGACCGTACTCACAGGCGACCTGAAAGATGTGTTCGCTAAGTACAGTGTCGATTACACGCATTTCGATCACATAGTATCTGTAATCAACGTACCGGCGATGATAATCATCGCCGCGGCTTCCCTGCTGCTTATTATTGGTGTTCAGGAATCAGCAAACGTAAACAACATAATCGTTATTGTTAAGGTAGCGATTGTTCTTGTCTTCATCATCGCCGGAATCGGATATGTTTCGACTGCAACCTGGGGCGGCAAATTCATTCCGGATAACGCGGGTCCGTACAAGTACGGAATCAGCGGAATTCTCAGAGCTGCCGGCGTGGTGTTTTTTGCCTACATAGGTTTTGACGCTGTCTCAACGGCGGCGCAGGAGGCCAAGAATCCACAAAAGGATATGCCTAAAGGCATTCTTGGCTCTTTGATCATTTGCACTATCCTGTACATCCTGGTTTCTTTCGTGCTGACCGGAATCGTTGATTACAAGCGACTGGACGTTCCCGATCCGATCGCGGTCGGCGTCGACGCGATTGGACTGACCTGGCTTTCGCCAATAGTTAAGGCGGGCGCGATCCTTGGTCTGAGTTCCGTTATTCTGGTTATGTTATTGGGTCAGACGCGTATCTTTTTCTCGATGGCTCACGATGGGTTGTTGCCGCCAATTGTTTCGAAGGTTCATCCGAAGTACAGAACGCCTTACATTACGACTGCTATCACAGGAGTCATTGTCATGATAGCTTCGGGTATGCTGCCCATCGGCATCGTCGGAGAGCTGGTCAGTATCGGAACTCTGTTGGCTTTTGCGATCGTTTGCATGGGCGTTCTTGTGTTGAGAATCACCCAGCCGAACGTCGATCGGCCGTTTACGGCTCCGGCTGTCTACATAGTTGCGCCACTGGGCACTTTATTCGCGCTGGGTTTGATGTATTTCCTGCCAAATGATACTTGGCTGCGATTGATCATCTGGATGGCTGCCGGATTCCTGATCTATTTCTTATATGGAATGCGGAACAGTCGATTGGCTAGGGAGACAGCAAGAGGCGAGGCTATGGCTGCCGATTGACGAATCAATAATCTGAAAGAAACAAATATAGGGTAGAGGCCAAAAACCTCTACCCTATATTTGTTTGATCGTTTATTGAACCAGTCCTATGCTTCCGCCTCTGCTTCGCTGATTGATTCGGTCTCGCCCATTGGTTTTCCGACCTTTTTCCATATCAAATAAACAGGAATGCCGGTCGCAATAATTAAAAGACCCGGCCACGTTTGCGCTGGTTGATAGACGAACAGCACAAACAAAATGACTGTCGCACCCAGGATATAAAGCACTGGAATGATCGGATAACCGAACGCTTTGTACGGACGATCGACATTTGGTTTCTTAATCCGGAGCCAGATCACCGCGAACACGGTGAGAATGTAAAATATCAGCGCCGCTGATATCACATAGGTCAGCAGATTTCCATAGAGGTTACCGTATGTGGTCTTGCCACTGGCGTCCACGCCGGTTACCACTCGCGGAAGAACCAGAAACGCAGCCCAGATGCCCTGAATGACCAAACCCCAAGCGGGAACTCGTTTATCGTTGAGTTCGCCCGACGACCTGAAAAAGAGACCATCCCGAGCCATCGCGTAGTAGGCTCTTGCTCCGGACAGGATCAAACCATTATTGCAGCCAAAGGTCGAGATCATTATTGCGACCGCCATTATCGCTGCTCCGGCGCCCGGGAATATAGCATCCATAGTTGCAGAAGCAACGCGGTCACTGGGCACAGTTTGAATCGATGCAAACGGTAGTGCGACAAGGTAAGCAACATTTGCCAGCGTATATAGGGTAATAACGATGAAAGTGCCAAAGGCCAGTGACAGCGGAATATTGCGACGCGGATTCTTCACTTCGCCAGCTGTGAACGTAATGTTATTCCAGGCGTCGGCTGAAAAAAGCGAGTTAGTTTGCGCAACACAAATGCCCACGAAAAGCCCAAAAGCGGTAATCGCCGTTACCGGACTTGAGTCTCTCCCGACATTCTCCAGAGTCCCGCGAACCTCCCACAAGTTTCCGAAATTCGCCCTTGCAATCGCACCTGTTTTCCAGCCGAGGAAAATACCCAGTACAACCAGCAGAAACAGCGATCCTGTTTTTGAGATTGTGAACACATTCTGGATAAGCTTGCCTAGCTTAAGGCCACGCGTATTGATAAACGTAATCAGCGCGATCATCAGCAGCCCGACTAATTGCGCGGTTGAAAGCGAGATCGCATATTTGCCAAGATTGATCGGCTCAATAATATAATTGGTTTCGGAAATCGTTGGCCATAACACGCCGAGAAATCGTCCGAAGCCCACCGCAACTGCTGCGATGGTTCCGGTCTGAATAACCAGAAACAATGTCCAGCCATAAAGAAAACCGAATATCGGCGAAAACGCTTCTCTCAGGTAAACGTACTGTCCGCCCGCTTTTGGCATCATCGCGGCGAGCTCGCCGTAAGTCAGCGCTCCCATAACCGTCAATAAACCGGTAATTATCCAGACAACCAGCAACCAGCCAGGAGCGCCAACCTGCCGCCCGATCTGCGCCGACACGATAAAAATTCCCGATCCGATCATCGAGCCCGCAACCATTGTCGTAGAATCCAGCAATCCCAAACCTCGGACAAACCCTGTCTGTTTGCCCTCACCCGCTGCAGCGGCATTCGCCATATAGCTCCTCCGATAATCTTGTTTGATGGCTTAGAAAAAGAATGGACCTGAAGAAACCATTCTGATGAAAACAAGAGCGTTTGACAATGGAATTCTTATGTTTCAGAAGGATTAATTGTCTTCTGAAATAAATGGCTCAACGTTCAACTGCAAAGACTACAACTTGCTCGAGTGGATGCTTCATTTTCTGATCCTTGATCTGTAAATGCAGCTCATAGATCCCGGGTTCTATATCGAGCGTTAGTTGCCCACCAATGTCTATACTGGACGTGTCTTTTCCGATGGTGATGGAGTTGACCGGCTGCCAGGGGACACTTGCAATCAGTTTGCCTGAATCCTCGATCAACGCTTGAGCCTGCAGGTCCGCACCCTGATTGACTCTAGAAGCGATATTATAAAGTCTGACATTGTAAACCATAGAGCTGCCGACTTTGTAAAATCTGATTCCTTCTTTGATTTCCGATGGCTTGTTTTCGGTTTTCCCTTGCGAAACGTTCGTATGGCTGTTGCCTGATTTATCACCGATTAAAAGCCCGCTCATCGCAAACTTGTTCTTCAAGATGTTCGGCACTGTTATCCAGGCCATCGCTGTTCCCATTCGCTCAGTGCTGGGTTCGCGGACTCCGATGCGAATTTGATAGAGACCTGGCTTCAGGTTCAAGGCTTTGTTGTATTTGAATCCCGACGTTCGCGCCTCTTCAAAGTGCTCTGGCAAAATGTTCCCCTCAGCTTTGTCGTCGTAGGTGGTGACCGGTTTTCCGTGTGAATCGTAAACCACCGTCACCATCTCCAATGCGAAATGATGTCGGTTGTTCTCTTCTTTATAGTCGATGTTCTTGCCCTCGATATAGACCTGAAAGATAACCTGTTCGGGATTCGCCGCTTTTCCAAGGAAATCCGCCGTGGCGGCCACCCCGATATTGGTGACAGGTAACGGCGCTGCTATTGCCTGAAACAACTTCTGCCGAGGTGTCTTCGCTTCCTCCTGTTTGTCTTTTAGCAAATCTAATGGCGAGTATCCTTTTTGAGTCCGAACGATGTATTCAGGATGTCCCTTCACTTTGACAACGATGTTTCGATATTTTTTGACATTAACTTCACCGGCGGGATAATAAGCAAGCGTGTAATAGACCTGGTTGTCGTCGAGGGATTTCTTTAATAATCCAGCGATATCGTTGTTGTTATAGAAGGGCTCGCCTCCTGTATCGCGAGCGAGGGCGTTTATTCCGTCACGCGCATCCTGCTCTGAACGGACAAATAACTTGAAAGGGTCGGATTCGTTACTCCAGGCATGGCGGCGTTGAATTCTGGCGGAGGGGTTAGTCCTTTTGCATCGATCGAATAGATCACCACGCCGGATCGAACCGCGCGCCCGATTACAGAATTAAGGTCAGTGGTATCAGGACTGCCGCCGTTATCCATTAGGGAAAATCCGTCCGAAACGATCGCGATTATTCTTTGCCCGGGAAGCTCGGCCAGTCGCTCTGCCACTGCCTTAAGAGTCCACAAGGTTGATTTGCGACGATACGATGCTTCAGCAAGGACCTCCTGCGCCTTTGTTTGCGCCATCATCACCATAAATCGACGGTCTCCCGTAAGATGATCTTCTGTCCGAAGGATCGAGATTGCCACCCCCATTGCAGTCGGATCTCCGTCCAGAACCATCGCCGCAATGTAGGGTGTGAACATGCTATCCGGATTCGACAACGACGCGCCAAGTCTGTTCACGGCGTAATGCAGGATTCGTTTATCGCGCGTAAATTGTTCCAGAACACCAAGCGCACCCGTGCTTGTAATCAACGCGGTTAAGTCTCTGTCAGTTAACTGCTCGTCAATGAACTTGTTCAGCACTTGCTTCGTTCGCAAAAGACTATCAGTCGAAAGATTCAATGTGTCTATATACAGGACGACAGTTCGCGCAGGTGATCCGGCAGGAATAATACTTTTGCCTTCCGGGCTTGATGTTATGATTCTTGGATTCGAAGGATTGCGGGACTGGTCAGCAATGTCCTCCATCGAGAAGAAGCTGATCTCTTGCGGGTTTTTATTCTCAAGCAGCTCAAAATCTTCTTTCTTCAGGTTCTTGATGACATGTCCCTGCTTGTCTGTAACAACAGCCCGGATCTCTATTAATTGAGTCTGAAGCTGAACCGATTGATCCTGTTCTGGTTTTTGCTGCTTTTGACTGGTCTGGGCAAAGACGATAATTCCGTAGCAGGTACAAATGAGCAGGAAAACAGCAAGTCTGGCTTTAAAAATCATTAGGAACCTTTCAATTATTAGAGAGATTAGACATTGACGACGAAAAGACATGCCATCCAGCATGGTTCTGGAATACTATTCCTCTTCAACCTGGACTCGTGAACCCTTAATACTTGCAGGAAAACGCAGACTGTAGGGTCCTGTTATTATAGACAATCGTCTCGACCGGTTATCGCAGGCTGACGACTGTCGCTAGAATATCAGGTTTTGCAAAAAGAAAAAGAACAGATTCGTTAGTCTGAGTTTGTTTCCAGATAATCCTTCAACCACCATTTTCCCTGCCATCAATCTAATAAATGCATGCTCACCGTGGCTGAATTCAAGGGGATATTTATTCAGACCGAACCTTTCGCATCATTGATCTGGTGAGCTAAACTTAGCGTATCGGTTCAACGCCACGCAGAAAATCTGCAAATCTTGGATCGGATCGCATGCCATCCCAATATGGGTCTACCTTGAGGTAAAGCAAATAGTTCATTCCGCTCCTGATCGGCCTTTTCCAGCGATTCCATGGTCTTGTTTTTATTGCCGATCCCCAGATATACCATAGCTTCGCCCATTCCGCCCTCACCGAGCTTCTTGATAACTCGAAAATGGGAGATATTATCCGGGACCAAGAAATCGATCCCGTTCCTAAACACTAGAAGGGTCGAACGCCCGCCGGAAAGTTGCGCCACAACACCAGTTAACTATAATCGCGACCGTCTTGTCTTTTCAATTAATTCGTTACGAATCTCGGTAACCTTTTCCGCCGAAAATGGGACTTTAATTCAGAAGCAGATGATGTGGGGAACAAGAGCAATGGAAAGCCTGAGTGTAATGGTCGAACGCATCAGAGATGGCGACGCCGATGCTTATGCATCGATTGTCAGGCGATTTCAAGATATGGCGGTCGGTTATGGTTATTCGATATTGCGTGACTTTCAAATGGCTGAGGATGCCGCGCAGGAAGCATTCTTCGAAGCATATAGAGAGCTGGCGAAACTTCGCGAGCCCGCTGCATTTCCGGGGTGGTTCAGGCGGATCGTATTCAAGCACTGCGACCGTCTTATTCGTGGAAAATCGCTGCTTCAGGTCCCATTAGAAGATGCTGTCATCGAGGACAGCGCGGAAAGAAGTCCAACCGAACTGATCGAGCAGGGTGAAATGAAAGATCGCATCTGGGAAGCAGTTGAATCCTTACCTGAACACGAGCGAACAGTTGTCACTCTCTATTACATGAGCGGACACTCGCAAAAAGAGATCGGTGAGTTTCTGGATGTTCCGGTTGGAACGATCAAAAAGCGCCTGTTTTCCGGCAGAAATCGGCTTCGTGAATTGCTGATCGACCTGGTTGAGGACAACCTGCGTGAACGCCGACCGTCACGGGACGAAACATTTGCGAACAGTATTATTGAATTGCTGAAAGCCGCCAGAACGGGCGATCTTCCCCGCGTTAAAGAACTGCTGGAACAAAATCCCCGCCTTGTTGGAGCAAAAGATCCGCTTGGAAATACGGCTTTGATACTTGCGGTGAATTCAGGTCATAACGAAATTGCAGAGCTTCTATATAACGCGGGAGTCCGACCCGACATCTACGAAGCCGCTTCTATTGGAAGAACGGATTTAGTCGCGGAGTTCATCAAGGATGAAAGCTCCGCAATTGATCAATATTCCAGGGAAGGATTCACTCCTCTGGGATTAGCGGCACATTTCGGTCATGTCGAAACCGCAAAATTTTTGATTGATCAGGGGGCGGATGTAAATGTGGTGTCGCGGCATCCGCTGGGAGTGACTCCACTCCACGCAGCACTGTTTGGAAAAAAGATCGACACAGCGCTGCTGCTTCTCGATCACGGCGCCAATGTCAACGCACAGCGCGGCGGCGGAAGTTGGCCAAGATCAGGCTGGACAGCGCTTCACTATGCAGCCGCATTCGGTTTCATCGACTTGGTTCAGCGCTTGATCAATCTTGGCGCTGACCTGAACATTGAGGACAATGAAGGTAAAACGCCGCTTCGAGTTGCCATTGAAGAAAACCAATTGAAGATCGCAGAGTTCCTTCGACAGAACTGGGGAACGGAATGAGGACAACAAATAACAATAGAGGATGAAAAATGGATACGACACAAGAATTTCTCGACACAATAACCAAAAACGACATCGAAAAGGCTTCGGTCCTTCTCAACGAAGAGCCCTCCCTAAACAGGGCCAAAGATAATAACGGCGTATCAGCGATTCTGCTGGCGACCTACTATGGCAGGAAAGAGATAGCAGAGCTTCTGCTGAACTCCGGGCTGGAACTTGATGCGTTTGAGGCATCGGCGACTGGTCAAACCGAACGACTGAAAAGATTGCTGCAAAAAGATCCTAGTCTGGTCAACCAGTATTCAAATGATGGATTCTTCCCATTGGGACTCGCCAGCTACTTCGGCCACAAGGGTGCGGTCATTGTCCTTTTGGAAAACGGCGCGGATGTTAAGATGGCGGCTAACAATCCGACAAAAGTAACATCGATGCACGCAGCCGCGTCTGGCCAGCATGTTGAAATTGCACAAATATTGATTCAGCACGGAGTCGACGTAAATGCCCGCCAACAGAACAGCTATACACCATTGCACAGTGTCGCCGCATCGGGATCGGTCGAGTTTGCAAAGCTTTTAATCGATAACGGGGCGGATCTGAACACAAAGAGCGACGATGGCAAAACCGCGTTATCAATGGCAGTCGAGAGAAAGAAATCAGAGATGGAAGCTTTCTTAAGACAACTCGGAGCAAATTAATATCCGTTTTTGGTTGAAGTAAGTTAGAAACAATGTTATAAACCAGCTAATCGCACGTCGTTTGGCGTGCGATTTTGTTTTTGGCGCATCGTAACCGCGCCTGAGATAAACGAATTCAATACCGCCCACGCGTAATTTGCGCGTGGGCGGTATTTTTTTATTTGAGGAACAGGAGACAAAAATGAATTCAGTAAATGAGGATACCTGTCGGGAAAAAATCGAAGAGATCAAAAAGCTGGTCGTCGCGTTCGAAGACTGCTCGCTCGATCCCTCAACATTTAAGCATTGCGATCACCTTGCTGTTGCGTTGTGGTACGAGGTCAACAATCCTGACGGAGGACCGTCAATGCAATTTCGGACTAGCCTTCTTCAATTCGTCGAACATCATCAAATCAAAGCCTACAACGAGACAATAACGCTATTCTGGATAAAACTGGTCCATTATCACTTCCGACAGCGTTCGGCGGGCGAATCTTTCGCAGAGATTTTGGCCGACCTCATTCATCAATACGGCGATTCAAGGTTTATCTATAACTATTACAGTAAGGATTATCTGATGTCCGATGAAGCAAAACGGGGTTGGAAAGAGCCGGATTTAAGAGCACTGGAATTTTTTCCCTACGAAAAGAAAGCATAGCGAGTGGGCTTAGCCCCCGCGGAGCAAGCCCCTCCGCAATCTACTTTTGGGAGTCGGGGCAACCCCCAATTACTCTACCTTCATAGATCAAGAATGATTCGTTCATAAACAGAGCGACATCACAATTTGATTCAGGGAGCATAGAGATTTGGAAATGCTGACCATCTGAAGACGGAACAATCGATACGCTGTAATTCTTTAATATTGCCGCGTTGCTGTCTTGTTGCAAAAAACCATTTTGGAAATCGACGTATTTCGCCCTGACAAGATCATCAAGCGAGCCGTAGCCGCCGTTCTTGGCCTTCAGCGTTGCTTCCGCCGATCCGAGTGTTCTCATTACTCCAATTGCCTGATTCCGCGAATATGCTCCGGAATTATCACCCGCTGTTACTTTTGCGTCCAGAAAGGCAACTAAGCCGAGACCCGCGATCACGGCCAGGGCGAGCATCAGTTTCTTTGTCATTAGTGACTCCTCAAATCGTTGATTAACTACCGCTTAGAATGAAACTGCTAAAGCTGTAACTGCGCTTTGGAAAGCTTTCTGTATCTCTTCACTAAATGGCTATCGGCTGTACTGCTTTAAAGATTTAGACCGCGAGATTGGATTTATTTGAAATTGAGTGAACAGAACAGCGATGTTGCAACTGTTGTCGAAGACGCGAGTGAAACGAGCCAGCCCTGGTTTACGAGGCCCATCCAACTACATATTGATATGTTTCAGTTTGTTAGCGGTTATCAGAATTCATAGATGCCTTCGATCTGTGTTTAAATTATTTTTGGGTTTGAGCGAATTCCAATCCGTTTGCCTACCACATGCCCATCTGCCATAAATGCCGGAGCAATTAGATAAATTGTATTTCGCAGGTTGAAGGTTAAATGCTAAAAACTGTTAAGTTACCTAAGATGGTATAAGGCGATGCGCACGTACCGTAACGAGTAGCGAAACTCGCCACGGAGACAATTGCAAAGGAATTGTTGTCAGAAGAAATTGTGCCCAAAGTTGTGCCCACGTTTGAGGAGTTCGTAAATTGACGAAACCATGCAGAATCTCAAAACCCAATAAAATAGCCGCCTTGCGGCGGCTGATGTGTGGTTGCGGGGGCGGGATTTGAACCCGCGACCTTTGGGTTATGAGTAAGGCTCAGTGATTACTCGTGTTTTGTTCTCAATAGTTTAGCTTGCCTGTATTGCCTCATTTTTGCTGATGTTTGGTCGAATCTGTGACCCAATCGTGACCTAGAAAGAGGTAACTTTCAGGGTAATTCCGAGGGTAATCCACAGGTAACCAAGTTACCAAACATACCCAAGGTAACTCTATGGAATACGCCACGTTACCGCCGCAGGTAATCCTGAAATCTATGTTAAGTTGACCCTCTTGGATCATCAACTTCACTTGCCAAGTTGGCGGACTCAACCGTCGAACTTTCAACCAAACACTCACTCAAAACAAACGTACCCGGTATCCCAGGTCCATACTGAATAAACCAAAGGAATCCTCTCTGATTGCCAGACGGCTCAGCGAGGCGTGGTAGATCGGAAGCCCGGGCCGCGACATCTTACCAGCAAGTTTTACAATTCGCGATTCATCGGCAAAGACAAAAATGACTTTGTGCGTTTCAAGACGCGATTGATAGCGAGCCAGCTTTGAAAGCAAAACTTCGTCGCCTTCGGTGTTGTTATCGAATTCCCAAAGTGTTTCGATCGCCGTTCCGTTTTCGGAAGCAAAAGTAACGGACAAGTCGGGATTTAGGATTCCTGATCCTGGCAGCGAATTGAAGAATTTTGCTTCCGCGATTTCCCAGCCAGTTTTTGCGATCCGAACAAATATATCGCGCACCGTAAGATCGTGTCTGCGGACATTCGGTCTCCGTCCCAGGTACCAAATCTTTTCCCGTTCAAAAGGAATTGATGAAAGTTGCCGTTGCTCTTCCAGACGCCCAAGGAGAATGGAGGCGCTCTTCTTCCGAGAGCTCACTGAGGCAAGGTCATCAAAACAGAGTTCAATGAGTTGCTGAGTCGATAGGTATCCGGCCTGCTGTACCTGCTGCAATACCCGCTCAACTCTGGTAACCCCTTCAGGTTGACGCGCGGCAGCCGGAGGTGGTGTTTGCACTGGATTAAGTATTGCGGCCAGCGCGGGTGCTGGATTGTCGAAGTCCTCAGATCGAGTCTCGGATTTCGGTGCAGGTTTGGATAGTTCTTGTCCGTTTGATTGTTTCACTGCCGTATAATGTCTTCTGGTGTAATCAATGATGGCAGCACTATGGCCGTCTGGACGCTCAGGGGCTGGAATCGTCTGAAACCGAAAAGTATCCTGAGAGGATTCCGGCCGGCACAGCGCTTCGAATTTCTTGAGACTTACGAGGTCCTGAGGTTCAAAGCTTCCTAATTGATATCGCAAGGCAGGAGCATCTTTATCACCGCAAGAAAACATGATCATTGTGCCGACGTTGCCAAAGATCGCGTCACGCTGGCTATCAGGAATCTGCGAAATAAATTGATGAGCCAAGGTCAGGCAGAGCTTATATTTTCGAGCTTCACTCAATATCTTTTCGAAGGAACTGGTCGTAAAATTTTGAAATTCATCAACGTAGAGATAAAACGGATGGCGTCTGTCGGAGGCGACGCTTGCCCGCCGCATAATGGCCATTTGGAGCTGGGTAACGATCATCGATCCAATGAGCTCGGCATTATCTTCGCCGATGCTGCCTGAGGCCAAATTAACCAGCAGGATCTTCTTGTTTTCGATCACGTCATAGAAGTCTAGTTTGCTTTCGGCACTGGAAAGCATCGTGTAGAGCTGAGGCAGATACAGAAACTTATTCACGCGTGACACAATCGGAGCCGAGGCGTCTTTAGCGTACCTGGGAAAATCGTCTTCCCAAAACTCCCGAAGCATCGGATGCTGTAGCCTCCTTATCACTGACTGTCTAAATTCGTCATTGTGAAGCAGTCGTTTGATGTCGAGGAAACTGGTGCCTGGTATGTGCATCAAGGTCTGCAATGTGGCCCGTAGAATATCGTCCATACGTGGACCCCAGGAGCTATCAGAGAGCCTTCGAAATGTCACAAGCAGGTTATCAGCCAGAAGAGACAATTCATCATCCTCACGGGCGGCCAGTAAGTTAAGCGCAAGGGGATATTCCTTATCAGCTACATTAAAGTAGACCGTGTCAGTGACGCGTTTGTGTGGCACATAGTCAAGGAGCGGATGTGAACCCGTAGCAATCAGATCGCCGTGTGGGTCAATGACGCAGCAGCCTTCACCGGCCCGTATATTGGCGATGACTGCATTGGCTATCAGTGTCGATTTACCCATGCCTGATTTCCCGACAATGTACAGGTGCCGATCCCTGACAGCGGCTGGCAGCGTTACCGGTACAGTAACTCCTCTTGCCTCACTTATGCCAACACGCACGTCACCTTGGGTAAAATTCTCTGGGGGGAGTTTTGACTTCATATTCATTCTTTCCAGGCGGTTACTCTCGATCTCTTTGCCAGGAAAATGGGCAAGACTTGCCAGCTCAGATGTTGCAACCACATTCCAGGCAGGGCTTAATTGTTCTACAACTGGCTGGCGCTGAATTTGAGAGACAACCCACGATTGTTCAGCTGTCTCGAATTGGTTAAGGAATGATGCAAACTTTTGGAGGCGGGCCTCATCATCCGAATACAGCTTAATGGCCAGAAGCCAGGTCGGCGACTTTTTAGTAATCTCTCCTCCAGTTTTCTCGCTAAATGACGAGAACCCTTTTACGACACTATCTTTCAGCGGCGCGAAATATATTTGCAGTCCTTCGTGGCGTGGGCTGCGGTCGAACTGATTAAAGAGTGAAAGGTACGGATCAAGGGCAAACGCGCGAAATCCCTTTATGGATTCAGTGGCATGCGTCGGATAGGCTGTAATGCAGAAGTAGTCTTTCTGATCTAATGGCGATTCCGAAAGCTCGGGTATCAAGGCAAACTCAGGAAAATAGAGGGCAAAATGCTCACTGAAGCGGTCTGCCTCTTGGCTATCAACGGTGATTCGGTAATAGACGCTCTGCGGAGTATTTCTAATCTCGAAACAAATCGTGCTGTCCATTTGTCGCAAACTTTCTAACCACTGTTCAGTAACACCGCTGCTTGGTTCTGTGCCCGGCAGCATCTTAAAGCTCGTTCGCTTGTCTGCCAGAAGCCAGTCAGGAATTTCTATTTCAAACAGCCAGAAGTCGGTGAAGCGTAGGCTAAAGACGCTTGGTGCATCGGGGTTAGGCTGGTATCGAAAGCTTCCGGGAAATATTCTGTCAATGAATTCTGTCCGACGGTCCAATCTGCGAACCAATGCTGCATCCCACCCAGGAAGGCGACGCAGATCAGGATTGGTATAGCTTGCGTAAAGGTCTTCGGGCCATTTACCGGACTGGAAAGAGGAACACGACATTTCGCACAGGTTATTTAGTCTCTTGTAAAAGTCATAGGGACCGCGATTTGTCCACGCGCCGCGATATCGTTCGACGACAAATGCAAGTCCATGTTGCTCAAGATCGGTCTTGGCAGCTTCTAGCCGCTGCGGTGTGTCGGCAATGCAGTAGTGCCGATGCTCGACATGGTTGCCGCCGTCGCGGACAGTGATATCAAGATAATTGGGAATGATAAATGTGGGAAGATGGACCGTTGACTGCGGAACAGTCGGTTCAATGCGAAGCGATTTCAGCGTGAACGGAGTCATGAATCCGACGTCGAATAGCCACTTGGCCTCTTCTGCAAGTCGTCGCTCGACTATGCCAGGTATCATGCGGACGGTTGCGGCGTCCCATTCTTTTGACCAGCCCATGTTGAGGACCCTCCATCCTTCTCTCGCTGCGTGGAGTTTGTTAGCGTTTGAGATTGCCCTCCACGTGTATGAAGCAATGGCAGCGAATAATGAAGACAGTGCCTGAAGAAATACTAGAGCTCAGCGAGAATAAATTGGATTCTCTATCTATCCGTCGCTGTCTACAGTATCTATACGAAAACTTAAAAATAAGTGCAAGTGATTTGAGAGACAATAACCGGCAATGCGACTTTATCAATTCTTTATCTTGCCTTGAGCTTTTCCTGATTACTCCTTTATTCTTTCTTTATTCATATTTCATAAAATGAAAGAAGTGATCAAAGCACTTCATCAATTGAAAGAGGATGCGCACAGGCAATTGTGGATAACTCATAAAAAGCTGCCTGTATAGCACACGATCAAAAATATTCCCTTTATCAAAGCCGATAAAGGGCGTTTTCGTTTGTCTGTCTCGCGGGAAGGTCCGCCATAAGTGGCTTAATGTCCTCACTGCCGGAAAATTTTTCGCACTGCTACGCTCAAAAAAGAAATCATTAACAAAAAAGAAATGAAAGCCACATCAAAATCAAAAGCTAACGCTTCGTCCGGAGGTGCCAAGAAGGGATTACGACCGAATTACCATTTATGGAGAGCTCGCATGAGACGAAGATTGCTCCCCAAGCAAGTTGCTTACCTCCTTGGCCACACCACCGCCGATCAAGTCCGCAGGTTCGAGAGCCATCAGCGCATTCCTAGCTTAAGCACCGCAATAAAGCTGGAATTAATTTACGGAATACCGGTCAAATGGTTGTTTGCCGATCTCGCCATACGGCTCAGACATCAACTTCAAGAGCAGATCTTGTCCAGTCGTTACCTGCAAAATCACCATACAGAACTTGCGGCCGAGCTTGTCTACTTTGCCGAATTCTGTGGATTTCGCGAGAAGCTGAAGCAAGAGACTTTGACGGCCATGGAAAAGAAACTAGTACGGGGGCATATAACCACCCTTATGCAAACCTTAAACAATTTGGACAATGAATTAACCAAGAAAGGAGCTTATGAAGCCAAATAATCAAACCTTACCTGATCTGCGAAAAACGAAACGAACAAACTGGTGGGCTGCTGTGTGGCGCGGGCTCGTCGTTGATAAAGAAGCCAAGCACTATTACAGAATTCACTCGGCTGTTTGGCTGTATCTCTATCTGCTCATACACGCCAAACGGAAAACTGGACTGGTATTTAAGAAATACAGAACGATCGCGGCCGATATGGGAGTCAATGAGCGCTCGGTCCGTTATTGGATGGGACGTTTAAAACGGCATCGATATATCGGACTCGAAAAAACCGGTCGAACGCCAATGATTAAGATTCAAAAGTGGAAAGCCTGGGGACATCTCGATGGAAATGGAAAATCCGCGTCACTGAGTGACAGACTTTGAGCGCTCTGACCGTCAGGATCTTTCACGGTATCGGAATTTCGAACTGCAAAATCCCTCATAGATAAGACCGAAACTGCTCGTCAGCAATTCCTAAAGACAGTGTGTTAAAGATATTAATTAAATACATGGTGCAACACCGCTTCGATGACCACATTCCAGCCAAAAGCCAAACGCGAACTGCTCGCCTATACCATTGCAGAAACCTTTAATGATTCAGACCACCTGCAACTCTATCTGACGTATTGCAAGAAGTATGCGACACACATCATCCAACGTGCCTATGCTGAAGCGCATAGTATTCCGCAAGAGCGGATCAAGAAATCACGCGCCGCCGTATTCTTTTATCTCATCAAACAATATGCCCATAAACCCCAGACGCAAAACAATCAGCAGTCCGAACACTATCCTGGCTATTGACCCGAGTACCCGAGATCTGGGTATAGCGATTTTTGTGGACGACGATCTTGCCTATTACACACTAAAAACGATCCGTCCACGTCACCCAAGGCGAGCGCTTTTGCAGACAGTGAGCGAGGTTATTGAAAGACTTATTCGTGACTTTGAACCATCCACTTTGGCTATTGAGCACGTACCGTTGGTCCAAAAAAGCGAAGCCTTGCTGTCAGTTGTGGCCGACGAGATAAGAATAACAGCAGCCAGCGCTGGACTCGTCGTAAAGGAATACGATCCTCGTCAGGTGCGGAGCCGTATCTGTGAATCATTTGAGGCCACAAATGCACAAACGGCTCTGCGTTTGTGTCAGCGCTACCCTGAACTCTCTCAATATCTTAATGGTCGATCAAAATCCCACGCGCGATATTACGGACACCTGTTCGCTGCGGTGGCAGTGGGGCTCGTCTGCTCTCAAGAAACTGTGGATCCAGAACAACCAGTCATTCATACTCAGCAGCAAGTATTATTTTGAAAACCTATGTACGATGACCACCAACCAAAATCTCTTGCTGATGTCTATGCACATCTTCCGCCTAAAGAGCGGCAGGAAGCCATTTATTATTTCACGCGTTATGTTGACCTCGTCAGGCGCATCTTCGATCGCAACCATGAAAAACTGGGCGATTTGACAAAGAAGCGCGGCCGGCCATAACATGAGGCCGCAATCAAATAATCCCATCCGAAGATTACCGATCTCCGCGTCTTTTTATGATTCTTCAACCTTATTTCTCATATATACGTGTCTCTACTGCACGACAAGGACAGACCGGCACGTCGCTTACTGAGCAGCAGGCAGCCATTTCGCGTTACGCCGAGCGGTCCGGATTTACGATTATCCGAGAATATGAGGAAAAAGAGACTGCCGCGAAACTCGGACGTCCCGTCTTCAACGAGATGCTGGACGGCTTAAAAGCTGGTAAAGCTAAGGGCGTCATTATTCACAAGATCGACCGGAGCGCCCGGAATCTTCAGGATTGGGCTCAGTTGCAAGCACTGGTCGAACATGGGATCGAAATTCATTTCGCCAACGAAAACATAGATCTCCAATCGAGAGGTGGTAGGCTCTCTGCGGATATTCAAGCGGTGGTTGCCGCCGATTACATCAGAAACCTTCGTGAAGAGACCAAGAAGGGCTTTTATGGACGGTTGAAACAAGGCCTCTATCCGCGTCCGGCTCCAATCGGTTATCTCGATTGCGGCAAAGGACAATCCAAAACAATTGATCCACAGCGAGGGCCGCTGGTGCGAATGGCTTTTGACCTGTATGCCACCGGGCACTGGACACTTGAACGGTTGCTCAAACACCTGACCGAAGCAGGATTGCGGAGCAAGGCGGGTATGCGAATCACGCGGAATGGACTGGCAACAATGCTTCACAATCCGTTCTATTACGGACTCGTCAAGATCAAGATCAAAGGTGAAGTCTATCAAGGCCAGCACCAACCACTGATTACCAAGGATCTTTTCGACCGCGTTCAGGATGTTTTTTCCGGTAAGTCTTTCGAGAGACGGACGAAGCATTATTTCCTTTGGCGCAAGCTCATAACCTGTACGTCCTGTAGCACCCGACTCATCGGCGAAGAACGAAAAGGCCATCGGTATTATCGTTGTCACACGAAGGGTTGTCCTCAGCGGCCGTTTCGTGAGGAGTCCATAGAGTCGGAATTCAAAGATATGCTTAAAACTCTTCGCTTTTCTGAAGAAGAGAATGAGCAGGTTAGAAGACAGTTACGGAGTTCGTACGGTATGGTTGAAAGTCTTGCTGAGTCGCAAACCAGAGCCCTTCAGATTGAAGCCGAACAGCTTCAAACCAGGCTCGCTAAGCTAGCTGATCTCTACATTGATGGAATGCTCGAAAAGGAAACCTATCTTGATCGGAAAAACGATCTCTTGAACCAAATTCAGGAGATTAATGAAAAACTGAAAACGGTGGACACAGGGCAGCAAGAGTCGCTCAACAAGGTCGAACAATTTGTCGGACTCGTAAATAACGCTTATTCAAGCTATAAAATGGCGGACAACGATGAAAAACGCGAATTGATAAAAATCATAATGTCGGACGCAACAGCAGAAGGAAAATCTCTCATATTTAACCTGCATTATCCCTTTCAAATGGTGAGAGACCACCATTCTGTCACGGGTGGTAGCCCACAACGATCCGTACCTCGAACGGTTTCCGCATTGGTATGCGACTTGGTCACATATTTTGCATCAAGAAAAGATAAAGAAATGATTGCGGCTTAATGTCTCACCTATAACTTGCCTCCTGAATTTAGCAAGGCTATTTGTTGCCGTAATAATCATAATGAGTATATTATTGGCCTAGATGATGCAAGTAGCTAACAGGGTATAATGTTCATGATTAGACTTACCGTGCTTGTGATGTCCTTTTTGATTCAAACAGCAACAACAAATTGCTTAGAACCATTGACTGCAATCGTTCAGACAGAATCAATTCATGCCGCTGTTTCATCTGGCGACCTTTTCCGGGTAAGGAAGATAATTGAAGCTAATCCAAAGATGGCAAAAGCTAAGGACGACTACAGCAGGACGCCGCTTCACATAGCGGCGGAAAAAGGAAATTTGGCGATTGCAGATTATCTCCTTGGAAAAGGGGCCGATATCGATGCCCAGGATAATGCGCTTAACACCCCCTTGTTTAGCGCGTTGCTGGGAAGTCAACCGGAGATGGTGAGCTTTCTGCTGGCCAAAGGAGCAGACTTTCGTCTTCAAAGCGGGACCGGAAGCATCCTTAGAGTGGCCGCGCTTATCGGAGATGTCGATGTAGTCCGAATGCTTATCAACAAGGGTGCAGACCCGAACAGCAAAGACAACACGGGTGTCATGCCGCTGCATTCCGCTGTGTTACCTAAGATTCGGCCTGATACTCTGAAACCAGTGGTCGAGCTTCTCATATCTAAAGGTGCAGAGATTGAAGCAAGGGAGGATAGCGATGGAATGACACCCTTACTTGTCGCTGGGAAGCAATCCTCCATCGAGGCTATTGAACTGCTTATTGATAAAGGGGCAAGTTTAACCGCTCTGACCAAATCGCGAAAGACACTCCTGCACCTCGTGACTGAACGAACATGGATGCCGAAGAGAGAAATCGTGGCATTGCTTCTCCAGAAGGGAGCAGAAATTAATGCTAAAGACATCGTTGGTTATACACCCCTTCATAGGCTGGTTCTGATGCGGCTTGCGGCACCATTGGTGACAGGAATTCATATGGGCATTGTGCCAACCGATGAAAATGCGCGAAAAGCGATAGCAGATCAGATTGGCACAATCGAACTGATGATTTCAAAAGGAGCGAATGTCAATGCCAAAGATGATGCCGGTTCTACACCACTGCATTGTGCAGCTTCAATCGGCCGAACTGATATAGCAATCGTCCTGTTGTCGCACGGAGCAGACTTGAACGCTAGAAATTCCTTCGGGTTGACCGCATTACATGAAGCAGCCCGCCAAGGTACGGTCGAGACTGTCAAGCTGTTTGTTGAAAAGGGTGCTGATATAAATGCATCTGATCCAACAGGCATAACGCCTCTACGGTTAGCGTTGATCAATAACCGAGACGAAGTGGCAGACTACCTGAGGTCGCATGGGGCTAAGTAGCCAAATCACGGTTTTTGATCCGGCCGGCAGGTCAGGGAGATGTTATGGCACTTGACATAATACCGAATCCAGCCCTGCCTGCTCCTGGCAGTAGGGCTTAAGCCTGCGATTTGACTGACAATCCATGTGCGCTGCTCGCTGTTCAGTTGAAGTGGTGGTTTGGTACATATCTGGCTGGGCAGCCGCAGCTGGTGAGATACAACCAGCGGTATTTGTTAGCAAGGGCTGTGGTGTTCACATATCGGAATCTTACCAGACCCGGACAGCGCTCCAACTGAATCGTGATGGGTTACGTATGTACCTCGTCTTGTGCAGGAGCCGGTCTCCAATCTTTAGGTCAGCGCAATTTTACTTTCGACGCATCAATTCTTAGTCTCTCCCATCATGTTGAGGTTTGACGAAGCTTCTTGCAGAGTGATCTTGGTTAAGAATATAAACAAATCTGGTCGAGTGTGGCATATTAAACCCGAGAAGTCGAAGACGCAGAGACGACAAAACGTCACGGCTTAGGATGATCTGGGACCTTGCTGATCTGTACCCAAAAATATCTGACATCTCCCGGCTGAACATAACAATCCGAAATCGTCGCCTTATTGACCTTGATCACAGCACCTGCCGGGATTGTCACACCGGTATAATCTGCTGCTCGAGGGCTGTCTTCACGAATCTGCCAAGGAGCCTTATCCATGTTTAATCTCTTGGTTTCTTCCCAGTTTACAATGATGACTTTTCGATCATCTTTGATTTTTATTCGATCGCCATATTGAAGATCGGTCATGTCGGCGGAGCTAATTTCTTCTGGATCAAAATACCGCTCCGCAAACTGCTTGGTCGAGCAATTCTTAAACATGCCTAAGAGGATCCATCCTGTGCCTCCGATATCATCAAGGTTTTTAATATAATCCTTATTGGAATTTGCAGAATTCGGAACAGGCGCTGTGGGAATAGTTCCAGGTACAACTTGAGCGCCGATTGGCCGGGGCCAATTAAAGAAATACCCTGTGAAGATTAACAACGACGTGCTCATGATAAGGATTACAAAAAACCAGGCTAGAACCTTGCCAATAGATCCAGTTGAAGCGCTCCCTGACTGGGCAAGATTTGCAAAGACTACCAACACAACCATCAAGACGAGCATTATGACAACACCAAAAACGGCTTGTTCCGGAGATTTTATGAGTGTCTTGATGATAGCCGCAGCTGCCGCTATACCTGCTATGCCCAAAGCATAACGTACCGCTGGAACAGCATCAATGGCGAGTTTCAAGATGTTAAGCGGCGAAGCAACTATCCGGCCAAATGTGCCAGAGAGGCTCTTAATAGGGCTCATTGTTGGCTCCTCCACCAATCCTTTGTTGTGGCGCAAGTAATTTGCCGCTTTATTCAAAACAGCAACAAGCTCATCAGAAAACTCTTTCGATGATAACTCTTTGTCTAAGGAATAAAAGGTGTCCAACGGTAAGTGTTTGCTCTTATACTTTCCCAGAGCCGACTTAGCACGACCCGATTCTTGGTGCAATATAAAAACGATCTGTTTCGGATATTTAATTCGAACATCCTCAATGAACTTGATAGCATCGTCGTTAGGATCTCCATTAGGAGTAAGGGGATCTATAAGAATTAGGTTAATCTGTTTATCCCTTATTAAACTCCAAGATTCTGCTATGGAACCTGGACAGACAGTGTATTCAACATTAAGAGAACAGGCTTGGTATTTAAGGGCAACAATGTCACCCTCAAGCTCCGAGGCCGCAGTCGCATTATCGTCCCAAATGAGGATTCGCAAAGATACGGGGGTTTCTTTCGCGTTCATAGTGTTTGCCGTTCAGATGCTCCTTGAGGTCGCTAAATCTCGCTACTGCCTAGTAGCTAATAGATCATAGGTATTAGGAGGCTCCATTAGAGCCTGTTATTAACTTTAGTGCTGGACCCGCAGGAGTTTAGCATGGTACCGTGGCCGAATGAGACAAAAAGATAAACGGTATCTGAGTGATGTAACAGACGAAGAATGGGAATTAG
>Ga0070741_10003716_pt1 | contig 37011 bp, 24 predicted proteins | sample Coa_R1_4_FD_66440 | JGI IMG/M metagenome (GOLD analysis project Ga0070741, IMG submission 66440) | Surface soil microbial communities from Centralia Pennsylvania, which are recovering from an underground coalmine fire - Coalmine... | ecosystem: Environmental > Terrestrial > Soil > Unclassified ... | reverse complement strand
CCGCCACCGCCACCGCCGCCGCCGCCACCGCCGCCGCCACCGCCACCGAGCGGAGCCGACAATCGCTACTGTCAGCCGGGCGATGTTCCGAATTTCGGTCCGGATGATGGCCCCGCGCAGATGCCTCAGTCCTGCATCTACACCGCACTGAGCGGAACCCCAGCGCCGGGTCAGGTCACGTCAGTAGCGGCGGGTGGAAATTTGCAAAGCGCGCTCAACTCGGCTGCCTGCGGAGACACAATTGAGCTGCAGGCGGGCGCAACCTACGACTACTCTGGCGCCGGACTCACGATACCCGCGAAGTCCTGCGACGATCAGCACTGGATTATCGTGCGAACCAGCACGCCCGACGCGCAATTGCCGCCGGAAGGCTCCCGCATCACTCCATGCTGGTCAGGTGTTGCTTCCCTACCCAATCGTCCCGCTTATGCCTGTCCAGCAGGTGGAGCGCAAAATCTCACCGCCAAAATTCTCGTGAATGGCGGCAGTAGCCTCACCTTCTCCGGGGCCAATCATTACCGTTTTATCGGGCTGGAAATTACCCGGCCCGGGGGAAATGGGGTCACCTACAATCTGGCAACGACGCGAGGCGGATCAAAGATCATCTTTGACCGGGTATGGATGCACGGCACCGCGCTCGATGAAACTACCCGCGGCGTCGCTCTCAGCGACGGCAACCAAGTGGCCGTCATCGACAGCTACTTCAGTGATTTTCACTGCATCGCCTCCACTGGCGCCTGCACGGACTCGCAAGCGATCAGCGGCGGATGCAACACAACTAGCTCGGCCAGCAATACGTTCAAGATTGTGGATAACTTCCTGGAATCCGCAGCCCAAGGCGTATTGTTCGGAGGATGCGGAGCGAACCACTCCTCAGCTGACATCGAGGTCCGCCGCAATCACTTCTTCAAGCCGAGCAGCTGGGATCCCAGCAGCGGCAACTACATTGGGACTGCATTCCTGGTCAAGAACAACTTCGAATTGAAGGACGCCGACCACCTGCTGTTCGAAGGCAATGTGCTCGACACGGTGTGGGGTGGCTTCAGCCAGGTTGGATTCAGCATCCTGCTCACACCCAAGAACCAAAGCGGCACTGATCCGGGAGCCCATGTTTCGGACGTGACCATCCGGTATTCGACCGCGGCGCATTCTGGTGGCGCCATGCAGATTGGAGTGGGCACCGATAACGGAGCATCCTCCCAAGGCATGTGGAACATCAGCGTGCACGATGTGATCTTCGATGACTCCAGTAATTCCTGCTACCAGTGCAACGGAAACTCGCTACAGATCACCAGGGGTGACCAGAACGCTGTGGCACACGACTTACAGATCGATCACATCACCATCCCTCGCAGTTCGAACGTCAACGCTGCTTTCATTGCCGGGGGTGCGGCAGGTCCGGATTGGCAAAACGTGACCATTGCGAACAGCATTATTGCAACTGGCGCGTATCAACTGGTGGGAACGGGTTTCGGCAGCAGCGACTGTTCCAACGGATGGGACCCGGCCAATCCTTCCAAAGTCATGAACGCTTGCTGGTCGAACTACAGCCTCAGTAACAATGTCATGCTGAGCGGATTCGGTACCTGGCCATCGAGCAATTGGATGGATACATCCGCTGGGGTGCAGTTCACCAGTTACAACAACGGCTCGGGAGGAAACTACCAACTGTTGTCCTCCAGCCCGTATAAAAACAGGGGCACGGACGGAAAAGACGTCGGAGCCGACGTTGCCGGGATCAATACAGCGGTGTCCGGCGTGAATTAACGTCAGAACGACGTGAGGGCCCGATTACGGGCCCTCATTTTTGCTCGAAGCACTTTGGGCTTGCCAGCCTTATTCCGCAGAACTGGGGGCCAACAAGTATTGCCATGCCACGGTGTCGCCTTTGGCATAGGTGTCAACTAGCTGCGCTCCTCTGTTAGCAAGTTCGTTTTGTATCTTTTCCAACACGCGGCGCTCCGCGAAATTCTGACCGGCAATCGGATTATTGGTGTAAACGGGCGCAAATAGCCAGACTGATTTGGCGCCATTGGCGTAGATCCTGTCCGCCTCTTTCTTTGCCCAAGTCTCGTCTTCGTGTAATGACGCTCTTGGTGGAAGCGTTCCGACGATCTGTAGTCGATCGACAACGGGCATTTCTGCGCGCGGGTTGCGATACCAGATCGTATCGATTTGCCTCTTGACCAGCTCAGGATGGCTCCAGTCCGCGGCATAATAGGCCCACTGGATGTGATTGGCGAGAGCGATATAGACAGCTCCTCCGGGATCTCTCGTTTTGATGTAGGCGTATGCGTCACGTGTGCTCTCGCGTTGCGGGAAATTGACGGCATAGCCGACGCTTCCGGCGGCTGTCGGCAAGAACAGGGCGAAAGGAATCGCGAGGGCGGTCGCTGTCCTGAATTTGTGCGGAAGCCAAGCGGACACGGTCACCGCGGCAGACGCGTAGATCCAAAACAATAAGGGCGCTAGAAATAGCAGCAAGCGGTCCGCTATCGGGTACTGCTTCAAAGCGGCGGCAGCTAGCACCAAGACATAAGGGCCGGCGGCAATCATCAGACCCGCGCTGCCGTGTCGCGCAAAGATTCCGTACAGACCAATTCCGAACAATAGGGCTAGAACCGCTGCGCGTAGATGATCGAACGCCGCAGCGCCGAGAAGTACATAAGCCGAATTCACCGCCCGCTCAGGGAAGTTCGGCGATCCCGGATCGAGGAAGGACGATCCCCAGAACTGACGCATGTACGGACTATGCGAAACCGCGCGGTACGAAACGAAATACAAAATCGCAAACACCGCAACCCAGACTGCTACGCCTGTAATCCAGCGCGTTTTCCAACCTGGTTGACGGAATTTGCTGTCGACCATGGCAGCCAATCCCAGCGCTGCAATCACGAAGACGACTGGTTGGGCCAGGCACAGAGCGATCGCGCCCCAAAGGACGAACAGTCTCCAGCGACCACGGCGTTCCGGAGTTGAGATCGCTTGCCAGCCAAACCAGAGCGTCGCCAGTGTGATCAGTGCATCGAACCCGTACTGCTTCAACTCCGAAGAGTAGTAGATCAGAGGACGAAAAATTGCGGCGAGGGCAACACTGATCAAGGCAATACGCCATCCGAACAAACGAACAAAGACGCACCACAGGAGCACGAGGAAAGTGCAGCCGCCGGCCAGAAATAGCAAACGGAACACATACTCGGACGGACCAAACACGCCGACTAGCGACTTTACCGCGAGAAGAAGCGGGATCGGCATAGTCTGCTCGTATTCCAGCGGACGCAGCAGGCCTATGAAGCTGCTAAATCTGACATTCAGCGCGATGGCTATTTCGTCTCTCCAAAAACCTCGATCTGCAAAATAGCCGAAAAGCCGCAGAACGACCCCAAACACGATCAGGGCAATAGCTACCCGAATCGCCCATTTGGGCGTAATTTCTGTGTCAGCGGGGTACGGATCTATGTGGTGGTTTGCACTGCGGTGCATTGGCGGGACGAGAAAGCTCCGGGAATTTGGCCAGGACGATTGTGCCTCTGTTCAAGAAAATTGCGATGCCAGAGTTCGAGAATGAGCAGCATCCAGAGTTGCGCAGAACGGTCGCGGCGCCCACGCACGTGCTCATCCACCAGACGCGCCACCGCCTTGGGTTTAAAGTAGCCGCGCTGCAAGGTGCGAGGCTCGAGAAGTAAGTGCAGCATGCCATCCTTCAGTTCGTTACGCCACCAGTGGCTCAGCGGCATGGCAAAGCCCTGTTTGGGCCGATGCAGAACGGTGGAAGGCACTCCCACGCGTTCCGCCAGCTTTTTCAGGATGTATTTCTTTTGCCCCCGCAGCTTCCATGAGGATGGCAGGCTGGCAGCATGCTCTACGAACACGTGGTCCAGAATCGGACAGCGCACCTCCAGCGAATTCGCCATGCTCATACGATCCACCTTCGCCAACACATCAGCGGTGAGATATGTCTTCGTGTCGAGATACATGAGCCGGCTCAGCGCATCGTTTGCAGGCGCCTGATCGTAATAGTTCTGGAACTGACTTGTCGGTGTGGCGTGATCTGCCCAGGCCAGCAGGTCATCGGAAAACAGATATCTTTCACGGTCCAGCGCTGGCAGATGCGCGACGTCGTCAATATAACGGTCACGTAATCCGAGCGAGGCACTGAACAGAAATCTTCGTCCGTACGTACCTGGCGGGAGCGACCCATAAATGTGCTGCCGAAAATTATCGGCAATCCAGCGAGGGATACGCTTAAACCGTTCACGCCCAAGTTGCACCACGTAACGGTCATAGCCGGCGAACAATTCATCGCCGCCATCTCCCGTGAGTGCGACCGTGACGTACTGGCGCGCCATCTTGCACACGTGGTACGTGGGGATCATCGATGAGTCCCCAAAGGGCTCTTCCAGACTGCGGGACAGCGTATCCAGTGTTTCCTGGATGTTGGGCTCAACAATCAGCTCGTGATGCTCAGTCCCAAACCGCTCTGCTACCGCCCTCGCGTAGGGCGCTTCGTCGAAATCCTGGTGCGCAAAACCGATAGAAAAGGTCTTCACCGGCCGCGAACTCGCGCGGGCCATCAGCGCCACTACTAACGACGAGTCCACGCCACCGCTCAGCAGGGCGCCGAGCGGGACCTCGCTTATAAGCCGCATACGGACAGCGTCTGCAAGCAACAATTCCAGTTGGTCCAGGCATTCCTCTTCTGGCTGCGGCTTGGCAGTGCCATACTGGGGGACGTCCCAATACTGCCTGACGTTCACTTGTCCGGCCGAGTATTCCAGCAAGTGTCCTGGCGGAAGTTTCTTGATCCCGGTGAACGCGGTGCGGGGATCGGGGATGTAGCCGAAATAGAAATATTGCAAGATCGCTTCGCGATCGACCTCCGCCAACTCCGGCGCAACTGCCAGGATGGTCTTGATCTCGGAACCAAAAAACAGCCGGCCGTTCGAAACTGCGTAATGCAGCGGCTTCTTGCCTAGTCTGTCGCGCGCCAGAAGCAGCGCCTTGCGGCGTTCGTCATAGAGGGCAATCGCAAACATGCCGCGAAGCTTGGTTACGCAGTCAGCCCCCATTTCTTCATAGAGATGGACAATCACTTCCGTATCGCTGTGGGTGTAGAAGAGGTGACCGCGATGCTCGAGTCCCTCCCGCAATTCGGCGAAGTTGTAGATCTCGCCGTTGTAGACGACCCAAATGGTTTTGTCTTCGTTGTGGATGGGCTGATGACCGCCGGACACATCGATAATGCTCAGGCGCCGCATGCCTAAGCCAGCCTGATCATGGCAGTAGATGCCCTCGTCGTCAGGTCCGCGATGCACGATCGTTTGGCACATCCGGCCCACATCGGTGCTGTCGATGTGCTCGCCAGGCCGGCCGATCACGCCCGCTATCCCGCACATGGACAGACCTCCCGGTGCCTATGCTGATTAAGTGCTGTATTCATGGCTCAATCTGCCAATGCGGGGGTGTATGCACGGTCGACGACCTTCTTGGCGGGGGCGGTGACAGGATTGGGCGCGAGTGCAACTTTGTACAAAAGGATCGTGTACGTCACCATGTAATACGAGAACAGTTGGTAAGCAGTACTTGAGAAAAAGGCGCCCAGCAGGTATGCACACAAGGTCGCAAACAATGCCGAGGACAGCAACCTGACCTCTGAATTGCGATCGTACAGCTTAGACTTCCGTACCCGCCCGACATTGCGGAAAGCCATCCGCAACAAAATAAGAAACATCACCAGGGCAGGAACACCACACTCGGAGCTGAGTTCGGTGTAAGTGTTGTGAGTGACGCGCCAAGTTCGAGTGTATGAGTCAAAATTGCCCGGGCCTACGCCAACAAAGGGGTGCGTAGCGGTGACTTCCAAGCTGTCGAGCAACAGATTCTCTCTAGCCTCCGCGGAGCCCCTGTCCTTATCACCGCGCTCACGGTGGCCGACCAGAGTAGCCAATCGCTTTCCATAGTTGTTCGGTGACAGACCCACTGCTAAAAGCAGGCACAACACCGTCGCGATCAACATGTGAAGCCGCCTGCCCCGAATGGCGAACTCCCACAGGCAAACCACCCCGCCCAAAATGAGCGCTAGAAAGCCGGAGCGAGAGTACGTCTGCAGCACAGCGTATGCCATGGCGAGCAGCGAAACTCCCCAGAAAACCCTCGCGGCCGCGCGTTTTGCGCCGATGAAGAACGCCAGACAAAGCGGCCAGTTAATAGCGACATTCAAGGCCAGGTCGTTGGGATTGGACAGCAGACTGTCTCCGATCCCCGCCAAGCGCCCGCTGAACCTATGATTAACAATGATTGACGCAAACGTCATGAGCGCGACTCCGGACGCTTGCATGAGGACTAGGAGTTTTAGTTCAGAAAAGCGGGAAACCGTCAGTGTCAGCGTAACCGCAATAATCAGGGCCTTCGAAAACTCGAAAAACACTACGTTGATACTACCCATGCGCCAGGACGAGAACGGAATGATTAACACCATCCAGACGAACATCACTGCGATCAGCTTTACCTCGGCCGGCAGCTTACTAATGCGCTGGTTTTTGCTCCCAAATATCAACGCAAGAACCGCAACGGCGCCGGTAATCTTCGCCAGCGGGACAGAGGAGAGGTGAGGAATAACGTCGCCCGGCCGGAAGTAGTACAGGAACGAGAACACCAGCATTACACGATAGGCGAAGCTAGTCCGGGTGTTCTCAACTGGTTCGCTGATGGGAATTTTTGCCGTTGCTGTTGCCAATGATGATCTCCCGGTTAGTTTGCCCCGCGGCCGAGCAGGACAATCTTGATGGTTTGGAACATGATCAGGAAATCCAGGCCCAGCGATGCATTCTTGATGTAATAAAGGTCGTATTGCAATTTCTCGATCGCGTCTTGAACAGTATTCCCGTACTTGTAGCGAATCTGCGCCCAACCCGTGATGCCGGGACGAATGACGTGGCGCACTGGGTAATAAGGGATCTCTCTGGTCAGCCACTCCACAAATTCGGGCCGCTCCGGGCGGGGACCGACAAATCCCATGTCGCCGCGCAGCACGCACCATAATTGCGGAATCTCGTCGAGCCGCGCGGCACGAAGAAATTTACCGACGCGGGTAATGCGTGGATCTTCGTCACCGGCCCAGGTTGGACCAGTATCAGCTTCGGCATCCTGACGCATGGTTCGGAACTTGTAGCAGAAGAAGGTCACACCTCCCAAGCCAACCCGTTTCTGGCGATAAAGCACCGGACCTGGAGAATCGAGCTTAATCGCCAACATAACGAACGGGATGATGGGAAGAACGATCAGCAGCAACGCCGCCGAAGCCAGTAAGGAGAACAACCGGCGAACCATGTGAAATGTGGTGCTGAAGTGGAATCCGTCGGCAAAGATGAGCCAACTGGGATAGAGGTTCTCCACTTCAATCCGGCCCGACATCTTCTCCAGGCAGGAAGTCGCTTCTTCAATTTTGGCGCCTTCCAAGCGCAGTTGCAGGAGGACTTGCACCGGTATCGTGCCTCGCCGGTCGGGCATAGCGACGATAACTCGATGAATATTCTTCTCCTGCACCGCTTCCAACAGGTGGGACGCAATCGCCTCTCGCGTAAGCGCGCCCTCGACGTTGCCTGACCAGCCGACAACATCAATACCCAGATCGGAGCGTACGCGTAGGCCGTTGACCAAGCGCTGGGCGCGTTCCCCTGTGCCCAACACATACACTCGCTCACGCAAGTAGGGTTGCATTGCCAGCCACGAATAGGCCGTTCGCCACCCAAACAGCGCGAAGGTGAGAATCATTAGGCCCAGAACGAACGAAGAGTGTCCCAACATGAAGTGGGGAAATACGTAGCCGGTAGCTGCCAGGACCAGAGCTACAAGGCCGAGGACCAGAAACAAACGGAATACTAACTCCCACTTGCTGTCGATATTGGGAGCGTCATAGAGATCAAACCAGTGGGAGAACAGCAGCACGATCACACTCGCGATCAGGATCTTGTAGTACCCACCCTCGTAGTTCAAGATGATGTAGCTGTCATCACGAAACTGCAGAAGCGTACCCAGAAAAAAAGACGTCCACACAATCAACGCTTCACCCGCGAGCAGGATCAGCGTACGGACGGGGTAGTACACATTGAAGAGACGTATCACGGCCTATCTCTGCTCAGCTCCATTACTGCTCGGACGATCGTAGGTGTTGTAGTAGTAGCGGCTGTACGGCGAATCGTCTGCACTGATGCCGTTGAGCACAACGCCCAGCAACTGGTTGTCCGGAAATTCCTGCCGCGCCTTCTTGGCGATATCGAACGGTGTCGCGTTGGAGCGAACCACCATCAGCACGCCATCACAGAAATTTGATAGCAGGCTTGCATCGGAAACCGGTACGGCAGGAGGCGAATCGATAATGATCCAGTCGAATAACGGCTCAACCCGGGTGAGCAGCATTTTGAGTCGCCCGTTAGCTACCAACTCCGCGGGATTTGATACCGAGCGGCCGGAAGGAATGAAAAACAAGTTTTCCATCGGCCCGCGTTGCATGACGCCAAATTCATCGGCCTCACCCAGCAGGTACTCTGCTAGGCCAGGCGTGGCATTTGTGCCCAGAGCGGAGTGCAAGCGAGCGGCGCGCAGATCGGCGTCAACCAGCAAGGCACGCCGGCCATGCTGCCGGACCATTACTTGCGCCAAGTTCGCCGCCACAAAGGTCTTTCCCTCCTTGGGCAATGAACTGGTGACCAGTATCTTCTTTAAGGACTGCTTCTCGCGCAGCTGGTAAAGACGCGAGCGAAGAGTTCGAAACTCCTCGGTCCCGTTGGCCTGGTCGTCGCTATTCAAAAACAGCATAGTAGCCGCGTCAGGTGACCAATTGCTTTGCGTACAACGCGCCAGCAAGGTGTCGAAAGTGAACGAGCTGCCAAACGACGGCAGCGGAGCGGGCGCGGGCGCAGCCGCGGCACCTAGGTCGGGTACCCCCGTCATCGCTGCCACTGGCATTTCGCCGTTAGCGAGCGGCCCTGTATCCGGCTGGCCTCCCTGAGATGCCGCCCGTTCCTGCTCGGCTTTCTTTAAAGCTTCATGAATTCGGCTCATATTTTCCTTTCCTTGGGGAGGTCCTGTTCTGACTGGCGCAGCCGGTCAGCGAGAGTGGCCAGCGTTCTTAGTGCTTCAACGAGATCAAACCTGTTGTCGCCGTTGGAAGGTGGAGGGGCCACAGTCATGGCCCCGGATGCAGTGTTATCGCTTAGATCGAAATCGCGGGCTACGGCATCCACCACCGGAGCGGTGACTATCTTCTGCTGATCCACAAATGCACTGACCAGACAGTGTTCACATATCAGGTTCACCACGCGCGGAATTCCGTTTGCATAGCGGTGAATGCCCGCCAAAGCCTCGGGGTCGAAAATCTGCTGTCCGTTCCAACCAGCGATGCGGAGCCGCTGCGCCACATATGCTTTCGTCTCTTCCGCGGATAATGGGTGGGTCTTTGCGCGCAACGTCAACCGCTGTCGCAATTGCCGCAACTGCGGCTGCTTCAACTTCTGCTCCAGCTCTGGCTGCCCAACCAGCACGATCTGAAGCAATTTCTCGGTGAACGTCTCCAGGTTGGTCATCAGCCGAATCTCCTCCAGCACTTCATCCGAGAGATTCTGGGCTTCATCTACGATCAGCACCGCGGTCTCCCCTGCGCGGTAGCGGTCCAACAACCAGTTGTATAACCGCAGCAGGATTTGACTCTTGGCTTTTGAGTCACATGGGATGCCGAAATCGGCCATCATGTAGTCCAGGAACTGGGGAACATTCATCCGCGAATTGAAGATGAACGCGGTCGCCACCTGCTGCAAACGTAACCACTCGAGCAACTTGTTGATCAGGGTGGTTTTGCCAGTTCCCACTTCACCAGTGAGCAGCACAAAGCCTTTGCGGCTCTGAATGCCGTAGGTCAGACACGCCAGCGCTTCTTCCGTATGCCGCGTCAGGAACAGGTAACGCGGGTCGGGATTCACATTGAACGGGTTGGCGCGTAATCCAAAAAATTCCTTGTACATTTATCCCTCAGACCTGGACGGTCTCTTCCTTCTCTTCAGAGCTGGACCGGCGCCGTGCGCGTTTACCCCCATCGCCATCATTGGAAACGCCGAGCCACGGCAACGAGACCAGCATCGGCAGTTCCATGACCGCGATGACATCCTGCTCAGTGCGAATCGACTTATCGCGCAGTTCGAGCCACAACGCGAGGCCCATGCCGATCGCCAAACCACCGCCGAGGCCGCCTACCGCAAACTGCCAACGGACTGGGAAGCTGGGCGCATCGGGAAGATTTGCCGGATTCAGCAGCCGCATCTGTTCGCCTTGCTGGCGACGCTCCATTTCGGTAGCCATTTCAGACTCGCTCTTTTTGGAGAGCAAATCGTTGTAGATTTTTTGTGCGGTATCGTAGTCGCGGGTGAGTTGTTTGTATTGCTCTTCGACCGCGGGACTCAACGCTACGCGGCTCTGATACGAATTGATTTGCTGTTGCAGCCGCTTCTGGTCCTGGTTCAGCTGCCCAATGGTGATGTCGTACTGATGGATTTGTAAGCGCAGCTGCTGGATCTCAGGAGGCTCGGCGAGAGACGCGTTCTCCGCTGTCGTGGTGCTTTTACTCGCCGCCGTATTCATTTCGTCGATCTTCTTCTTGACCTGTGCAATGTCGGCCTTGGTCTTGATCACGTCGGGATAATCGTCGGTGTAGCGGGCCTGCAAACTGATCAATTGGCTTTGCAGAGACGCAAGCTGCTGTTCCAGGGTCTGCGGGTTGGTAGAAGATTGCGTTGCCTTCCACGCCGAAAGTTGCTGTGCCAGCAGTGATTCAGCATAAGCACGGTCCTGCTGGGCCCGATTCAACCCTTGGGTATTGGCCCCCAGTTGCGAGTTCAAAGCGTCGAGGATGCGCATGTTGTTGTCCTCGTCGCCGGGCAACTGCCCCATGTACTGTTTCTTGAAATTGGCCAACTTGGAATCAAGGTCATCAAGCGTCTTCTTCGCGTCGTCTAACTGGCGCGACAGAAAATCGGTTGTGCTCTGGGCAACCTGTTCGCGAGCTTTCAAGTTTGCCGCAAGCATCATGGAGGTCAGATCGCTACATACCTGCTGGGCCAGCAACGGATTCCCGGCGGTATAGTTCAAGTAAAAACCCGGCAAGTCGCTTTGACCAGGACGGCGCGGCGTGCTGGACACGAGCGCCTGCTGCACCGCCTGAATCGAGACGTTTTGGCGGATTTCGTCCACAACATCGTCGACGTTCCTGCCCTTGGCCAGTCCCAGACGTTCGATCATGGGCTGCAGCTGGTTACGCGACAAGACTTGCTGCTGCATCGTGGCAATCCGCTGCGCGATGTCCTCTGTGATTACGGGCTTGACGTAGCCTTGCGGAACCTTCTGCTCCTCCACCATGATCAGCGACTGTGAGGTGTACTTCGCCGGGAAGGCGTAGGAGATCAGGAATGCGGCGACGGGGGTTAGTAGCGCGGGGATGAGGATCACCTTCATCCGCCGGCGCAACATCGCCAGATAATCATCAATGTTCAGTTCGCGATTCTCAATCATCTTTAGTTCCGTTCCGGTCAGCTTCGGAGCTGACCAAGAATTAGTCGAGCCGAATCGGAGTCGGATGCCAGGTAATACCGATGGCAGCTTCGTGCCGTTGCGAGGTGCGATTGCACGACGAATTTCCAGAGGGGGCGCAGAAACTCTGGTCAAATCCGAGCCGGTTGAACTGATAGCTCGCAAATACACCAAAGTACCGCCCAAGGTTTCTGCCTACCGAGCCACCGGCGTACACGTAGGCATAGGATTGTGCGCTAACTCCAATGGAACTTGGAGCGATCCTGGAGTTCCGGCTGTAACCCACATCCGCGATCGTGTTCCAAACGCGATGTATCGGCCTTGAATAAGTTACGCGTGCCACATCGCTGGTCGCTCCGGTAAATAATCCCGAACCCGACGTGTTGTACCGGTCGTAGAAGAGGGACAAAAAAGCCTTGGGAAAGCGATATCTCAGTTCGCCGCGAGCGGTAAAGCTTATGCGCCGGAAAGAGCCGAACAGAGGATTGCTGATATTGGTGATTTGCGGTCCCCCGCCGAGGATCAGGTCCAGCCGTCCGGAGATGCGATGCCCATACAGCACGTTGAACACGTCGGTGGTGAAGTCGCTGGATGCCGAGCTCGGATACCTGAAGTTCTGGTAGCCATAAACCACGCCGATCTGGTCCTTGCGACTAATCTGGTAGTTGTAGCCAGCTTGTGCGCTTACCTGCCGGCTGTTGATCAGACCCGTACCGCTGTTCGTAAAGTGCACTAGTCCGTACGAACCCGCAGCGGTCACCGAACTGCGAGGGCTGAGCGCCTGAACCACGTCAACGATGATCACATTTGTTATGCGCGGCTGCTGTCCGAGCGAAGCGAACTGCCCGGGACCGAAGAAGTTGAATTGTGTCCCGCCCACTCCACCACCCACGCCTTGTCCAAGCCCACCACCACCGGTGCCCAATCCGAGATAATTCCCGGCGCCACCAAACGAGCTGTAGCCGAAACTCCCCTCCGGCAGGTAGCTGAAAGTGTCCCGAACCGCGAACTGTCCTGTCCTCCACAGATACCGGTCCTGTGCTTGCAAATCGTGAACCTGGGACAAACTCGTGCTGCGACCGGCATAGAAGGCGCCGCCGCCAACGTAACCGAGACCAAGGTCGGAACGTGCCCAGAGCTTCTGAAGCGAGAGGCTGCCAAATCCACGCGTAACGCCAGTCAGCGTGCTGCCGCCAATCGCATTGCCGGAGTTCGAATCGATCGACTGGCTCACTTGGACCGACGGCACGAGATAGCTCCGGTTGCTGGTAGGGGCTTCGAGCGAAGGCTGGTCCAGTGACGAAATCGGAGGATTCTCGGCCGGAGCCTGCGTCGATGAAGTGTCTTGCCCGAACGCGGGCGCCGGTGAGGACGACTGCTGCGCATCGGAGGGTTGCTGCGTGCCAGAGCTTTGTTGCGTCCCGGATGGTTGCTGCGTGCCGGATGATTGCCCGCTAGCGGCATCTTGCGCCCAAGCAACCGCGAACATGCCGAGCAGCATGGCTATCAGCATGATCGCACCGCGCGGATTGATGGCTGACGGGTTACGGAATGACAATGGTGTCCCCCGGCTTTAAGAGAATGTTCTTATCCATCGCATCGCCTTTGACAAGCTGCTTGTAGTTCACTCCAATTTTTTCCTGCTTACCGTTCGTGACCCGCAGGACGTAAATGCCCTTGGTATTGGCGAACTGCGTAAATCCGGCACTCGCTAGCGCTTGTAAAACGGTCATGTTCGGAAGCAGAGGCACCGCACCGGCGTGAAGGGCTTCGCCCGTAATGTAAATTCGCTGGCTGTTGATGGCTGTTACCACTACGGTTACGCGTGGATCTGAGATGTACTTTTTGAGTTTCTCCGTCAAAGCAGTGGCCAGCTGCATGGGAGTCAAGCCTGCGGCTTGCACATCGTTCAGCAGTGGCATGCTGATTTTGCCGTCCGGGCGGACCGGAAGTGTGTTGGTCATGTCCGGTTCTTTCCAAACCGAAATGTGCAGGATGTCTTCCGCGCCAATGACATAGTCCGGTGCGGCGATGGAAGCCGGTTCGTTCGTGTTCGCGGCCGCCGGAGCCGGCGCTTTGCCCTCGTCCGCCTTGGTTCCGTCCTGTCCCCACAACACAGTAGTGACGAAGAGCAGAACCATCATCATTGCGATATGAGTTTTCATCCATTCACTCCGGGTTACGCGCCGTACTGGCCATAACCGATTTGTTTGAGCTTGTATAGCAGTGCCTTGTAGCTGATTTGCAGTTCCTGCGCGGCGCGCCGCCGATTCCAACGCGTTTTGTTCAGGATTTTTAGAATCAGTTCCTTTTCTGCCTCGCGTGACGCCGCTCTGCTCGCTTGCTTCAATGAAACTCGCTCGCCGTTGTCGGGGTGGTCGGGCTTCAATATCGCCCGTAAGCCACCCATAGCCAAATTTTCGTCGCCCAACGCAACGATGGCCTTTGCGGCGGCCTCGAGTTCACGGATGTTTCCCGGCCATGCATAGTCATGAAACAGCTGTTGTGTCTGCTCGCTGAGCACGGGCACCGGCCGGCGGAACTCTTGCGCATATTTCTCGAGAAAAAAAGTTGTCAAACAGCCAATGTCAGCCCGGCGTTGCCGCAGCGGGGGCAGACGCAAACACACACCGCTAATGCTGTAATACAGGTCCTCGCGAAAGTTACCGGCGCGAACCTCACCTTCCAGGTCAGTCGAGTTGCCACAGATAAGCCGAGCCCAACTCTGCCCACGCCCGTTAGCCGATTCCCTCGCCGAGAGCAGTTCGAGCAGCTCTGTTTGACGCTCAAAGCTCATGTCGCCGATGTCTTCTAAAAACAAAGTTCCGCCTTGTGACAGCTCAGCGGAGCTATTTGCAGCGAACGCCCCGGCAGGGAGTGCAGCGCAGCATAGAACCCGAAAGGCATCATCGCTTTTGCCGGAAGCCTCATGGATCCGTCGGGCAAGCTCTTTTTTGCCGGCGCCAGCCTCCGCCAGGATCAATATCGGAACCCTACTTGAGCCAAGTTCCCGAACCATGCCTTCTATAGCTCGCATGGTCGGAACCAGGCTTTCCACAAACCCGGACCGGCATTCAGGTGTGGAGACAACTGCATCCCTATTCAAAGCCTGTCGCTCCATGGGTAATCTTTCCGGACGAGGGGAGAAAATCTATGCCGGACAAGTTCGCTATGAAAAGCAAAGCACGATGACTTCCAACTACTCACCTGTGGCACCCCGTCGGATCCAAGATGCGTTCAGGTCGAGTGCTCAGTGGTTTACCGACAATCGCCAGCCCCACGAAAAATTCCAACGATCCCAAATACCCTACATCAGTCCAGCACAAAAGAGAATTTTTTTTCTCATTCTGCCGTAATCAGGTGGCCGATTACCTTCGGAACATTGGGTAATATCATTCTAAGTTGCTGATCCTTCTGGCCCAATGGCTTGGAAGACGAATGATACAAAGACTCGGGAATCAACCGCACTGTCGGCATGCGTAGGGTAAGTAAATACCCAAAGTTACCCCCGCTGAGTGACATAGATTGCAGCTTCGGACCTCTTCGGCTATCCTGATTTTCCCCAGTTGCCATTGTCGCCCGAATTAACCCAAGCCGCGCCTGCACGGAGCACGGTTCACCTCCGTCCGCCTGCGGTCGAAGTGTGGTGGAAGGTGGGGGCGCTGGTTCTGCTCGTGGGCTGGCTCTATTTCGGGGTGCTGACCCGCCTGGCACAGCAATGGTGGACCGATCCGAACTTCTCTCACGGGTTTTTCGTCCCTGCGTTCGCCGCATTTGTGGCGTGGCAGTCACGAGCACGATTCGCGGCGCTGCCGGAAAAGCCGTCCTGGTGGGGCCTCCCTGTTGTTGCTTTCGGACTGGCAACGCTGGTCGTAGGGACGATCGGGGCAGAACTCTTCCTGTCCAGGGTTTCCCTAGTCTTTCTGATCGCCGGTATGGTCATACTCCTTTGGGGCTGGAAACACTTCCAGGCCACCCTCTTTCCCTTGGCTTTCCTGTTCTTGATGATCCCCATTCCGGCCATCATTTTCAATCAAATCACGTTCCCGTTGCAGGTCCTGGCCTCGAAAGTCGCGGCTTGGATACTACCGCTGTTTGGTGTTCCGGTATTCCGGGAAGGCAACATCATCAATTTGGCCGCGATGCCCTTGGAAGTCGCCCAGGCTTGTAGCGGCATCCGTTCGCTGCTGTCGCTTACGACATTGGCCATCATGTACGGGTACCTGATGGAGACTCGCAACTCCATCCGGGTAATGCTCGCTTTGGCCTCAATTCCCATCGCGGTGGCGGCGAACAGTACCCGAATTCTCGGTACCGGGCTGCTGGTTCACTACTGGGATCCCGAGAAAGCCGAGGGCTTTTTCCACGCCTTCTCGGGTTGGATCATTTTCGTGGTGTCCCTGCTCATGCTGTTCTTGGTACACCGCGTCCTGTTGGCTCGTAATGGTCGAGTCCAGGAGCAGAAATGAAATCCAACCTGAAGTTTGCGGTTGCGATGCTCCTGCTGGCGGGAACTGCGGTTTTTCTGCAAGCCCGCAGCCGAAACGAAATCGTTCCCCAACGCGAACCGCTAAGTTCTTTCCCTCGTGAATTGGGCGGCTGGACGGGGATCGACGTACCCATTCCTCCGGACCAACTAGAAGTGCTCGGCCCCGGAGACTTCCTGCTGCGGGTTTACCAAAGCAGGCCGGTACCCCAACCGTATGTGGATTTATTCGTAGCCTATTTTGCCAGTCAGCGGGCAGGCGACACGATTCACTCTCCTAAGAATTGTTTGCCGGGAGCCGGATGGTCGCCGGTCCAGTCAAGCACGGTGTTCCTGTCGCTGCCGGGCCGCCAGCCCTTTCCCGCCAACCGTTACGTGATTGCAAAAGGCTCCGACCGACAACTCGTACTGTATTGGTACTGGGCCCATGGCCGAGCCGTTGCCAGCGAATATTGGGCCAAGTTTTATCTGGTTGCCGATTCCATGCGGATGAATCGAAGCGACGGTTCTATGGTTCGAATCACCACCCCTTTAGTTCCCGGTGAGGACATTGGCGTCGCCCAGCAGCGGCTCGTGTCGTTCGCTTCCAATGTTGTGGGCCAACTGGACGACTATGTTCCCCGTTAAGGTGACGCGGGTAACTTTTTTTGGTTACCTGATTGCAGTACTCTGATGAAAGCACTCTGAAATAATTGACGACCTACTATGCCGGAGGCGGTTCGGGCCGGTCGGATCCATTCGACCGCGAGCCACGAATCCGGCGGAACGTTGGAGATGTGTGATGAGGCGTTACTCAGCTTTTGGGTTGATCCTGATTCTTGCATTTATATCCCTGCTATGCGGTTGTGCCCGCGACCCCAACGTCCGCAAGCAAAAATATTTCGAGAGCGGCCAGCGCTATTTTGAAAAGGGCAAATACCGCGAGGCGGTGATCCAGTACAGCAACGCGGTCCAAGTCGATTCGCAGTTTGCTGACGCCCATTATCGGCTGGCGCAGTCCTACCTTAAGCTCCAGGAGTGGATGCGCGCCTACCAGGAATTGTCTCGCGTACTGGAACTCCAACCTGACAACTTTCAGGCGCGTATTGACCTCGCGAACCTGTTGATCGCCGGGCGCGATCTCAAGCAGGCGCAAGAGCATATTGACGTGCTGACCCGGCAGCAGCCGAACAACGCGCAAGTGCACCTGGCGCTCGCAAATATGCTCGGCGCGCAAGACAATCTCGCTGGCGCCATTGGCGAAACGCAGAAAGCTATTAGCCTCGCACCCAACGATCCCGAGTCATACCTCAACCTGGCACTGTTGCAGATGAGGACCAGCCAGTTTGATGGCGCAGAAGCCAACTTCAAAAAGGCGGTTCAATTGGAGCCGCACGCGCTAAATGCGCAGCTTGCTTTAGGCGCGTTCTACCAAGCTCGCGGCCGGTTCCCTGAGGCCGAGCAGCAGTTCCGGGAGACCATCCAAATTGCTCCGTCCAATGCCGATCCGCGGGCCGCACTGGCGCGCCTCTACATGGTCGAAGGAAAGAAAACTGAGGCAGAAGAATTTCTCAAGCAATCCAAACGCGACCTTGCAGACAACGCGGTCGGTTATCGCATGCTGGGCGACTTTTACTTCGCCAATGGGGACATCGACAAAGCTACGGCCGAATACAGTTCGGTGTTCAAGGACCATCCCAAAGATACTCAGGTCAAGAAAAATTACATTCAGCTCCTGATCCTGAAAAACCGCCTTGACGAAGCTCGTAAGTTGAATGATGAGATCCTCAAAGGAAACGCAAACGACGAGGAAGCACTCGATTACCGCGGTCAGATTCAGTTGCGCGACGGGCATGCTTACGACGCGAGCCAGACTTTACAGAGCATTCTGAAGAACGATCCTGACAACGGCGTGGTTCACTATCACCTGGGGAGCGCCTTTAATGAGCTCGGTGATTTGGCCCGTGCCGAGGACGAGTGGCGTAATGCCGTACGGCTGCGTCCGGAATTAACCGAGGCTCATCGCGCTCTGGCCGCCGTTGCTCTGCGCAAGGGCGAGATGGACCTGCTGGAACAGTCCGCTAACGAAATCATTTCACGCCAGCCCGCGTCGCCGGACGGTTACGCTCTCCGCGCCGTCGCTTTCGTGAATCGCAAAGATTTTTCTAAAGCCGAGGACGACGTCCGCAAGGCAATGGAGGTTGCACCGCAAAATCCGCTGGGCTACGTGCAGATGGGCAACGTGAAGCTGGTCGAGAAGCAATACACGGAAGCGCAGAAGTGGTACCAGCAGGGGCTGGACCGCGATTCCTCCTCTACAGACGCGCTCAGCGGTTTAATGAACAGCTATCTGGCGCAGAAACAGGTCGACAGAGCCGTAGCCGCGGCCAACGCGCAAATCGCCAAGGTCCCGAACAGCAGTAATTTTTACGACCTGCTCGGGACGGCACTCTTCAATAACAAGAAAGATTTAGCCGGCGCAGAAGCTGCTTTTAAGAAAGCGGCGGAGCTGGACAAGAACAATTCCGACGCATTGCTGAAGCTTGGGCAAGTACAAGTGGCGCGTGGGTCGGCCGATGACGCGATCGCCACCTACAAACGTTCACTGCAGGATAATCCTCGCGAACCTAGTTTCTACATCTTGATTGGAGAGTTGTATGAATCCAAGCAGGACTGGGAAAATGCCAAGCAGGCATATCAGAAGGCGCTGGAACTCAAGCCCGACAACCCGCTGGCCTCCAATAATCTTGCCTACGTGATGCTTGAAACCGGCGGCAACGTTGACGTCGCTCTCTCGCTTGCTCAGACGGCACGTCGCGGGATGCCTAACTCGCCCAATGCGGCCGACACCCTAGGCTGGGTTTATTACCAGAAAGGGGCGTACCGTTCCGCAATTGATCTATTCCAGGAATCGCTCAAGCTCGCCGAACAGAACAAAGCGCCGGAAGATGCAACCGTGCACTATCACCTGGGTCTGGCGTATCAAAAAACTTCCCAGCCGGGGTTGGCCAAGCAGCACCTGGAAAAAGCGCTGAAAATCAATCCGAATTACTCCGGCGCCGGCGAAGTGAAAAAAGCGCTCGCGCAATTGCGGTCATAACGCAGGAAACGAGTATTCAGAACCGCGGCTGCAGCTATCCTCTGCCCGGCTCTACTGCACCAGTGCGGAATAACTGCCGTATCCGCCGTAGCTGATGCCGACGTGTACCTTGCCATCGGGACCAATGGCCGGCTTCTGCATCGGACTCACATCGTCGTAATAAGGATTCGTGAACCTGGGCATCCCGGTACTAAGTTTCGTCCAGGTCTGGCCGTCGCTGGAAACGTCGATCTCCAGATCGCCAATTGCAAGCAGCTTCCCCGACGGTGTCACCAGTAATTGATACACCACCGTCGATCCGATTCCGCTGTCGGAGCGAGTCCAATTCGAACTCCCAAGATAGCGGAACACCACACCTTTGCTGGAACCCGCCTTGGCGATGAACACAGTTCCGTTGAACGGAACGATGCTGTACATGTTTCCCATTGCCAACGTCGGACCAGCGCCAATGAAGGTCCACGTATAGCCCAGATCGGTCGATTCCCAAGCGCCGGTTCCGTCTTGCGCCGCGTACAGCACGTTATTGGAATCCAGGGCGAATTCGAATACAACACCGCCACCGGTGCCGGTGTTGATATGAGTGCAGGATCCGAAGGTGCTTCCGCCGTCACTCGATCGGAAGACGCAGTTGTTCGCATCGGCTACGAGTACTTCGCCGTCAGGCAGGAGAATAATGCCGTTCAGATAGGTGCTACTTCGAACTGTCGACTGCGTCCACGCGCCATTCTGATAGCGCCAGAGGCTATTGTCGATTTCGTGGAGCAAATCTCCCTGAGCGTTAAACAGCATCCAGTTCGCGTGAATGCCGCGTTGTTGATAAACGGGTGCTCCGTTGTTGATGGACGTCCAGGTGGCTCCGTTGTCGGTCGACTTGCTGATGCCAAACAACATGGAGCGCGCGTAAATTGTCCCGTCTGACGCGTAAAGGAATTGCGCGACCTGGCTCGGCGAAGAAAGATTCTGGTGCGCCCACGTATTTCCCGAATCTGCCGACGAATAGATCCCGTTACTGCCAAGTAGGAGGCCCGCCGATGCCGACGAAATGGCGAACTGCGCACCCGATCCTGGGCTGAGTTGCTGGAATGTCTTGCCATTGTCCGCCGAAGCGAACAGCTGCGATTCTCTGGTTGCCACGTAGAGCGTCCCATTAATCATCGCGATTTCGTTGGGCGAATAGCCGCTCAAAGCAAGCGTCCAGGTTTGCCCCCCATCGTAGGACTCCTCCAGACCGCCATTGATGTATGGAGTGCGCCAGCTGCCCGCAAAGATAGTCTGCCCGTTTACGCAGATTGATCTAACTGACCAGGCGGTAAAACCTCCCCAAGTCCAGGTAGTACCTCCATCGTGGGAAATCCATAGGCTGCCGTTTTGAGAGGGCGAGCCACCGTCTGCGCCATCATTCAAGCCGGCGTAAATCGTACCTGCACTATCTACCGCCAGGCCGCGCACGTGTATGTTTGGGAGTTTCCCACTTGCCGTCCAGTTCACTCCGCCGTTCTGGCTGATGTAAAGACCGCTGTCCGTGCCTGCGTAAATGGTGGCGCCGAAGCTGGCTAATCTAAAGACCGTGACAGTGCTGCCGTAGATCGTAGGTAGGCCCGTTGACGACTTAGCCCACGTCGCGCCCTCATCGGTCGAAGAGTAAACACCATCGTGGGTACCGGCCAGAAGCGTGCTGCCGGCAAACAATAACGCATCCACCTCGACATCCTTAAGACCGTTGCCCGCCCGTTGTGTCCACGACGTTCCTCCATTGGTTGAAACGAACACTCCCACTCCGGGCACGCACGCCAAAATATCGCCACTCGGAGCAGTTACAAAGCACCTGACCGGAGGACCAAGGGGGCTGGGATCTTGCGCCCACACGTTCGGAGTGCCTGTAACGGTTAGCGCGGCCATACCTGTGACGCCACCAGATAGTGCCGAGATCGTCGCGGTTCCCGAACCTATACCGGTCGCGAGTCCCTGTGTGCCCGCCGAATTGCTGACGGTCGCCACGGTCGTATTCGAGGAACTCCAGGTCGCTGATGTCGTTATATTTTGCGCGCTGCCATCGCTGTAATGGCCTGTCGCGGTGAATTGCTGGGTTCCGCCTGCCAAAATAGAGGCAGACGTTGGCGTAACGGAAATCGAGACAAGCGAGGGCGCTGCTACCGTCAGACTGGCTGTGCCGGAAATCGAGCCGCTGTCGGCGGTGATAGTGACCATTCCGGCTGCCACTCCAGTGGCGAGTCCCTGACTGCCGGACGAGTTGCTGATCGTTGCTACAGCCGTGTTGCTCGAGTTCCATGTAACCGTGGTCGTCAAGTCCTGGGTCGTACCGTTCGAGTATGTGCCGGTGGCCGTAAACTGCTGTGTCATGCCGGAAAAGATTGAGGCGCTTGCCGGTGCGACGGCAATGCTTACCAGTCCGGATGTAACCGTCAGTGTGCTCGAGCCAGTTTTACCCGAGAGCGCTGCGGTAATCACAGTCGCCCCCGCGCTCGCGCTTGCCGCTGTCCCCGTGGGAATGAAAGAGACGGCAATCGTGGGGTCCGAAGAGGTCCATGTCGCTAGCGCAGTCACATCCTGAACCGTGCCGTCGCTAAACGTTCCTTGGGCGGTGAATTGTTGTGACGCTCCCAGCGGAATGGAAGGACTCTGTGGAACCACATCGAGCGAAGACAGAGTCGCGGTTGTGATGTTCAGATTCGCGGAACCGCTAATGCTTCCCGACACCGCATTGATGGTTACCGTGCCGGAGGCGATTGCGGTTGCCAGCCCCTGACCACCGGCCGTGTTGCTTACAGTTGCTAATGTTCCCGCGGAAGAAGTCCAATGCACTGTGTCAGTGATGTCTTGCGTTGTACTGTCACTGAACGTCCCGATGGCTTTGAATTGCTGGGTTGTTCCTGGAGCAATCGAGCCCGAAGCAGGGGTCACGACAGTTGAGACAAGTGTCGCGCCGCTGACGGTTAGGCTCGTCGAACCCGTCACAGATCCTAGATTGGCTGAAATCGTACCGGTTCCAGCTGTGATGCTTGCCACTAATCCACCTGCGGAAACCGTGGCGACGCCAGTATTGCTGGAACTCCAGACTACGTATGCAGTCAGATCGCGTGTGCTGTTGTCGCTGAACGTGCCGATAGCGGTGAACTGTTGATTCGTCCCCGCTGCCAGCGTCGGATTGGCGGGATTGACGGCAATCGACACAAGCGTTGCCGAGCTCACTCCGAGCGACGTGGATCCGCTGATACTTCCGGACGTAGCCGCAATCGTGGTGCTTCCGCCGGCGATACTGGTGACCAGACCTTCCGAACCGGGGTTTTTGCTGACGCTCGCAACCGTAGGCGCTGATGAAGTCCAATTCACGGTCCCAGTAACATTCTGAGTAGATCCATCTGTGAATATTCCGGTCGCCGTGAACTGCTGCATTATGCTCGTTGGCATGGACGCCAGAGCGGGCGTCACCACGATGCCGCTCAATGTTGCATTCGTCACCGTCAACGACGTGGATCCTGAGATCGATCCTGATGTAGCCGTGATCGTCGTGTTACCGGCAGCCACGGTCGTTGCCAGCCCCTGGGTTCCAGGGGCATTGCTGATTGCGGCTACGCTAGTCGCGCTGGAACTCCAACTGGCAGCGCCGGTAATGTCGGCTGTACCACCGTCACTGTACGTTGCGATCGCCCTGAACTGCTGCGTCGTTCCTGCTGCTGCTGAGGCATTCGCCGGGATAACTTTGATCGAGCCCAGCGTAGCTGCAGTGACCGTCAACCCGGTTGAACCGTTCACAGTGCCTGACGTCGCAGTGATGGTGGTTGCCCCCGCTGCAATCCCCGTCGCAAGGCCAGCGCTGTCAATGGTTGCGACGTTTGTTGCAGAAGACGTCCAGCCGACGGTGCCTGTCAGATCCTTGGTGGTCCCGTCGCTGTAGGTTCCAGTGGCCGTGTATTGCTGTTTGCTACCCGCCGGAATCGATGCTCCGGACGGAGTAACTGCGATCGAGACCAGCGACGCCGCTACAGTCAACGTTGTCGAACCGGAAATCGTGCCCGAGGCCGCTTTGATCGTGGTAGTGCCGTTTCCCACGGCGGTCGCGAGTCCTTGAGTGCCGGCTGTGTTACTGATCGTCGCTACCGCTTTTGCACTCGAACTCCACGCCACGGACTTCGTGAGATCGTATGTGGAGTTATCGCTGAATGTCCCCGTCGCTGTGTACTGCTGGGTACTACCAGTGTTTATGGTGGCATTGGCCGGAGCAACTGCAATCGATACCAGGCCGGTCGTGTTCCCCTTCCCCGTCAGACTCGCGGTTTGAGGGCTGTTGTTTGCGCTGTCAGTTGCGGTTAGTGTTCCGGTGCGGGTCCCCGTTTGAGTGGGAGTAAATGTCACGCTGATAGTGCACTTTGTTCCCGCAGCCAAAGATGTGCCACAGCCGTTCGTCTGGGCAAAATCGCCAGTCACAGAAATACTCGTAATCGTGACCGCTGTGGACAGATTGTTCTTCAAGCTGAAAGCAACAGGATTGCTGGTTGTGCCCACTCTCCGCGCGGAAAAAGTGAACGAAGTCGGGCTCAACGAAACGGGCAACACTCCCGTCCCCGTTGTGGTGACGACTTGCGGACTGTCGGGCGCGTTGTCTGTGATCACCACCGACCCAGTGCTCGTACCCGTGGTTGTCGGCGTGAAAGTCACCGAAATGGTGCATTTCTTCCCAGCCGGAACCGAAGTGCCGCATGTATTCGTCTGAGCGAAGCTGCCGGTAGTAGTAATGCTTGAAATCGTTAGCGTCGCAGTTCCAGTGTTGCTCAGGGTTACGTTTCTCGGCTTACTGGTGGTATTGATGACCTGCGTGCCGAAAGAAATTGACGTGGTCGACAGCGATACGGTTTGCGCGCTGCCTTGAGCGGCAACGCCAACTACGCTGAGAAGCACTAGAAGGTGGGCAGCAACAATGGCAAAGCGACAACGATAAGAATCCGTACAGATCGAAAACTTCATAACACCCGACGAGAGCACTCGTGCCGGGAAAACCGGTACGGCTGAAAGGACACTGCCGATAGGAGCGGGGGAGCTACTGCCTGCAGGCAAAGTCAGAACAAAGTGGGAGAACGTGAGCTCACTTTACGGGACTCACCGTCCCCAAATACGTAACGCCACTCAGAGCGGCAGGTACGGGAACTTGTCCATTATCCGCACTGAGCGGGATGCGTCAAGTGCCATTATCATTCGACCTGTTTTCATCATCTTACGTGCCAACGCAAGTCCTGAAGAGTCTTCGTACCGACAACCATTCCCGAGCGCGGGACAAACGCTTTTTCCTTGTTCAACGCTCGCCATAGAGAAGAAAGACTCTGTCCCCGCGAGACGAGAATTTCAACCGAATCTCCTGCTAGTCTCCGTTCAGCCGTTAATCTTCGCGATCCCTTAGAACGGCACGCAAGGTCGAGCGTGCCCAACATCAGTAGCTACCCGGACCGTTTCGTCTACTTCGTCTAAAACTCACATTTCGGGGGAAGCAGATGAGCCTTGCTGCAAAGCTGTTGCTGGTTCTGTGTCTCGTCGGCACGATAGTGCAAGCGCAAGATATGTCTAATCCTGTCGACACTTCCGTCAGCTCCGATGAGACCTCAATGTCACAGGGGTCGGCCGGGCCGGACAATGAAATACCGGCTGCGAGTCTAGACACACCTATGGTAGGTCCAACTGACGATAGCTCGGCGCCAGAATCGAGCGCTGCTCCGAACACAAATGCTCAAAGCTCAAGCTCGTCGGCTATAAGCTCGACGCAAACTGACAGCACATCGCCCACATCCGGTGCCTCCACCCAGTCTGCTAGCTTAAGTTCATCGTCAGCTAGTTCAATATCGTCCGGGGGAAAGTCTAATGCGTACTGCGGCGTCGGAAATGTGCCCAAGTTTGGCTCCACCGACGGCTCCGCCACGCTACCGCAAGCGTGTTATTACACGGCACGCAATGCTACGCCTTCGCCAAACGGCGTGAAATGGAATGTTTCAACTACGAGTGGACTTACCAGCGCGTTAGCGGGAGCGGCGTGCGGCGACATCATCCAAATTACTGCCGGCTCTACGCTTTCGGGGAACTTCTATTATTCAAAGCGCTGTGATGCGCAGCATTACATCACTATCCAGACTTCGGGCATCGCGAGTCTGCCCGCCGAAGGGACCAGAATCAAGCCGTGCTATGCCGGTGTGGCGTCGGAAACTGGTTACCCGAATTTCAACTGCACCTCCACCAAAAATGTGATGGCAAAGTTGACCGCTCCCAATAACATTTCGGTGCTGACCATTAATCCGGGGGCGTCCTACCTTCGAGTCATCGGCATTGAATTCACCCGCCAGACCGGCACGGGGATTAACTTCTCACTGGTTCAGTCGAACGGGAATCAAGCTGACCACCTCATCTTCGACCAGGTCTACATGCATGGAAACCAGAAGACGGACGAGACCACACGCGGCCTGAACGCCACCGGAATGAGTTACGTAGCGGTGGTGGATTCGTTTTTCAGTGACTTCTGGTGCATCTCTATCACCGGATCGTGCACTGATTCTCAGGCGATCGAAGCCAATTCGGGATCCGTTCCCATGTCGGCTCTGAAGATCGTGAATAACTTCCTCGCGGCAGCGGCGGAGAACATTTTATTGGGCGGAGCTGGAACGGGAGCTAACCAACAGAAGGACGTGGAAATACGCTCGAACTGGATGTACAAGCCGTTGACCTGGTATCCCAGCAGTTCCACCTACGATGGAGTATCTCGCGTTGAGAAAAACCATCTTGAGTTTAAACAATGCGATCGCTGTCTGGTGGAAGGCAACGTCATGCAGAATGCCTGGTCAGGCTACTCCCAGGTAGGCACGTCATTCTTGCTGACGCCACGGGAAAGTGGTGTTCCTCCCTGTTGCTACGACGCCAATATCACGGTCCGATACAACTACGTGACTCACGTCTGCCAGGTTTTTCAGCTGGGAAGCGATCCAGTTGCGCAAGGCCAGCATGACAATACTATTCACGATATCGTGGCCGACGACCTCAGCTACAGTATGACGGGAAATTATTCCTGTAGTCTCACCTATTTAACTCAGCTCTACAGCCCGCCTAACCAAAATGGCGGGCAGGTGCCCGCAAACACGGTGATGAACAACATTACGATAAGTCACCTTACCATCGTTAGTTCGCTCAATGCCGTCCAGGGTCTCAATACTCTCGATGGCCCCGCGCCAGGAAGCCCGAAGCAGGTGAGTAATATCACCTTCATGAATAGCCTCATGGATGCCGGCATTTATGGCTTTCACACCGCAACCGGCGGATCTTATTCATGCACCAACGGAAACGGAGCCAATAATGCCACGCTGATCAATGGCTGCTGGCGCCCCAATTCATTTGATTATCACGTGCTGGTACGCGGCGGAACGGCTGGCGGGACCTGGCCCGGGAACCACAATTTTCTGCCGCCCAACTTCTCGTCGGTAGGATTTGTGAAATATAACAACGGCGTCGGCGGCGACTACCGTCTCTGCTCGGGTGCCGGGACACCAGCATCCAGTTGTGCGAGCGGCAGCCCTTATCACAACGCCGCCAACGACGGGAAGGACATCGGTGCAAATGTTTCGCTGGTAAACCAGTACATCTCAGCCGTTAACAGCTTCTGAACGCTTTCGCTGTCATTGTCGACCGGGCACCCTGATACGGGGTGCCCGTTTTTCCGCATGATGAAGTGGAATTAGCTGCTGAAATAATCTCCGGTGCATGACCGACTCTCCAGGTCTAAGTCGCGGTAGGAACTCCTGCCCGCGATGTAAGCGTTAACCGGCAAATGTCCGTCTCCGCGAACTGAATGGAGATTCGCGATTACGAAATCGGCGAACAACTTGGTGCGTCTCAGCCCGGTGCCCGCTTGCACTACTGCGCCAACGAGCGTAGCGTTCGTTTAGTTTCGACCTGGGGACTTCCATGTTTCGCAATATCTCAGCCGTGCTCGCCGTAATTGCTCTACTCCTGTCTCCTGCTGCCGGATTCGATACCTACTGGCATTCGCAATGCAGCCAGAAAGTCGGCGAACAGTTTGGCTTTTCGGAAGATGCATGGAAGATCATGCAGCTCGGCAACTTTTCACCCGATCTGTTTGGCCCGGTTTCCGAATATGCGTCGAAAAACTTGAATGCGAAGGAACTCGATGCTCTAAACGCATATGAGGCGAACAATCCGCAGGTCCGCGGGGCCGCCATCTTCCTCCACTTCGATAATCTAAATGGCGATTTCCGCCGCAACTCCGATTTCGATTACCTGTTTACGCACCTTCTGCAAAGCACCCAGAAATTGCTCGGGGATTTCGGAAAACTTCACGCTGACGATCGAACCCGTAAGATCCTGACCTTAATTACGCTGGGAGCGTCGCTGCATTCGGTCCAGGACTTCTACAGTCATTCCGATTGGACGCACATTGATTTCGACAAGACTGACGTGAAGATGGTCAAGCTACCTTCAGGCGGTCTACGCGCACCAACCTGGTTTGAACTTCGCAGCAAGCATCCGCATCCCGACAAATGGGGGTTCGTGATCAAGTCCGGAATCTATCCCCCAATCCCCAACGCCCCGAACACGCACACCCACATGAACCACGACAACTCGCGGCTGATCTACACCGAGTATGAAAATCCCGGTCAGCCCACTCGCCCGCAAGCGCCCTACCACAACGCCGGCGCAGTACCCGCCCGTGGCAACGATGCCAGCGACTTTGCCCACCAGCAACTCGCAGTGGACACCGCGATGGCAGCGAGCATCGAGTGGATTAACAAAGTCGAGGAGAATGCCGATGCAAAGAAGGCCATCGAGTCAGCCAAGAGCTGGAACCTGAAACTACACGATCCTCATCTCGCGAAGGAACTCCAGGCCGGAATCATCACCGAAATGGCGCTCTCCTGCTCCGCGGGAAAATGGGACGGGGACAATCCCCCTGCGGATCGCGGTGCCTTCTGCCGCTCGGTGCTGGAGCGCAAGATCAATTCCATCGGCAACACCAGCGCCTCGCAACTCGAATCCGAGATCATCGGACTGGCGGCCAACGTCTTTATGCCCTTCGCCCTGAAGTTCACCGGACTGTTTTGGGATGTGCACGGCCAATATCACGTGCTTGAACAGTTAGTTCACGATGTGGGGAGCAATTCAGGACACTACAAATTTGCCGCGAAATAGTCGCACCGGAGACGAAAAAGCCTCTCTGCGCGAGAGGCTTTCTTTGAGTGAGGGTTGCGGCTACTGCTGCTGATTAGAAACTGTCTTCACACCAGCCGTGTCGGTCGGCAACTGCGGATGGGCGGCGAAGAACTGGTGGTCATATAGGTTGCGATACATGCGTCCGGCAATTTCGGCGGCTTTGGGACCGAACGTCGGGCGGCCGCCCTGCAGGAAAACGACAACCACGATCCGGCCTACATCGGTATTCGCGTATGACGCGAACCAACCGAAGCGTGTGCCGGCGCGTGAGCAGGTGCCGGTCTTGCCCAGAATTTCCTGTTCGTTGAAGTTCAGCTTGACGCTGCGCGCGGTGCCGTACAGGACCGCACCCGCCATGCCATCCGAGATTTCAGGAATGTATGGCGCGATATTGAGCTGACGTTTGATACGCGGCTGGAAGTCGGCAATTTCCTGCGCTGTGGTCGGATGTTGCAGATAGTAGAGAGTGCCGCCGTTGGCGATCGCGGATACTAGTGCGCCCAGTTGCAGCGGCGTCATGGAAACGCCCTCGCCGAACGAACACATCTTGCCGACGCCACCCAGCTTGGCCGGAATGACTTCCTCAGGATACGTACCCAGCTGTTCGCCGGTGATGTTGTAGCCGGCCAGTTCACCTAATCCGTACTGGTGCGCGTAATAGCTGACTTTCTCGAAACCGAGTTTCCGGCCGAGAGCTTCGAAATAGGGGTTGTTCGAGTGCGCCAAGGCCTCGGTTAAATTCATGCGGGCGCGACGACCCAACGTCACTTCCGTATCTTTTGTGATCAGACCTTCGCTGAGCGCTGCCAGTGCGACGGAAAGTTTAATGGTGGAGCAGGGTTGCGCTCCGCTGGAAAGCGCGAGTTTCTGATTGACCATCGCCAGGACTCGTCCGCTGGTCGGCTCGACCGCTAATACCGTCCCATTCATATTGCCGAGCGCGTCAATGGCAGCCTGACGAACTACCAGGTCTTCGCCTGTGGTGATGTCACCTTCGGTCTGATCTTCGGCGAAAGAGTGCCCCGTAAACCGCTCGTAATAACGGCGCCGATGACGCCGAGTGCGCACCAGCTTCGCAGAGCGTGTACCAGCGCGGCTGCGGGCAAGTTTCGTCATCCGCCGCTTGGCGTGCTGACTCTCACTGAGTCTTTGCGATTTGCTTCTCGATGTCAGCGAACGTGTGGAAACGCTGGCCGCAAACCCTAACTCGCAGATTGCGAGCAGCAAGACGGCTACGATGAAGAGGCGAAAAGGAGTGTTGCGCGTGCTCAGAGTCACTTCCCTGTACCCATCCCCGGATCTCACACCAGCTTACGATGCACGAAGGCTGCCACGTGGTACGTCGCCACCGGCTGAATTGTGCAACTCTCCGATACTACGGGAGTTACAGTTCAGAGTGCAACGGGAAAGTTATTGGTTTGCAAACTTTCGAACGGCATCCTAAGTCTCTGGCATCCAGTTGGTTAACAGCAAATGTGCGTGGGGGATGGACCTTTCGTAACCTTTTTGTAGGTTACTGCCACGCCACTCTCCTTGTGGAAAACTTTTTCATTTCGCGGATGCGTTGCGGGACCAAGATTCTGGACTTCGTCCAAGTTACAACCAAACGTAGCTGGTAATTCGACAAGCGCGGCAGACAAGCCCGTCAGAGTTTCCCACGTCCGGCGACTCAACCGTTTGCATCTATTACTGGTCATTCCGAATCAAGATAAAGCTGCTTGGCTGGTTATGTTCAGCCCGAAAGCCACATGCAAGACCGGAAAGCACGCGAACGATTGCTAACAAAAACTGTACGTGTATCTGTTATTACCCTCTGTATTTTTCTTTGCCTTCTCTCAACGCAACGAAGCCTTGGACAGGCAAGCACGACCGGTGTGACCGCACCACCCACTGCCGTTCCGCTGACATTTCCTCCCACGCAGAGTCCGTTCGCCGGCAGCGTGACGCAAGGCCAAGCTACCGGGACGGTGCTTCCGCTTTCCTTCAGCGACGCGCTTGAACGCGGGCTGCGCAATAACCTCGGACTGCTTCTGCAAAGTGACAACCTGCTCGCTGCCCGCGGCCAGCGCTGGAGAGAGTTGAGCGAACTCCTTCCCAACATCAACGGCGCGATCAGCGAGAACGTACAGCAGACGAATCTGGCAGCTTTAGGTCTGCGGGGCGGCGGTTTGCCAATGATTGTGGGCCCTTTCGGGTTCTTCGATGCGCGTGCGTACGTGACCCAATCGGTTTTCAATCTTCACCTCATCGATCGCCACCGGGGAGCACAATTCGATGAGAAAGCGGCACAACTCAACTACAGAGATGCCCGTGATCTGGTAGTGCTGGCAGTCGGTAATACGTACCTGCAGACAATCGCGAGTGGAGCCCGTGTCGAGACGGCTCAGGCCCAGGTCCAGACGGCACAAGCACTCTACGACAAAGCGGTCGATCAACAGCGTGCAGGCGTGACACCCGCCATCGACACTCTGCGTGCTCGGGTGCAACTGCAGACACGACAGCAGCAGCTGATCGTCGCCCGTAATAGTTACGCGAAATTGAAGCTCAGCTTGGGTCGGGTGATCGGCCTTCCTCCTGGTCAGGAATTCACCTTGACCGACAAGGCTCCGTATCAACCGCTTGTCACGCTGGGTCTGGAAGAGAATCTAAAGCGCGCCTATCAGCAACGCTCCGATTACCTCGCGGCGGCGCAGCAGGAGCGCGCGGCAGAACGGTTCCGAGCGGCTGCTACAGCGGAACGCTTTCCCAGCCTCGGTATATCTGGGAATTACGGGGATATTGGCATCACGCCCGGGAGTTCGCACGGGACTTTCCAAGTAGCGGGCACACTGTCCATTCCAATCTTCCAAGGTGGAAGGGCACACGCTGACATGCTGGAAGCGGAAGCCACTCTGCGCCGGCAACGCCAGCAGTTGGATAACCTGCGCGGCCAGATTGATTATGAGGTGCGTACGGCAATGCTCGACCTTACCGCCGCCGCAGAGCAGGTTGAGGTCGCGCGCAGTTCGGTTGATCTGGCAGATCAGACACTCGTACAGGCACGGGACCGCTTCGCTGCCGGAGTCGCGGATAACCTGGAAGTCATCCAAGCGCAGGAGGCCGTGGCTGCAGCAAACGAGAACTACATTTCCAGCCTGTATGCCCACAACTTGGCGAAAGTTGAGTTGGCGCGAGCTGTCGGCATCGCTGAGCCCGCGGTCAAGCAATATCTACAGAGCAAGTAATTATGGCGAATAGCACCGATACGCAAATCCAAGAAGCTCCGCCGCCAACCACGCCGGGTCCTGGACCGCTGCCTGCAACCGAACGCGACCTGCGATGGAGGCGATTCACTCACCGCAATCCCCGGGTTCGCATGTTCCTCATTATTGCCGGGGTTGTGGCGTTGATTGCCGGCATTCTGTTGTGGCGATACTTCGCAAGTTACGAATCTACCGACGACGCGCAGATTGACGGACATCTGAATGCGGTGAGCGCGCGTGTCTCTGGGCATGTGATCAAGTTGTTGGTCGACGATAACCAGTATGTAGACGCAGGCACTCCGCTGGTGCAGATCGATCCCACTGACTATCAAGTTGCGTTGGAGCGCGCGAGGGCGGCGTATGCCGAAGCGGTAGCTTCAGCGCGTGCCGCGCAGGTGAACGTGCCGATAACTGCGGTCGGCAGCAGCAGCCAGGTGTCCTCAGCGCAGGCGGACGTTCAGAGTGCAGCCGCAGCCGTTGACGCCGCCCGCCGGCAAGCCGATGCCGCGAAGGCCCAGCTCGCGCAGGCAGAGGCGAATAACGCCAAGGCGCAGAGCGACCTGGAACGGTACCGGCAACTCGTCCAGAAGCAGGAGATTTCCCAGCAGCAGTACGACCAGGCGGTTGCAGTCGCCAAAGCGAGCGCCGCCGCGGTCGACGCTGCCCGCGCACAAGCAGGCGCGGCCGAGCAACAGGTTCGTCAGGCTGAGGGGAAACTGGCCTGGGCACAGGCCATGTTGCGCTCCGCCAGTACGGCTCCACAGCAGGTCGCAGCTACCAAATCGAAGGCGCAATCTGCCGAAGCCGCCGTGAAGCGTGCCAAAGCCGAACTCGATCAGGCACAATTAAATCTGCAGTACACCAACGTAGTGGCACCGGTCAGCGGAGTGGTTACGGGACGAACCGTCGAAATCGGTCAGAATGTCCTCTCCGGACAAGAACTCATGCGCGTCATCAACCTGGACGACCTATGGGTCACCGCCAACTACAAAGAGACCCAGCTTAAATACATGAGGGTGGGCCAGGCGAGCGACATCCATGTGGACGCCAACGGGAAAACTTATAAAGGACACGTGCAGAGTATTGCCGGGGCAAGCGGCGCTATCATGAGCTTGCTTCCACCGGAAAACGCGACGGGAAATTACGTCAAGGTTGTGCAGAGAATTCCGGTAAAGATCACGTTCGATGCCGGAGAAACCAGGGAGCATGTACTCCGGCCCGGGATGTCGGTTGTAACGAAGGTCTGGATTCGTTAGCTCCTCATGTATCGAATCATCACCGTCGAGCGAGAATACGGCAGCGGAGCCGGCGACATTGCTCGCGCTCTGGCCGACCGCCTCGGTTGGAAGCTTTGGGACAACGCCATCACTGATGAAATTGCCAAGCTCGCCAACGTCGATCCTGCAACCGTAAGACGCTGCGACGAGCGCGTGAGTAGCACCTTCCATCGGCTGGCCAAGGTGTTTTGGCGGGGAAGCTACGAACGCAGCATGGAGACGACCACTTTCGATCCTGACGACATGGTGCCGCTTGTGCAACAAGTGCTGCAACAAGCCACCGCGCAGGGCAATTGTGTGATTGTGGGTCGGGGTGCTCCCTACTTCCTGCGCGATCGCGGCGACGCCTTCCACGTTTTTCTGTATGCCTCGCGTTCTGAGAAACTGCGTCGCCTGCAAGATGCCGGCATGACTCTGAAACAGGCTGAAGAGCAGGTTGATTCGGTGGACCGCGATCGCATTGAATTCGTGAAGCGATATTTCGGGGCAGATTGGCCCACCCGCTGCCTGTACCACCTCATGATCAACACCGCTATTGGGGATGAGAACGTCACTTCACTCATTCTGGACAGCATTCGTCTGCTGGAAAGCCGCCCAAACCAAACCCTCGCCTCCCGCTGATCGCCGCCTTCTTCAAACTGCCACTCTCATGAGACGATAAAAACACGCATGATTCAGCTGTCCTCTGCCGGGAAACGGTTTGGCCACAAGCTCCTGTTCGAGGGAGTGGACTGGCTCATTACCTCGCGCGACCGCATTGGCCTCGTAGGCGCCAATGGCACCGGGAAATCCACCTTGATGAAGATACTTGGCGGATTGGAAACCCTCGACTACGGTTCGGTGACGGTCGCCAAAGGAATCAGCGCCGGCTATCTGCCCCAGGATGGACTGACGCTCTCCGGGCGTACGGTGTTCGCCGAATGCATGTCCGTGTTCGAAGAACTGCGGGCAATGGAACTGGAGATGGAGTCGCTCACTCACAGCATGGCCGAGGTGGACCATGCCTCCGCCGAGTACGCGCAAGTTGCGGATCGTTATCATCGCCTGCAGCATGAGTTTGAAACCCGCGACGGCTATGCCATTGAGGCGCAGGTCGGGACCGTCCTCACCGGCTTAGGGTTTCGTAAAGAAGATTGGCATCGGCTGACAGACGAGTTCTCCGGCGGCTGGCAAATGCGCATTGCCCTGGCGAAGCTATTACTGCAGAAGCCGAATCTGCTGCTGCTTGATGAGCCCACGAATCACCTCGCCCTCGAAGCCCGTAACTGGCTTGAAGAATACCTCGGCAGCTATCCGCATTCGTTTGTGCTCATTTCCCACGATCGCTACTTTCTCGACGTGACCGTAAACAAGATCGTCGAGATTTGGAATAAACGCATTCATTTTTATCCCGGGAATTACGAGAAATACATGTCGCAGAAAACCCAGCGCCGGGAGCAGTTGGAAGCTGCCTATCGAACCCAGCGTGAACGGATCGAACAACTGGAAGTTTTCATCAATCGTTTCCGTTATCAGGCTACTAAAGCGAAACAGGTGCAGAGCCGTATCAAAGAATTGGAGAAGATGGATCGGATTGAAATCCCAGAAGAGGAGAAGACGATCCATTTCTCGTTTCCGCAGCCGAAAGCGAGCGGCCGGATTGTGGCTGAGTTTGTCGACGTTGCGAAATCGTATGGTGACAAGGAAGTCTTCCGTGGCGTCAACTTCATGATCGAGCGCGGCGATCGTATCGCTTTGGTGGGCATAAATGGAGCCGGTAAATCAACTCTCATCAAGCTTCTGGCTGGACGCGAGCCCCTATCCGCCGGCGAATATCGCGCCGGACACAATGTCCAGTCGGACTATTTTGCCCAGGACCAATACAAGGAACTCGATCCCGAGGCGCGCATGATCGATGACATCGGCCGCGTCGCTCCCCGCTCCACAGAAACCGAGCTGCGCAACCTGCTGGGATGCTTCTTGTTTTCGGCGGACGATGTGTTCAAGCGAATCGGCGTACTCTCCGGTGGCGAGCGCAACCGCTACGCGCTGCTTCGCATGCTGCTGCATCCGGCAAATTTTCTGCTGCTCGACGAACCTACGAATCACCTCGATCTCCGCGCCAAAGATGTTCTGCTCGAATCCTTGGCCAAGTACACGGGCACGGTGGTGTTCGTCTCGCACGACCGCTATTTCATCGATAAGCTGGCCACACGTGTGTTTGAAGTGGGGGATGGACGCGTGGAAGTCTATCCCGGAAATTATGAAGACTTCTTGTGGCGCAAGCAGGGTGGCGCTGAGGAATTGCAGAGGTCCGTCGCCGCGCCGCTGGTCTCCGCGGAACCGACAAATGGACACCAGCCTGCCCTTCCGCCTGTCAGCGAATCGAAGGCCAAACGTCTGAATCCCATCCGCCGCAAGCAGATGGAGGAGCGGGTTCATGGGTTGGAAGAAGAGATCGCCGGTCTAGAGGCCGAGATCACCCGTTGTGAGACTGAGCTTCAGAGCTTTGTCAGCGCGGAGGAAACCCAGCGGATAACCGACCACCTCGCCGAGCATCGCCAGAAGCTGCAGGAACTGGTGAATGAATGGGAAGAACTCGGTCAGGCGCTTGAGGCGTAGTTTACTTACCGGAACATCGCAGCACGTTGCTGTCGCCCGGCAGTACACGCTCTTTGGTGACCTGCTGCGTACCGGAAGTCATGTGCGATAGTCACCAGTGGCCCCAGGCCGTACACAAATGACCCGCCGCCTTTAATGCGCGGACGAAGGAAAACCGAATGTTACAGCCTCCAGACAACAAGTCCCAGCTTTCTTCGAACCTGAATGCCTCGTCAGTAAAATCGGTCAGCGCGCCGGCGGAACAAGCCACGCTCGGACGTTCCCTGGTTATCAAAGGCGAAGTCAGCGGCTCGGAGTCGCTGTTCATTGACGGCCGGATCGAAGGCACAGTCAATCTCGCCGATGCCCGTCTGACTGTCGGACGCAATGGCGTTCTCAAGGCGAATATCACCGCCCGGGAAGTCGTAATCATGGGCAAGGTGACAGGAAATGTGCAGTGCACCGACCGGCTTGATTTGCGCAGCGAAGGCTCGCTGACCGGCGACGTGATCACGCAACGAGTTAGTGTTGAAGATGGCGCAGTGCTTAAGGGTAGTATCGAGGTCCGCGCCACCGACACCAAGAATGTGAAGACCCAACCTCAAGCACAGACCCCCAACAGGCCAGCCGAGCAGGGAAAGCCTGCGCCGGAACAGCCCAAGGCCGCCGCAGCGACGGCAGGCGCGTAGGCCGGCTGAACAGGAATCACGGTAGGGACGTAGCTCGCTACGTCCCTACTTGTCGTTTTCTTCCTTCTTCAAATCCAGCGACGCAGAATTCATGCAGTAGCGCAACCCGGTTGGCGCCGGACCGTCCTCGAAAACATGGCCCAGGTGGGCGTCGCAACGTGAGCAGCGTACCTCGGTGCGAACCATTCCGTGCGTCCGATCCGTGTGGCTGAGGACAGCGTCTTTATCGGTGGGCTGGTAAAAACTCGGCCACCCCGTCCCGGAGTTGAACTTCGTTTCGGAGTCAAACAGCGGCTGCCCACAGCACACGCAGGTGTACGTGCCCTTGTCGTGCGTGTTCCAGTATTTGCCGGTGAAAGCCGGTTCGGTTCCCGCGTGCCGCGTCACCTGATACTGTTCGGGGGACAGCTGTTTACGCCATTCCTCGTCATTCTTAACGACCTTATCCTTCAGTTTTTCTGCCATAAGTCCTCTTGGTTTACCTCTAATCAGATGCGCCAGCCTGGGTCGAGGTAGCAGCGCGGCCCGGATTCTCAGGGAGCCTCTGAGTTTAAGATTTTTCCTCGTTGAATTACACTCACACTTTATGAAACTCGTCACCTTTGATGATCCGGCGCGGCGTTCTCGGATTGGTGCGATGACCGCCGACGGCCGTATCGTTGACCTGCACTCCGCCTGCGCGCTTTACCTGCGCGATGTCGAAAGCGAGTCCGCATTTTACCGTTTGGCAGACGCTCTCGTCCCACCCGATATGCGGGCCCTGTTCGGAGGCGGCGACACCAGCCTCGAAGCCGCGCATAAAGCGTTTGACTATGCGATCCACCACGACGGCGAGCCTGCCGGGGCTCACGGCGAGAGAATCTTT
>Ga0070741_10003715_pt1 | contig 37012 bp, 28 predicted proteins | sample Coa_R1_4_FD_66440 | JGI IMG/M metagenome (GOLD analysis project Ga0070741, IMG submission 66440) | Surface soil microbial communities from Centralia Pennsylvania, which are recovering from an underground coalmine fire - Coalmine... | ecosystem: Environmental > Terrestrial > Soil > Unclassified ... | reverse complement strand
CCAACCGAAGAGATGCGCACGCGGCGGGAGTTGACCCTGGACGATGCCGAGGCGATGAAAGCACTGCCGCACGTAGCCGCGGTCACGTCGGGCATCCGCTACGCGCGGCCGGAGTTCGGCACCGGCACTTACGTGGTGAAATATGAAGGCCGCAAGGTCAAGAACACTATTCTGGAAGGAGACACGGCGACCTGGAAGCAGGTCTATGACCTGCAAACCAGTGCGGGACGGTGGTTCAGCGATGCCGAAAATGAGCGTCGCGCCAACGTTATTGTGCTGGGCACGGATACTGCGGCCGAGCTTTTCCCCAATGAAAATGCGCTAGGAAAAGAGATCAATATCGATGGCCAGATGTTCACCGTGGTAGGCGTCGCGGAGAAACGGAAGGATGCATTCGCGAGTGGGAAAAATCCGGAAGATAACATCATCATGTTTCCGTTCTCCACATTCCATAAGCTGCATCCGGAGTTGAAGGCGCATTGGATAACGGCGAAGGCGATCTCCCAGGTGGATATGCCGAAGGCGATTGACGAAATTCGCGAACTGCTGCGGCGCAGGCGGCGAGTGTCCCCGGAGAAGCCGGACAACTTCGCGATCTTTACCCAGGACTCCTTGTCGGATGTGTGGAAGCAAATCACGGGCGCCGTGTTTGTGTTCATGTTTGCGGTCTCGAGCGTGGGTTTGATCGTGGGCGGCGTGGGGGTCATGAACATCATGCTGGTATCGGTAACCGAACGCACGCGGGAGATCGGGGTGCGCAAGGCGATTGGCGCGCGCAAGCGCGACATCCTTCTGCAGTTCACGCTGGAGGCCATTACACTCACCGCTATGGGTGGGCTTCTCGGCATCGCGCTGGGAGCGCTTATTACCTGGATAATACCTGCCATCTGGAGTTCCTTGCCGGCGCGCATGTCGGTGTTCTGGACGAGCTTTGGGTTCGGCGCCGCGGCCGTGGAAGGGCTTCTGTTTGGGATTTATCCCGCGTGGAAAGCGGCAAATCTGGACCCCATCGAATCGCTGCGCTACGAATAGCTACAATTCTGAAATATGACGGTGCTGGGCATCGCCGGCGTGGTCGGATCTGTGTGCGCCAGTGTCTATTACCTGATTTGCATTTGGAGCGCGCGGGTATTCGTACGGGATCAGAAGAGGAGTTCATTCAGCCGGAGTGCTGTCGCTGAATGTCTTCCCGGCGTGAGCATTTTGAAGCCGCTGAAGGGCGTGGACCTGAACCTGTATGAATGCCTGCGCAGTCACTGCCTGCAGGATTATCCGGAGTACGAAATCATCTTCGGAGTCAGCGACGCGGATGATCCAGCGCTTGAAGTTGTGGAGCGCCTTCACACTGCCTTTGCGGGAACTGCGCTGAAGGTCTTCGTGTGCACGCAGAATCTGGGTACCAACACGAAGGTGAGTAACCTGGCCCAGATGACGCCGGTGGCGAAATTTGAGCACCTCGTCGTGAATGACGGCGACATCCAGGTGCCGCCGGACTATCTGCGAAAAATTGTTTCGTCGCTGAATGATTCGCAGGTCGGCTTGGTGACGGCACTGTACCGTGGTGAGGCCGCGCCCACCATGGGTTCGCGACTGGAAGCACTCGGTATCGCAACCGACTTTGCACCCGGGGTGCTCGCCGCACGTTACCTGGAAGACGGCATCCGCTTCGGTCTGGGATCGACGCTGGCGTTCCGGCGTTCAGACCTGAATGCAGTGGGGGGGTTCGAAGGCTTCGTTGACCATCTCGCTGACGACTACGAATTGGGCAAGCGCCTGGCGGAGAGCGGCAAGCGAGTGGTTCTCTCCGATTGTGTGGTGACAACTTTTTTACCCACCTACTCGATACGCGGATTTTTCCAGCACCAACTACGCTGGGCCCGCACCATCCGCGACGCTCGTAAGGGGGGATATCTTGGCCTGCTCTTCACGTTTGGGATCCCTTGGGCGCTGCTAGCCGTCATTGGTTATCGCGGTGCGTCATGGACGTGGAGTTTGCTGGCGGTAGTAGTTGCCGCAAGGTTGGCGAAGTCCTTTGCCATCGCTAGTGGGGTTTTGAAGGATACCCAAGTTGTGCGCTGGTTCTGGCTGTTACCCATCCGAGACCTGGCTGCGGCGTTCATTTGGGCCTTCAGCTTTGCCGGACACAGCATTACGTGGCGAGGGCAGCGCTATCGGCTAGAAGAGGGTAGGCTGATGCGCATCGAAGACCGCGAAGCCAACGCGCCGGCAGAAAACGTGGTCAGCAAGTAAGAGTTGTTTATCGCGCAGGGCCCAACCTTGCATCACTTGCCGTCAACTCGTCACGATTCGCGTCGATCTAAACTACGCAACAACTAGTTCACTCCAAGATGCCGGTCAAAGAACTTCACGATCACATCGAAAGCGTCTCGGGATTCGGGGACATCAGGGTTGTAGAAGAAGCCATGGAAGAGTCCTTCCCAGACATGCAGCTCCGCGTCGACACCCAGCTTGACGAGTTGTGTGTGAGTGTAGATGGCAGAGCTCATCTCGAACCCGCGTGTGCCGGTGATGATTAACGTGGGCGGGAATTGTGCGAGAACCTGGGGCGAATGGATTGGCGCGACGAGAGGATCCTTTGGGTCGGCGTTGCTGAAATAGGACAAGTGGGTGATTCCGCCCTCTCGCAGTTCCGGCATAAGACGCGCCTCTCCGAGCGGAGTGGAAGTGTATGCCGCGTCGCCGCCGAACTCTCCCGCGGACGCGCAGAAGATGCCCACCGCTCCTGGTCGTGGCAGCCCGTGTTTCTGAAACCAGGCTACGGACATTGAGGTCAGCATGCCACCTGCTGAACATCCATAGATGCCGATGTTCTCCGGTGGATAACTCTTCAACAGTTCTCTGTAGACGCTGGCCACATCTTCGCTGGCTGCGGGAAATTTGTTTTCGGGCGCTTGACGGTAGTCCAAGCTTATGACCTTAATTCCCGCCAGCGAAGCGATCGGCCTCGATTCCAGTTCGGCGCATCCGGGCCAGCATCCCGAGAAACCGCCTCCGTGCAGATTGATGAGCACGCGCTTAGTGTTTCTGGCCTGAATACCGGCTTTCGGCGTGTAAATGAACGCGTGCACCCCGGCAATCTTCTGGTCCGCCAGATCAACTGGGAAAAGAACCTTTTGGCGCTCCAGGTAAGGGACCATGAAGCGAGGCACGCCCTTCTCGGCGTAGGTCATTGCCGGGTCTTGCATATCGTGCAGATGCTGCGTCAGGTAGGCCTTTGCTTCAGGGGTCAGAAACTTCGATACCGGAACGGATTCAGCCGGGAGCTCAACCGTGCCGTCGGGTCGGACCGCGAGCTTCCCCGGTTTGCTCTCCGCCTGTGGATTATCTGCGGATTGATTTCGGGAAGCCGACGGCGCAGAAACAAACACAGGCCATAGAAGCAAAGCCGCCAGCATAAATGCTGTAGCTTGGACGGTTCTGAATGGTGTCATGGGAACTCCGTCAGGCGTTCGTAGTGCCTTCGCCGCTCTGATTGTAAGAGGACGTAGATCGAAAGCCTAACGGCTGAATGGGCTTCGGGTCATTTGACGCCCTTCTCGGGATTCCAGGAGCCTTGCAGCTTGCGCACGAAAACGATCTGGCCGACGTGATAAGCATTGTGTGTGCCGATATGCGCAATCTCCGAGGCGAACTTTTGCAGGGTCTGGTCGTCGGCAGTTTCCACGAACTTCTCCAGGTCGGTCATCACCTGGTCGAGCTGCCTGGTGGTCTCGCTCCATTGTTTGGCGTCGAAGTTATTGAAGGTCTCGTCGTTGTTGCCGTTGAATTTGGGCTGGGATTTGCCGGTGAACTTGGCCAGCTCGCGACCGTTCCAGAAGAGCAGATGATAAGTGAGCTGCCCGACCGAGTGATTGCCGCCGGCGTCCTTCCAGTTCGCCTGATCGGGGGTGAGCCCTGCCAGGGCCACATTGATCGGCACGAACCAATCCTTCTCGTTATGCGTGGTCCGCAACTGCTCGAGCAATATGCTGCGAAGCGTGACCGGCTTAGGGGTTTCGGCTACAGCCTGGAACGAAAACAGCAGAACGACAAACGCAAGCAGACTTTTCATGGACACAGTCCTCTCTCGGGATATAACAGGATAGACGTAGCTGCGCTGTGTTGGCGAGCAGGAGAGTGTGAGTGCGTGGTGATTATCACGAAAAGGCCGCCTCAGACGTCCTCGTGCTCTCTTCTGGAAGGGCATTACTTTCGCTCTGGAACAGGGGAAGGTACGTCCCGGTGTAGCGGATAGATTCGCCCTTCCTTGCCGAAGTAATAAGGTTCGCCACGCCACAAAAACCGGTTACTCATAAAGCTTGCCACCCAGGTTACAAACCCGAACAGGTCGCGCAGCGGATAAAGCCAGCTGAGCGTGAGAGCGCGGCGATCCCCGATCACGCCCCAGCCAACGACGATGGATTGGATGATGCGGTTCACGAATGCCGCGGCTAACAGGCCCAACGCCAACGTGAGGTGGCCGACTGCCCAGCCTCCAAATACTCCAAGCAGGCCAAATGGCGTGGCGTAAGTCAGACCTGTGCCGACGTGGCCCTTGGGACGCGAGTAGCGGGTGCTTTTCATCCATAGCAACTGGTGGGCAAACGTCTCGCGTAGCGATCGCGGCAACAGCACGTGGCCGACCATGTAATGCGAGAGCACGACCTTATATCCTTTCGCCCAGATCTCGTTGCCGAGAACGAAGTCGTCGGAAAAGTAATCGGCAGTTCGGGCGATGCCGCCGATCGCTTCGAGCGCGTCACGCCGCGTAGCCATGGCGACGCCGAGGGCGAAGCGCATGCCCTCAAGCATGTCGGCGACCAACACGCCGGATGGCATTTCCACTGACATTCCGAGCGCCTCAAGAAGGGACCAGAAGTCGCCAGCCGGTATGCCTGCGTACAGGCAGGTGATTAGTCCAACCTTGGGATCAAGCAATGGGGTAACGACATTGCGGAGGAAATCCGGCCGCACCAGTGCGTCGCTGTCGCTGATGACAAAGTAGGAATGACCGGCAGCTGCGATCATCTTATCGAGAGAAAAGATTTTGGCGCTGGGCCACGTAGGCGGACCGGAGAGCACGATTCTACTTTTCACCTGGGGATATTTTTGCCGCACCTGTCCGGCGATTTTGAGCGCGGCGTTATTCTCGTCGCGAGCGCCGATGATGATCTCGAAATCCGGGTAGTCCTGCTCAAAAAAGCTTGCGAGATTTTCAGCCAGCCGCGGTTCGGCCCCATGCACAGGCTTGAGGATGGTGACGGGCGGCAGAGCACCCGGCTCAACCGCGGCAACGGCGCCGCGGGCCGCCTGCGAAAGCTTGCGGTAGCGCGCGGCAGCGACGAGCGTCATGAACAGGAACACGGTAGAACTTGCAGTGCCGATGAGCGCGAGGACCAGCAACGTCCAGCCAATGACGGCGCCCGTGGCCACGCAGAGGATAGCTGGGTTCATGACGACCGATGTCCACATGAGCAAAAGACAATGTACATGAGAGTGCGGGATGGGAGTGAGGCGTCGCTGGGGGCGTCCTCACAGGCTGCAAACGTCCGGTTCCGAGCTCAGTACCCTGAAAACAAGGAAAAGATTGATTTGCGCCCTGTGATGCCGATCACATGAGACTGTGATAAGGAACGCTGTTCGCCCGCCTTGCGCGAAATTAAGCTAGTCAGGTGAGGTTGAGTGCGGCCCAGCAGTGCGCTTGCCGCGTCTCCCGGAGAAATGCGCATGACCAACGGATCCCCGCCAGCGACAGTGTCCGGATCAGGATGGAAGCCGCAACAGGTGTACCTGATGTCGGCAGTATGCCTGCTGCTCGGGATTGGGCTTGGCTATTTTTCCCGCGGGTCCGGGGGCCGCAGCGCAAGCAAAGCGGGAGATCCGTCCGCCCAGAGTTCTTCCCCATCGCCAACTCCGGGGGCCATGCACCAGATGCCTTCGCTCGAGCAGATGAAGCAGATGGCCGATAAAAAGGCCGAGCCCTTGCTGGCGAAATTGAAGACCGATCCGAATAATGCCGACCTGCTGATTCAGACCGGGCGAATCTACGAAGCCACGCACCAGTTCAAAGATGCGGCTGCCTACCTGCAACGATCGCTGGCAGTCGATCCAAAAAACACCGCGATTCGCAACGAGATGGCTTCGTGCCTCTATTACTCCGGCGATGCCGCCGGCGCTGTGAGTGCGCTGGAAGAGTCGTTGAAAAATCAACCGACCGATGCCAACTCTCTTTTCAACCTGGGACTGATCCGCTGGCAAGGGCAAAGCGATGCGGCCGGCGCGATTACCGCCTGGGAAAAATTGCTGAAGACGAATCCCAAGCTGGAGAGCAACAAGAGATCGCAAGTGGAGAAGCTGATTGCTGACGCGCGGCAGCACGGCAAGACCAAACTAACCGGGGCGAAAAGCCAGACCGAGGAGCACTGAAGCCATGTCAAGTACCCATACCACATCCGAAAACTGGACCACGCTGCAGGCCTACACCTTCGCGGTGATCTGCCTGCTCATTGGCATAGGGAGCGGCTGGTTCCTGAGGGGATCGCAGAATCCCGTGGCCGCAGCGTCGGTTGAGGCCGCGAGCACTGCCGCACCGGGCGGTACGGGCTCACAGCCGCCGACAGCGGAGCAAATGAAGAAGATGGCCGATACACAGGCCGCGCCGTTGCTCGAGCAATTAAACTCCGACCCGCTGAATGCCGACTTGCTGGCCAGGATCGGAAACATCTATTACGACACGCAGCAGTATCCTGCGGCGATTGAGTACTACCAGCGGGTACTGAAGGCGCAGCCGTCGAATACCGGGGTGCGGACAGATCTCGCCACCGCGCTCTGGTACACGGGCGATGCTGACACGGCGATAACCGAGTTCAATAAGGCACTCTCCTACGAGCCGAACAAAGCCAATACGCTGTTCAATCTTGGCGTGGTGAAATGGCAAGGCAAGATGGACATCAGCGGCGCGGTCGCCGCCTGGCAGAAGCTGCTGCAGACGAATCCGAACTACGAGAACAAAGCAAAGGTGCAGGAACTGATTGCGCAGGCGCAGAAGCACTCGGGGGTAAAGCCGGGAACCACGGGGAAACCCTTGCCTGAATAGGTCAGATGGCGGCGTGATTCCTGCGGGCGTGGTGTGCGAAGGCGTTTATCTAGATGCCCGTCGAGCTTTGCGCGCCTCTGGATTTTCAACTGGCAGCTTGAATCCACACGGTTTTGATGTCGACGAATTCGCGAATTCCGTGCACCCCGAGCTCGCGGCCATGCCCGGACTGCTTGACTCCCCCGAATGGCAGGCGCGGATCGGACGCCACCATACGATTGACGAAGACCATACCGGTCTCGATTTCATTGATCATCCGATCGCGCTCGCGGTCATCATTAGTCCAGACGCTGGCTCCTAAACCGAAGCGGCTGTCGTTGGCGATGCGAATGGCGTCCTCAACGTTTTTCGCGCGGAACAGCGATGCCACGGGCCCAAAGAATTCTTCGCAATAGGCGGGCGAATTTTGGGGAACATCGACCAGGACCGTGGGAGCGAAAAAATTGCCCGGACGATCAATCCGCTTGCCGCCGGTGAGAGCCCTGGCGCCAGCCTCAAGCGTTTTGCGGACGTCTTCCTCCAGGCCGGTGACACCGTCCGGCATAGCCAACGGGCCCAATTCGGTCGTCTCATCAAAGGGATCGCCAATTTTTAGCGACTGCATCTTCTGTACGAAGAGGCGCTCGAATTCGTCGGCGATAGGCGCGGCGACAATGAAGCGCTTCGCAGCGATACAGGATTGCCCGTTGTTCTGAATGCGGGCCTTCACGCCGGTCGTGACCGCCTGTTCCAGATCGGCGCTAGGCATCACGATGAAGGGATCGCTGCCACCGAGTTCCAGGACAACTTTCTTGATTCTCTTGGCGGCGGCGGTGCCGACCTGAATTCCGGCGCCCTCACTTCCAGTAAGCGTGGCGGCGACCACCCTGGGATCAGCCAGAACCCGCTCCACCTGCTGCGATCCGATCAGGAGAGTTTGGAAGACGCCCGGCGGAAAACCGGCGCGCTGGAACAACTCTTCTATCTTCAAGGCGCACTGGGGCACGTTCGACGCGTGCTTCAGCAACATCACATTTCCCGCCATGATAGCGGGCGCGGCGGCGCGCAGAACCTGCCAGAAGGGAAAGTTCCAAGGCATCACGGCGAGAACTACTCCGAGGGGCTGGTAGCGAACGAAGCTGCGCGTGGCGGCAGTGGGTACTACTTCGTCGGCCAGCAATTGCTGGGCGTGTTCGGCATAGTGACGGCTGGCCCATGCGCATTTCGCGGCTTCATCCACGGCGGCGCGAATCGGCTTGCCCATTTCTAGAGTCATGAGCCGTCCGCATGCTTCTTTTTCGGCTTCCAGAAATTCTGCGACCCGGGTCATCCAGCGGCCGCGCTCTGCAAACGATGTATAGCGGTAACTGCTGAAGGCGCGGGAAGCCATTTCAATCCTGGCGTCGATCTGCGCGTCGGAAAGGGGCTCGAACTTCTTGAGCAACTCTCCCGTTGCGGGATTAATCGTTGCGATAGGCATGTAGTGTCGAACCTCCGATTCGGGTTGGAAATCTAGACCGGAGTGCGGTGCGTGCTCTGATCGTTTATCGCACCACGATATCACAGCTCGCACAGTGCCTGACGGCAGCCGCAATCGGCCCTGGTTGCGCCATTCGCCAGCATCCGCCCAGCCTCAATTCGTTCTCTCTTGGGTATATCATTAAAACATCAAGAGCGATGCAGGTGCATACAGCGGGCGCCTGCGACCGCTGAACTACTTTCGCCGGGCATCACTCTCCGTAGGAGTTTCCCATGCCTAAGCTCACGCAACTCAATGTCAATGGGAAGACTTACTCCGCCGATGTTGACGGGGAGACCAGCTTATTAACGGTACTCCGCGACCACTTCGACCTGACGGGAAGCAAATACGGCTGCGGGGAAGGCCAGTGCGGCGCATGCACGGTCCTCGTTGACGGCATGCCGCGGCGGTCGTGCATCACGCCTGTCGCTGCGGTGGCACAAAAGAAGATCGTTACTATTGAGGGACTGGCGCAGGGTGAGCAATTGCATCCGTTGCAGCAGGCGTTCGTTGACGAAGGTGCGATGCAGTGTGCTTACTGCACTCCGGGAATGATCATGAGTGCCGCGGGCCTGCTCAGGAGCAAGCCCTCTCCCTCGATAGACGAAATCTCCCAGTTCATGGAAGGCAATATTTGCCGCTGCGGCACTCACCCCCGGATTATCGCCGCCATTCAGCGTGCCTCGCGAACGATCAAGGAGTCGAGATCATGAGCGTGAATGCGAATCCGCAATTAGCGATGGAGGCGGAACGCTATGAGTTGCGTGCTCCCGCGCGTTATTGGTTTGCGCTGGACCGCCGCGACTTCTTCAAGTTTCTAGGCTCGGGCGCCGTGGTGTTTTGCGTTTTGAAAGATGCGCGCGGATTTCAGGAATCGGGTGCAGCACAGCGCGGCGGAGAAGGGCTGCCAACTGCGATCAGCGCATGGTTGCACGTCGGCGAGAACGATGTTGTGACCGTGTACACGGGCAAAGTTGAAGTGGGTCAGAACATCCGAACTTCGCTGTCGCAGGCGGTCGCGGAAGAATTGGGAGTTCCCGTTGGAAAAATCCAGATGGTTATGGGCGACACCAAGCTCACGCCCTTTGACATGGGAACATTTGGCAGCCGCACCACGCCCACCATGAATTTGCAACTACGCCGAGTCGCATCCGCCGCTCGCGACCTGCTTGTGGATCTAGCAGCTAAGCAGTGGAACACCGATCGTAAGAAACTGGTTGCGAGTGACGGGAAGGTAACGGATCCGTCAGGGCAACGCGCCATCGAGTACGCGCAGCTGGTGAAGGGGCACCAACTCACGCAGCAGATTCCAGCTGAGGATCCGCTGATTCCCGCGACCGATTGGACTATTCAGGGCAAACCTGTCCCAAAAATCGACGCGAGAGATTTCGTTACTGGCAAGCACCGTTATCCCTATGACCAGAAATTACCGGACATGCTCTATGGGAAGGTTCTGCGTCCGGCGGCTTATGGCGCAACCCTGATTTCCGCGGACACACGCGCAGCCGAGCAGATGCCGGGAGTTGTTGTGGTGCGTGATGGGAACTTTGTTGGCGTGGCCGCGCCCACGCCCGAGCTCGCGTCGCGCGCCCTTTCGGCAATTCACGCACAGTGGAAAACCGAGCCGCAAACCTCCAACCGCGAACTGTTTGACTACTTAAAGAAGAACGAGGTCGAAGACAGCGATCCGACCGGCGCACCAGCGAGTTACGAAACCGGATCGGTTGAGAAGGCGCTCGCTTCCGCCGAGCAGAAATCGCAGCAGACCTACATGGTGAACTACATCGCACATGCTCCGTTGGAGCCGCGTTCTGCAACCGCTCAGTGGTCGCGTGATGAGGTAACCGTCTGGACTGGTACACAACGCCCGTTTGGAGTGCAAAGAGAGCTGGCGGAAGCCTTCCGCATCGCGCCCGAACATGTACGGGTGCTGATGCCCGACACGGGTTCCGCGTACGGCGGCAAGCACACGGGCGAGACCGCGATTGAGGCCGCGCGGCTGGCGCGCGCAGCCAAGCGTCCGGTGAAAGTGAATTGGACTCGCGAAGAGGAGTTCGCCTGGGCGTACTTCCGGCCCGCGGGTGTTATCGATATAGCCGCTGCGCTGGACAAGAATGGCGCGATCAGCGCGTGGGACTTTCACAATTACAATTCCGGGGCCGCAGCCATGCGCACTTTTTACGAAATTCCCAACCAGCGCATCGTGTTTCACGTCACGCGCTCGCCGTTGCGGCAGGGCTCCTATCGCGGACTGGCCGCCACGGCAAATCATTTCGCGCGCGAATCATTCATGGACGAACTGGCTCACCAGGCGAAAATGGATCCGCTGGAGTTCCGATTGAAACATCTGAAGAACGAGCGCCTGCGCGCAGTGTTCGAAGCAGCAGCCGCGAAATTCGGTTGGAGTACTGCCAAGAACGGCGGCGGTCGCGGGTTCGGCATCGCAGGAGGATTTGAGAAAGGGGGGAATGTGGCTACCTGCGCCGAGGTGGCCGTAGACCGTCAGTCGGGAGATGTGAACGTTGTGCGCGTGGTCACGGCTTTCGAGTGCGGCGCGATCGTGAATCCTGACAATCTGCGCAACCAGATCGAAGGCGCCAACATCATGGGCCTGGGTGGCGCGTTATTTGAAGCGGTTGAGTTTGCAAACGGAAAAATTCTGAATGGGCGCTTTTCTGAATACCGCCTGCCGCGTTTCAGCGACGTGCCGGACATCGACACCGTGATGCTCGACCGCAAAGACCTGCCGTCGGCGGGGGCGGGAGAGACACCGCTGGTCGGCCTCGCACCGGCGGTGGGGAACGCCATCTTTGCTGCCACAGGGGTCCGCCTTCGCACATTGCCCATGGTTCCAAGTGGGCTGAAGGCTAGTTGAGTGACGCAGGTGCTGAGCGAAGCGGGTTGAGCGCCTTGCATGCGGCTGGCAACAGCAAGAACACAGGTTTGACACTGTTTCGTTTCGCCTCTTAGAATCGAGTGCAGGCGCGAAAGGCCAGGAATCAGGCTCCTTCCAAAGCGGCGAGACAAGATAACGCTCTCCCAGCCTGGCGTTGGTTCCAGCAGATGGCGGTGTAGCTCAGGTGGTTAGAGCGACGGTCTCATAATCCGTAGGTCGTTGGTTCGAGTCCAACCGCCGCCACCAAACAAAAGCGCATACCCACATCAGCAGCACGCTCCCCCTACGTCTGGCGGCAGTTCACGGAATGAGATTTCAATTAACTGCCCTCGCGGCCAATGTCGACGCCAGCAGCCGAATGTTCGAATTGCTGGGTAAGGTGATGCTCTGTACAACTTTGCTTGGATCCAGCGGGAATAGATACGCGTACAGACTAAACGTCCTTTTGTCGTTTGTGCCGTCCTCAAAATTGCGATATTCCATCGCAGCTGCTTCAAACTCGTTGGGAAACTTTTGCGGCGTGAACCAATCACTGAAGCTTTGGAAAAACTGCGTACTTGTTCCGTCGGTGTAACGGACGGTAAAAGTCTGGGACACCTGGTTGCCATTCACCGCCGTCCCTAAGAGGATCAGATTGGCGAATTGGCCTTGTGGCAGAGAAATCGTTTGACCGCTGCAAGGCAAGGCGTCTGCTTCATTCGCGGGACCGAAGTCGAACAGCACGCCGTTGAGAACCCTGGACGCACTAAGCAGGGTTGCCGAGTATGAATAGCCGACGCCGTCCAGCCCGCCAGTCGAGTACTTGGTTCCGTCTTCGTAAATTCCGTTGACGTTAAATTCCGGAGAAAGATCCACTTGAATACCCGATCCAGTTGCGCCGACAGCCGCGCTGACTGCCAACGTAAAAATGAATGTTTGTGTGATGCTGCCCGAGGTGCCAGTCACGGTTAGCGGGAACAGCCCCGTGCTGGCAGAAGGAGCAGCCCGCAAGCCCATCGTTCGATGGCTAGCTTGCCCTTTGAACGCTCCCTGCACACCGCTTGGCAATTTCGAAAAGCTCAGTACTACTTGGCCTTTAAAACCGTTGGCTGGCTTAATAGTGATTAACGCACTGGCGGTTCCACTTTGATTGAGAAACACACTGCTCGGCCCTGAAAGGGTGAAGCCGCCGGCGCCTACCGCGCTGTTGATCGCGCTGGCGTACTGCGCCGCAAGACCATTGCCGACGAAGTCGTCATAGAGCCACATGAAGCCGCCCACGATGCCGCACTGGCTATGCCAGCCGCTCATCGTGGTTTCCACCTGGGCAGGGGTGTCTGCCTGGTCCCATAAACCGGGGAAAACGGGAACGTTGCCGAAATTCCAGCCCACGCAAGGATTGTTTCCCTGCCCGCCCGCGTACGCCTGCAGGTGTACTCCATCGACTGTGCCCGGCAGTTGACTGTTGATCTGCGCAACAACGTTCGTCCAGTAGCTATTGTTGGTGTAAGGATCGGGCACAGCGTGATAACCCAGGTTGCCGAGCATTACCCCAAACTTAATCGTGGTCGCAGTGTCGTAGCTGTTCTCATCGTCGAAGTCGATGGCATCGAGCGCCGGGATCGCGGCCTTCAGAGCCTGAAAATCTTTATAAAGGATGCTGTTTGGTCCTGTCCCCTGCGCCTGGATGAGGGCGGTGATGTTTTCCCAGTCTCCATAATTCGAGGAACCGATGCTGAACGTGACCCTCTTCACCGTTCCTTGCTTCAACTGCGCCATATTCCCGGGAAAATCGGGATGGGTCTGATTCCCGATATACACTCCATTTGCCGTCAGCGGAAACTCTCCGTTGAAATTCAAGTCGCCGACACTGTTAACTTCGACGCTCCAGACAATGGCCTCGGTAAATCCAGAGTTCTCTATCTCCGCGATGTTGGCGGCCGCATTCTTGTAAAACGGGCCGCCGCCAAAGACTCCCGTAAAGCCCGTTTGCGCCGCCGCGCCCTGTCCGAGTGCGAGCACATAAACAATCAGCAGCATGAGACGACTTGCAACCGCCCGAGCGGAATTACCTGAGAAACACGTTGCTATCGAGTGCTCCACATCGTCTCCTGGTTCGGCGCAAAGATATATGGCTGCCGGTTCAACCAATCGTCGTGACGGTTGGCCCAGCGTTTTCCATGGCGGGCAGTATACTGCGATGGCTAGTAAATAGGCATTTCAAGCCACGACGCCCGCAGGTCCCGGATACAACAGCGTTTCATTGACTAAGAGTAGCCTTGTCCATAATATGTGACCGACCGCCCACCGCCACTCGTCATGATCAGCCAATCCATTTCCCACTACCGCATCATCGAAAAACTCGGCGGCGGTGGCATGGGGGTGGTTTACAAGGCCGAAGACACACGCCTGCACCGCTTCGTCGCTCTCAAATTTTTGCCTGATGATGTTGCGCGAGATCCACAAGCACTGGCCCGCTTTCAGCGCGAAGCGCAGGCGGCATCTGCCCTGAACCATCCCAATATCTGCACGATTCACGACATCGGCGAGCAGGACGGCAAAGCGTTTATCGCCATGGAATTTCTGGATGGCGTGACCCTCAAGCACCGCATCGCGGGGCGGCCGATGGAGAACGAGGCGATTCTCTCGTTGGCTAGCGAAATTGCGGACGCTCTCGACGCAGCGCATACCAAGGGCATCGTGCACCGTGACATCAAGCCGGCGAACATTTTTGTCACCGAGCGCGGTCATGCAAAGGTGCTGGATTTTGGGCTGGCCAAGGTCGGGGCAGATATCGGTTCGGGCAGTGGCATTCGCTCCGCGAACACCATGACGGGCACGGTTGACCAGCCTCACCTGACCAGTCCCGGCTCAACTTTGGGTACCGTCTCGTACATGTCGCCGGAACAGGCGAAGGGCAAGGAACTCGACGGTCGTACCGATCTGTTTTCTTTTGGCGCGGTACTCTATGAGATGGCGACCGGCACATTGCCATTTCGGGGGGAAACTTCCGCGCTTATCTTCAATGCCATATTGGAGCGCGCGCCGACGCCCGCGATACGTCTCAATCCTAATCTTCCGGCAAAGCTTGAGGACATCATCAACCGGGCCCTGGAAAAGGATCGCGAACTGCGATACCAGAGCGCGAAAGAGATGAGGTCCGAGCTGCTGCGGCTCAAGCGCGATACTGACTCCAGTCGGCAAGTCGCCTTAGCGAGTTCGGGGTCGGGTAGCTCTCCGGCCGTGCTCCCGTCCCGCGAAACGGGTAGCAGTTCCGCAGTCGTCGCGGTGGCTAAGCAGCACAGAGTAGGGATCGGGCTCAGCGCGCTCGTGGTCATTTTACTGGTCGCGGCAGCTGGCTACGGAGTCTACTCATTCCTGTCCCGCTCGCGGCCGAGCCCGTTTCAAAACTTTGGCGTCAGCAAAGTGACTGAAACCGGCAAGGCCACGTTGGTCGCCATTTCGCCGGACGGCAAATACCTGCTGCATGTAATGGACGACAGCGGCCAGCAGAGCTTGTGGCTCCGTAATGTCCCCACTAATAGCAATACCCAGGTCGTGCCGGAGGCGCCAGTCGCATACCTAGGTCTGCGTTTTTCACCCGACGGTAATTACCTGTATTTCGTCCGTTCCGAGATTGCCAGCCGGTCATTGAAGTACCTCTACCGCGCACCAGTGCTGGGCGGCACTCCTCAGAAGCTGGTCACCGACATCGATTCCAACATCAGTCTCTCGCCAGACGGCAAGAAATTCGCCTACCTTCTCGGAAACAACCCCAAGGTCGGCGAGTACCGTTTGATCATCCGGTCCGTGGAAGGAACCGAACAAAGAGATCTTGGCTCCGGCCCGCTGGATGAACTAGTCACCGATCTGGCATGGTCTCCTGACGGCAAGATCATTGTGATGCCCCTTTCCCAGCCGGGCGGCGCCCTGGGCGGGATGGCGGCATTCGACGTCGAAAGCGGCAAGCGCAATGTGTTCATGATCTCCAAGGACCTGTTTTTCTCGAGGACGGCATGGCTGCCCGATGGTAGCGGGCTGCTGGCTTTGTGCACGCACGCCTTTTCCAACCAGGGCCAGATCGTCCATGTTGCCTTTCCCTCAGGCAAAGTGTCTGCCGTCACTCGCGATACGAATGCTTATACCGATCTGAGCCTCGCTGCTGATGGGCACACACTGGCGAGCGTTCAACGGCAGACGCATATGGCTCCTTACGTGATTTCCGATGGTGACAGCGCATCCCAGGCGCGGCAGCTGAGCATGGAGGGAGCGCCAAGCTACGAAATCGCGTGGACCCGCGATGGCCAGCTTTTAATCTCTGTCTCCGGAGGCAGCGTCAGCCTGGTCAATCCTGGCTCCGGCACGAGAACCCCGTTTCTGTCGCAAATCTCTTTTCCCGGCTTCGCCCACAGTTGTGCAGACGGACACGTTCTCGTCTCGGCGGCTTCATCAGGAAGCAAATTTGAAGCTCATCTTTTTCGGGCCGACGCGGACGGTGGAAATGTCAAGGAACTCACGAAAGGGAAGTTCGATTTTCTTCCCACCTGTTCTGGCGACTCTAAAAGTGTCTTATACGCAGACGCAGATTCAAGGCTAAGCACTGTTGCCCTCGAGGGCGGCGCATCCCACCAGATTAGCGATTACCCGGTCTTCGGACGTATCGCGGCTTCTCCAGATGGAAAATTGGCAGCGATCATTACTAATCGTATGGGTGAGACGAAGGAGAAGCTGGGGTTGTTGTCTCTGGATTCCAGCCAGCCCAGCCGGCTGCTGGATTTTGAACGGCCCCGAGCAGAGTACGCTACATTCTTCGGCGATGGGCCGATCCTGTTCAAGCGCGATGGCACCGGCATCATCTATCCCACTCGCGACGGTCAAACCGACAATCTTTGGCTACAGCACCTTGACGGTTCGCCTGGGAAGCAGCTCACCGACTTCAGGTCGGAATATATTCGCAACTTCGACTATTCGTATGACGGCAAGCAACTCGCAATCGTTCGCGGCCACGTCGAATCCGACGTTGTCCTGATCCGCGACTCAGAGAAGTAAGCGAATTTTTCGCGCCAAACCGCGCCTGCAGATCAAAACGCCCTTAATTCTTCAAAGCCGAAGTGCTTGTCGATGTTTTCGTAGGGCTTGCCGTCGACCTCAACATACGGGTAGACGAAGTAATTGAGCGGGGGGCCATCCTGCTTAGGGGAAAGTGTGATGTCGCGGCCGGTGGAGAACTGTACGCGATTGGTGTCCACGGCGCCAAAGAAGTAATTTTCCTTCTGCTTTGCTTTCCAGGCCTCGGAAACGTCAACCGGGACCCAGCCGGTCTTGACCGCATAGAATTCGGCCCAGCAGTGATAGCCCGCGATATCTCCCTTGTCCTTATTCTCTGGCAGCGGAAAGCCAATGTCGAAGCGGGCTGGAATCCCCTCCGCCCGCAGCATGCCAATGAATGGAGAATGGAAGTCGGTGCAGTTGCCGTGCTTTGCATCGCAGGCCCACACCGCATCGCCACGCCCCCACCCTGAGCCCGTCTTGTCGTAGCGCATGTTCGTGAAAAGGTAGTCATAGGCTGCCCTGGCTTTCGCGATCGTCCCCGTTTTCGATCCGGTCACGTCGACCGCGAGCGCCTTGATCTTGCCATCGGTTGGAATCAAAGTGTCAGGAGCAATCAACCGGTTCATCGATGCAGGCACCACGCTTGGCTTGCGGTCTTTGCGTTCGAGTTGCTGATAATCTCCGCGCGAGTACTCCCGTCGCGTGACCTCGTACTCGAGAGTGAACTCTGCCTTGCCCAGGGCGGAATTCTGCATCTCGGCATACATCATCCGGTTGCCGTATTCGGTATCCTGGGTCATTCTCCCTTTCACAGGTCCGTTGATAGACAGAACGCGCACAGTCTGGTGTTCATCGCTCTGTGCTACTGGAACCCACACGCGCACGGTCTTAGCGCCTGGCGGAATGTCCTTTACGGTGAAGCTGTAAGTGAACCGAAAGCTGCGGCTGGGTGCACTGAACCTCTGCGCGTTGGACGTCGATTCGGCGGCCCAGAGGCACAGCGGCAATACTAGCAGCAGCAACAACGAGAAACCCCGCAGCCTCATTGAGACACTCCTTATTAATCAAGATTTAAATTTTGAGTGTGGCATCGGCCGCGATGAAATTCGGACGAAACCAGCGAAAACGATGAGGCACTGATGCGGAAATGCGCCGACCACATCGAAAGATTTTACCGGTAACCGGCGCACGCGAGGCCGTGAGCACGGCCTTTCGGCAAGCACCAGGCATAATCTCCCCGGCGGACGAGGTCGTGCCTGTCGAAGTTTCCTGATCTGGTATAGCATCCTGTGGGTACGAGGTTTGCCCATGACCACAAACGCAACCGTAGCGCGATATGATGCGCCTGGAATCGTCCCCCAATCGCAATCCGCAAAGGGTCTGGCCATCGTGCGGCTTACGATCGGCGCTATGTTCGTGTGGGTCTTCTTTGAAAACCTGGGGAAAGGTCTCTACACCCCGGCAGGCTACGCCGGCCTGATTAACTACTACATCAAGGCGAGTCACTCGCCCACCGCATGGAAAGCGGTGATGGGTCTGGCGGCAAGCCATGCTGCGATGGCAGCGCCAGCTCAAGCTGTCACCGAAATCCTGCTTGGCGTCCTGCTTCTAGTCGGTCTGCTCACGCGCCCAGCCGCTTTCGTTGCATTCCTTTACCTTGGAAGCCTGTGGGTTTCGGAGTGGGGCACCGCGTGGATCTGGGAACTGCTGGTTCCCGTGCTCGCTTCGCTTGCCCTCGCGATCGGCAGTGCAGGCAGAGTATGGGGCATTGACGCCTGGCTTGCGCGCCGGCGCCCGAACTCTCCATGGTGGTGATTTGAGTCAACGCCCTGTGCGTGTGTCCGTCATTATTCCTACACGAAACGAAGCTTCGGCGATTGGCCGCGTCCTCGCCGATCTCCCGCACGATCTCGTGACCGAGGTGGTGGTTGTTGACAGCAACTCCAGTGATGGTACCGCCGAGATCGCAGCGAACGTGGGTGCACGCGTTGTTCATGAACCCCAGCGCGGATATGGACGCGCCTGTCTTACGGGAATCGCGAATGCCGATGCGCCAGACATAGTCGTTTTCCTTGACGGAGATTACAGTGATCGGCCTGCCGAACTATCGCTCCTGCTCGCTCCCATTACCGAGGGCCGTGCGGATATCACGTTGGGTTCCCGTCTCGGTAAGCAACGTTTACGGGGAGCACTACCGTGGCACGCTGTGTTTGGTAATTGGCTCGCGGCCGGCTTGATCAAGCTTCTGTACGGTCTCCCGATCAGTGATCTCGGTCCGTTTCGCGCTGCACGTGCCGACGTCCTCCGGCAACTCGCGCTGGAAGAGGCTACTTACGGGTGGGCTGTGGAAATGATCCTAAAAGGCGCTCTCCAGGGATACCGGATCGTCGAGGTGCCGGTCAGCTATTATCCGCGAATTGGCAAATCGAAAATCAGTGGCACGGTGAAGGGCAGCATGGGAGCGGCGTGGTTCATCCTCAGCCTCATAGTGGGTTATTATTTCCGGCGTCGACGGACTGGCACACCGCGGCCTGCGTGACGCCCGACAGCGCGATCTGTTATGGGATCCCCCCACCAAAACAACGGCGATCTTCCTGAAGCGCGTCGCACCCTGGTTATCATGGCCAAAGCACCAAAACCCGGTCTGGTCAAGACCAGGTTGGCGCGAACTTTTCCGTCTGCCGCGGTTATTGCACTATATCGCTGCCTTTTGGGCGACACGTTAGCGCTGGCGCAGTCGCTCGACAACGTCGAGGTTGCGGCTATGTGCCCTGCCTCCGATGTTGACGATCTGGCGCGCTTCGTCGGTGAGGGAGTGCGCGTTGTAGCGCAAACGGGGGAAGGCTTGGCGGCGGGCCTGGACTCGGTCTTCGCGCAGTTCGCGAACGCTGGTCGAGAACGAATCATCGCTTTCAACAGCGACAGCCCCCATCTGCCGGCATCTGTGTTGGAGCGCGCCTTCGAGGCTCTGGCCACATGCGATCTGGTGGTCGGGCCCACACACGACGGAGGCTACTATCTCGTGGGCGCCAGGTCTACTCATCCGACGCTTTTCCAGAACGACGGCATGGGCACTAAAAGTGCGCTTGACCTCCTGCTGGCACGCGCTCGCTCTCTGCAGCTCTCCGTGGCATTTACAGATCCCTTTTACGACATCGATGTGGCGTGGGACCTGATCCGGCTCGACAAAGAACTGCAGCTCTGTCCTGCCAAGGCGCCGAGGACGGCAGCATGGTTGGCGCAATGGAGAGACGTGTTGGCGCAGTTAAGGCCAGTTTACGGAGAGCTGTGAGGCTCACCCCAGCCCGCAGGCTGTACATCCTTGGAGCCGCATTACTGGTTGCGCTGACGATCTGCTCACGTCAGTTCAGCCGCCCGGGTTCGCCGTCGTTCCTTGCTTCCCTGGCATGTGCCGGCGTCGTGTATCTCCTTGCCACGCGTGAGTTCTTCTCGACACCAAGGTTCCCCAAGCGCGTCGTCGTAGTGGGCCTATTGCTGGCCGCTGTGTGGCACGGCCTGTTCCTGCGATTGCCTGCCGGCCCGGATGACGACGTTCATCGCTATGTTTGGGATGGCCGCGTGCAGCGGCTGGGCTATAACCCTTACATCGTCGTACCCAGCGACCCTGCACTCAGCGGGTTGCACACGCCGGAAACCCGCACGCTGAACAATCCAGACTTATCGAGTCCGTATCCGGCGGGCGCTCAGCTCTTCTTCCGTGCCGTAACCGCGATTCAGGAGTCCACCTTTGCCCTGAAGCTAGCATTTGTAGTTTGCGACTTTGCAATCGTGCTCGTTTTACTGGAGCTCCTGGGTAGTACTGGACAAGGAGCGCATTGGGTCCTGGCGTATGCCTGGCATCCTCTGCTGGCCACGGAAGTGGCGGGAAGTGGTCATGTCGATATTGTCGGCGCGTTGCTGCTGCTGGTATCGTTCGCCGCCCTATCACGTCGTTGGCGGGCGCTTGCAGCGCTGGGATTTGGATTGGCGATTGCCGTGAAATTGCTTCCCATTGTATTGCTGCCACTTTATTGGAAGCGTGTTCGCGTCCGTGATGCCGCCCTGACCGCAATCATTGTCGGATTCTTATATATGCCATTTCTACACCATGGGCGAATTCCCATCGGATCGCTCGGCACTTACATGCACAGTTTTCGTTTTAATGATCCGCTGTTTGCAATGCTGGAGCGGCTGGCCTCTCCACAGTCTGCGGTTGCGTTCGCAGCCGTCGCCGGCTTTCTGGTGGCGATTTATTTCAGAAGGAATTCCGCTGAAGTTTCTTCCGAGGCACTAGCCTGGCCTATGGCAGCATCGCTGCTTTGTGCACCGGTAGTGTACCCGTGGTACCTGTTGTGGCTGCTGCCGTTCCTGCGCTCCGCCAGGACGCTGCCCCTAATGATCTGGACGGTGAGTATTATCCCGACCTACTACGTGTGGCATCTGCGCGCGCTTGGACATCCCTGGATACTTCCCGGCTGGATTATGCTGTTGGAGTACGGCTGCTTTGGGGCGGCGATTGCAACCATGCAAGTTCGCCGGCTCAAGCGGCCTGCAGTGTCGCGATGTCCGGCCGATTAAAATCGCATCGCGAATCGCAACAGAAAACAGGCACGCCCGAGTTGCCGTGGAAACTGAATGCGTCGCTGAAACACGGATAACTGTATCCGGAACGGTTTGCCTATCATCTACCCAGAGTCAATTCAATTCAGCGAGGAGCAACCCATGATGAACGACCGTGCAAAGGTGATGCCTCTGGTAAGCTTTGTCGCGCTCGTGCTTGCTGCGACTTCTTGGGCGCAGACGCGACCGCCGATTGTAGAACAGCTCGCTAAAACATACGGTCTCGATTCTTATGGGCAAATTGAAGCGATCCGCTACACCTGGAACGGGGAAATCCCCGGCATCTTCAAACTTGCTCACAAATGGGAGTGGGAGCCCAAGACCAACAAAGTTTCCTACGAAGGGACAGATAAGAATGGCAAGCCGGTCAAGGTTACCTACCTGCGCTCCGAACTCACCAGCCAGTCTGATGCTGTGAAAAATCAAGTCGATCCATCTTTCATCAACGACAACTATTGGCTTCTGTTCCCCTTGCACGCTTACTGGGACACAAGCGCCACAGTAACCGATCAAGGGATGCATAAGCTGCCGGTTGGCAGCGGGTCGGCCCGGCTGGTCTCAGTGAAATACCCTTCCGATGGCGGGTACACACCCGGCGATACTTGGGACCTCTACCTCGGTCAGGACAACCGCGTTCAGCAAATGGTGTACCACCGCGGCGGACCCCAAAAGCCAAGCCTCGTTACCGCAACATGGGCGGGGTACAAAAAGGCGGGTCCTCTGCTTATCGCAACGGAGCACCGGGGCACTGCCGATGGCAAGCCCCTGCACATCTTCATTTCCGATGTCTCGGTTAAGCTGACAGGTTCGGATAAATGGATGAAAGCGGAATAGATAGTGGCTGGTGATTCGACTTGGCCCCAACACCAGCGACTCGAACTACCTGGCAATCACCACAGTCGTGCAGGAACTGCTTACCTTGGGCAGATCACGGTTAGCGGCCATGCGGACCTGCAGCCGCGGGCGTTTCCCGCGAATCACGGGACAATAGTAGTCAGGCTGTGATAGCGCACCTTGCAAGCGTCGCCGTCCAGCACATCCGCCGTGGCACGAGTCCCGGAACTCGCAACTTTCGCAGGCTTGAGGAAGTGTTCTTGCCTGTTCGAACGAAGTTGAGTTCAGAATGTCGAGCCCTGCGGACATCAACTCCGAAAGCGGTTCACCCGATCCGGGCCAATAGACGCACGGCTGCGTTGTGGCTCGCGGGGTCACCCGCACGGTACTCATCCCACAACCTGCTCGGAGCGGGGGTAGGCCCCCCATCGCTCGAAGCAGCGGTTCCCCGATAGCAATCACCTCGGTCTCTGCAAAGAGTCGCTGGAAACCCTCCCAATACTCCTCATAGCTCAGCGCGTACACGTCTGATCGCACAGCCTGGTAAACGTTCACTCGTAAGGGAGCGTCGAACTGTTTGGCTACGCGTGCCACTTCCGCCAGGCGCAGATAGTTCGGCTTCATCATCACGGCAATGATGGTTACAGCTACGCCCAGCCTCACACACCTCTCTGCCTGCTCGTGGATCAATGCCCAATTACCAGATCCGCGCTGAGCGTCCTGTTCCGCCTGCGTTGGGTAATCGAGAGAGAACTCGATGTCACGGAAGGCGCGCAGTTCATCGTCATTCAAAACAGCAACGCTATGGCCGTTCGAAGTGATAGTGAGCTTGACCGGTCTCGATCGCAGATAGGCCAATATAGCCTTGAAGTCCGGGTGCATGCCGTTTTCACCCGTGCCGAGATTTACTGAGCGTACGGGCAGGCATTCCATGACTGACTTCACCTGATCGAGGGAGAGACGATCCGCCCGCGTCGGATCGCGGTAGCAGAAGGCACATGTGAGATTGCACTCATTGGTGAGACCCAGTCCCAGCGAGATACCGGCGTCCGACACGAGGGGGCGAGATGTCGACGATAAAGCCTGGGCTGTGACGTTGTTCATGCACGGTCCTCCATCATCAGACTCGCGCGACGCGCCAGGCATTGCGTGTACCGGGCTACTGCGGCGAACTCCATTCGGCTGCCCAGCTTGCGTTCCAGATCAAGAATTCGCTCGTACTCACTATCGCGAGACATCTGAGCGGGCAGGTAGTCCGCGATGACGCGCACACCACGCTCGGCAGAGACCTCGAGCGACGCCGCTTTCAGCATCGCGCGCAATCCATCTGGTGTAAACAGTCGGACGCTGCCTCCGTACAGGGACTCCTGTGCCCACTCAGAGCTGAGGTTGTATTCCGCCCTGGCCAAATCGCCGACTTTGATCGCGGCCTTCAGCACCTCACCTGCCTGGTTGCGCACCAGCACCGACACTATTGCCGATGAATCTCGCAAGGCGCGAGCCGCACCTCGCAATACAGTGATGGGATCACTGACAAATTCCAGGAGGTTGTGACAAAGAATCACATCGAACGATTCAGAGTTAAACAGTTTCGCTACTTCGCTAGCATGACCGTGTCTCAGCGCAACTCTGTCGGCAACGCCCGCTGCCTGCGCGGCGCTTTGAGCGATATTCAGCATCGGCGCGGAACAATCCAGCAGCGTTACCTGTACACCGAGTTGCGCCAGGCGTACGGCTAGGGCGCCGGTGCCCCCTCCAATGTCCAAAGCGCGCAAAGATGCTGTCGAGGGCGGCAGGATCTCCTGCAAGTTGGCGAATGCGAGGTCGAGGCGCAATCGGCCTTCAGCCGTTTCCAAATAGGCGGCATACTTGTCCGCTTGATCCTGGAACGCTTCGCTTTCGGCGTGAGGTGTCAAAATTACTTCAGGTGCTCCACGAGGAATAGATCCGAGAGGTCACGGACATAGCCGAAAACATAATGCTGCTCGTCAGCAGCAATGCGGGGACACGCGACGCCCACCACCCCTGCAACGTCCGCCGGGCTAAACGTTTTCCACGGTGTCCTGTTCCCTGTTTGAATCTCCAGTCGCCAGACCGGACAGGAAGTCTCGCCGCGAGTGCCGACCAACAACGTACCCGGTTCCCTGGCCCAGCGCAGCGGGAGATCGCCGGGTTGCGTACCGCGGACCGCTTGGGGTTCACCGCCCTCGGTGGAAACCAATCCAATCCCATCGCTGTTCACGGCCGCCACAAGTTTGCCGTCCGGCGAAACAGCATGCGGCGAACCCAGCAAAAAGCCCTCCGGAGTGATCGGCTGAGGCTTTCCACCACCAAGGGCCATTACATAAACGCGAGATGCGTGACCGGGTTCGTGGCCGAAAAACAGGATGCGTTTGGAATCCGGGAAAAACTGGCCAGTCTGCGGAACGATGTTGCTGGTCGACAGCATCTCTTGCTGTCCCACTCCTGTGGGCAGCAACGCGAACTGTGGAGGCGATAAGTTTTGCCGCAGGACAAGGGCCCACTTACCATCCGGTGAGAGCGCGACCGGCGATCCCTCGCCCAGGCGAACGGCAGATCCACCATGGGTGTCGCGGATAAATGCCGCATACTGTCCACCACCCGCTTCGCCAGCCTCCACGAACAGCACGAGCTTGCCATCTTCGGAGATATCGTTAGGGACAGTCCAATCCTGCCAGCTCAGGTCTCGTTCTTTGTCCTCTCCCGGGGCAAGGCCAACCGCCCCCGCGCGCATGGCGTCGCGTGAAATAAGGGCTCGGCCGTCCGCGCCCGCATCATGGAGGGTAAGTGTGCCTGGGGCGCTGAGCAATTCCCGCAACTTGCCAGACGAAGTGACCCCGCGCAGCGACCGACTGAAGCCTGTCGCGGTTGCTGTGAACCATATCTCATTGCCGGAAGGCGACCACGCCAGGCCGAAAGCGCTGGACCAGCGCTCCGTCAAATCGGTCTTCTTACCATTGAGATCAACCACGCTTACAGTGCCGCCATCGTCGCCCAACAAGTTGTGATCGATAAAAGCCAGGCGATCACCCTTGGGAGAGAATCGCGGGTTGCTGATCCAGCCGGCGGTTTCGTAAAGCACCTTGCCGATCGGGTACTCCAGCCGGCTTTCTCCTTTAACTACGTGAACCGCCGCGAGGGTATTGCCGTCCGGGTTCCAATCCGCAGCCTCCACATTGTCCAGCAAGTCGCGTGGAGCGTCCGCGCCGATCGAAAGCTGAGCCAGCGTGCCAATATGGGTGAAGTGATTGTCGCTCAGGCGAAAGCGGCGCATTACGGCCATTTGCCCCGCGGGGGAAACGGCCAACACCTCTGTTCCGGAGAGTCCAAGATCGCGGGATTCGGTGGAATTCGGCGAGCTGATATAAACAGTTTCCGGACTTCCCTCCCAAGCAGCGCTGTAGACCGCCGAGCGTGGGTCCGGGGCAAACCGCGCTGCCAACAAGGCGCCACGACGGAAACTCAATTCACGAAATAACGGTACAGGTGTGGTCGCGCCTCGTTGGCCCGCAATAAAAGAGGCGATCCCGACCGCAAGCAGCACGAACAGCGCGGCAACGCCGAGAAGCGCGGGCCGTGTCTTTCTGGTACTGGCGCTCGCGACCGCTGGGGCAGTCTCGACGGGTAGTGCCGGTGACGCCCCTTTGTCCCCCGCCTCTGGAGCGGCTTGCCTGGGCGAGTTACGCCGGTCCCGATCCAGGCGCTTAAGGTCGGCGCGCATTTCGGCCGCAGTCTGGTAACGCAGATCGCGGTCCTTTTCCAACGCCTTGTTGACGATGCGCTCCAACTCCGGGGGAAGCTCTGGATTGAGGCGGACGGGCGTTGTTGGAGTCTTATTCAGAATTGCGTTGAAAATTGCCGCTGATGTCGTGCCCTCAAATGGCAAACGCCCGGTACACATCTCGTACAGGACGATGCCGAAAGAGAAGAGGTCGGTGCGCGCGTCCAGCTCCTCTCCAAGCGCCTGCTCCGGGCTCATATACGCCACTGTACCCAGGGCAGAACCGGGCGAAGTGAGATGCTCGACGCTGACAGCCAAGGTGGGACCGGCGGTAACTTCAGCCGGCTCTAAAAGCTTGCTGCGCTGGCCTGCAACTTTCGCCAGCCCGAAATCAAGGATTTTGACGTGCTTGCGGTCGGTGACGAAAAGGTTGGCCGGCTTGATGTCGCGATGGATGATGCCTTTCGCGTGAGCTGCTTCAAGCGCGTCCGCGATCTCAATGGCGAAGCCGAGGAGTACGCCGATTTCCAGCGGACGCAGATTGACCTGGTGCTTCAGTGTCGTCCCTTCCAGGAACTCCATGGCAATGAAGGACTGACTTTCGTGAGTGCCGATTTCGTAGATTGTGCAGATCCCGGGATGATTCAGGGCAGAGGCAGCGCGGGCTTCGCGGCGAAACCGTTCGAGTGCCTGTGGGTCCCCGGCGAGGTCTTCAGGAAGGAACTTTAAAGCGACAAATCGCCCGAGTTGGGCGTCTTCGGCTTTGTAGACTACTCCCATGCCGCCGCCACCCAGCTTCTCAATGACGCGGTAATGCGAGATAGTCTTACCGAGCAAGTTGCGAGGGCCCCGGCCTCGAAGGATTATCGTAGGGGGCGCTGGGAACCAAAGTCAACAAACGGGGCGCCATGGACAGCAGGTTAACGCTCACCCGGTCATGGCGCAGCGCCAATTGCATGCTGCTTCGCCATGCCTACACTGGCGAGTGCATTCGTCGCAGGTGATAGAGTTAGTTAATCAACCGGTGCTCCCGCAGTATCGTCGTGGTCTTGTCGATGGGCAATGCTTCCACCGTGTGTCCATTGCCCGTCACCGTGGTTGCTCGAAACATGGAGTTGTATATGGCTTCTTCGGTGGCTTCGATCACGGCCAGAAAAAGCGGGGATATCGCGTCATTGGTCAGCAGCTCGAGACGTTGCGTGGGCGACTTGTCGGAACTGCGAGTCCGCAACTGCGGTGCCGTCGAGAATGCGACGGCATAGTCTCCGCTGCCGTTCGAAGCTGCACTGCCGGCCCGCGCCATCCCCAACCAGGCTCTTGCTGCCAGGCGCTTCAGGTTGCGGGAACCCAGAGGTGCATCGGTGGCGACGATCATCATGCATGACCCATCGGCCTTATCTTTGCCGCTGCTTTGCTCCTCCAATTCCTTCCGCAGGTAATACTGGCCCAATTCCACACCAACGGGAGCGCCGGCGATTGTCAGCACGCCTCCGAAGTTTGTCTGCACAAGAACACCGACCGTGTACCCGCCAAGATTCTGCGGCAACTTTCGCGACGAAGTTCCGATCCCCCCTTTCCATCCGAACGCTACGGTCCCGGTCCCCGCGCCGACACTGCCCTCTTCGACTGGCCCGGATTTTGCGTTCTTAATGGCGGCGACAACATCGTCCGGAGTGATGTGGCGGCCGCGAATGTCATTCAGGTATCCATCGTTGGTCTCGCTAACAATCGGGTTAAAGGATAAGACATCTTCATTGCCTGGCAAGTTGAGCATGTAGCCGGTAAGCGCGTCGGCAACCCGCGGCACGCTCGTGGTGCTCGTGAGCAGAATCGGGCTCTCGATATTACCCATTTCTTCGACTTGTGTGGACCCGGTGAGCTTCCCAAACCCATTCCCGACATAAATCGCAGCGGGAACTTTTTCTCGATACAAGTTGCCGGGATGTGGCAGAACCGCGGTTACGCCCGTGCGGATATTGTCACCTTGGATAATGGTGGAATGCCCGACCCCGACGCCGGCAACATCGGTGATTGCGTTCAGCGGTCCAGCGGGCAGGATGCCGACCTTTAGACCAAGGTCTGCAGCGCGAGGCCGAATGTCGGAGTGTGTGCTCTGGGCAGAAACAAAAGCGGTGAGAAGCAGGCAGGCCACGACGGGCACGAATCTATAAGCCATCTAAAAATTGTACGACTATCGGCAACATTCCCGCGGGGAGCAATCCGTCACGCTATTGGAGGTGTGCTTATGCGGTATTTTTCCGTCCTGTGAAATGACAAGAGCCAGGCGCCTGGCTCTTGTTGTCACCGCAACTGCATTGCCCCTATTCGAACTTAATTGCTTCCTGAAGCGGTCATCAAACCGTGGTCTTTTGTCTTGGCCATACGCGTCAGAGCCTTCGGGGTGGTAAAACTGTAGACCCCCAGATCCGTCACCACTTCGCTCAGGTAGTACGAATCCCCGGCGCGTCTTAGCTTCACTTCGAGTTGGCGACCCCTGAGGGCGTCGTCGTGCACCGCAGGAAGCAGGAATACGGAAGCTCCCGTCTCCTGGCTTCGCAGCATCAGCGCTCCCGCCGAGACTTGGCGTACCTTGTATGTTCCTGCGGGATGTAACTGCCCAGATGCTACGAAATCCTGGTTAATTGTGGCGACAATGTCGCCTGTTTCGGCCCAGGCTCCTGCCGCGAGTGCGAACAGGGCCACAATGACGAGAGGAATGCTGAATAGAAATTTTTTCATAAGTTCTCCTTAGGTGTCGGTACTTACCGATTGTCTTTGAATTGCGTTCGGAGTCGCTAATAGAGCTACATAAGAGCGCTCCAGGCCGCGGGAGGCAACTGTTGTGTAATCGCAAGTCGCGGCCTAGATATGAAGAACGTCTTCAGTGCATTTAAGGGATTGGATTCTGACATTCGGGAATAGGTGCAGGGGGTCTGTCATTTGTTTGTCAGGGAAAAGTAACAAAAGCGGCACAATGTAAATGTGGGATTGACGGCAGCAACGATGGAGCGATCGACTCACCATGCTTACAATTATTGTTTGAGAACAATTACAAGGATGCTGTGAGCCTGCGGAAATGGACACCTATTCCTGAACAGTCCTCAATCGCAGTTACACTTGCCGGTATTCTCGTTGCCGATCACGGGTGTGACATCGTAACCTGTTCCTTTTTGCTTTAACTGATCCTGGTTTGGAAACTGAAATGCAATCCAACGTAAATCTCTATAACAACGCTTATGGCAATTATTGGTCAGCGGTATACCGCGAGATTCGACTGGAAACGTACGGTGAGGACCTCGGTCAGACCAGTTGGGTGGACACGGAGGAGTCGAACAAAATACCACACATGCTCGGTTTGAATCGTGACTCATATGTGCTGGAAATCGGCAGCGGATCGGGGCGATATGCCTTACAACTTGCTGCGACGGTCGGCTGTCGGGTACTCGGTATCGACGCCAACGGAGCGGCCATCGATACCGCCAACCAGCTTGCGAAAGCGCAGGGCGTATCAGCCCAAGTGCGGTTCGAGCAGGGTGATGCTTCGCAGAAGTTGCCCTTTGACAATGCAACTTTCGATGCGGCGTTTGCCAACGATGTGCTGTGCCACTTACCTGGGCGGCAGGATACGCTGCGGGAAATCTTTCGCGTGATCCGCACCGGAGCAAAGTTTCTGTTCAGTGATGCGCTGATTATCGGCGGCACGATTTCGCATCAGGAAATTGCCATGCGCAGTTCGATTGGCTACTACATCTTCAGTCCGCCAGGAGAGAATGAACGGCTTCTCGAGAACGCGGAATTTCGGCTGGTGAGTGTTACAGACACGACAGCCAACGCAGCGGCGATCGCGAAGCGCTGGCATGATGCACGACAGGCGAGACGGCCTGCGCTGGTGGCGATGGAGGGTGAAGCCACTTTTCAGGGATTGCAAAAATTCCTCTCTACGGTGAACACGCTTACTAGCGAACGAAAATTGCTGCGTCATTTTTACGTAGCGGAAAAGCCACGCGGCGCGGGCGTCAGACCTAAGAGGCTGATCTCCGCCTGATAAAACGTGCTAAAGCAGGTACGCTCTCGATCATCGGAGTGTACCCGCCCACGTGAAGCATTTCCCTATCGGCGATGCGATGAACAAGAACCTCAAAGTTAACATGGGCAACTGCAATCACCGTGCGTACATTCCGAAGCTCGTGGACCTGGTGCGCATGAATGCGATTCGGCCCAGTCGTTTGCTCACTCAACAGGGGCCGCTAACCGACGTCATCGATCCCCACAAAAATTTCGATAAACGAGAAGCGGCCTGGGTCAAGGTGACGCTCGAGCCCTCGCCGGGGTCCGGGCCCGTGAAAGCAGCATAAGCTTACTGCAGCACGATATGGCAGCTCATGCCGGAACCGCGCGCCAAACGGCTTGGTTCTGTTGCCAATCTTGCAATCCGTGGTTCACGTCCCAAGACTACACTCGTCTGCCGATCGCTTATATCGAATTGTCGCGCTCGCGAATGATATTCCAGAATCGACTGGGACCTTGCATTCCGGCTCGCGAATCCGCCATGGCGGTTAAATAGAGACGCACGTCCCTTCACACGAGCATGGTTGCTGATGCGATTCTATTCAGCTCAGCGCATGCCTGCGGTCATCGCCTGCGGCCTCTCTTCACCTGCTGCGCCGGTTCCTGGTACACCGCGAACTGAATTTTCTTTTCTACCGGATCGATGCGGTCCACGATGACGCGAATCTTCTGACCCAGGCTGTAGGTGCGGCGGCAGCGCTGGCCAATGATCTCGCGCGTCGTCTCGTGGTAAACGTAATGGTCGTCTGTGAGCGTATTGAGCGGCACCAGGCCTTCAACAAAAAGATCGGTGAGCTCGACGAAGAAGCCGAACTTGGTCACGCTGATAATCAAGCCATCGAAGTCTTCGCCTACTCGGTCCTGCATGAATTTGACCTTTTTCCACTCCATCAGTTCACGCTCAGCTTCGTCGGCGCGCCGCTCGGACTGGCTGGACTCTTCTGCGATCGCGTGCAGTTCGTCTAATGAAACGGGTCCGCCCAAAGGCTCGATCGCCAACTGGTGCGCTTCGCGGTCGCGGCGCTTGGACCAGGGGAAAGGCGCGCCTTCATTCGACTCAGGGCGTTGCTGCTGCTGTTCGGCGCGGGAATTTGAACTGTCTTCTCGCAGCACATCTTTGAGAATGCGATGAACGATCAGGTCGGGATAGCGGCGGATCGGCGAGGTGAAATGAGTATAGCTATTTGCCGCCAGCGCAAAGTGTCCGGCGTTTTCTTCCGAGTAACGCGCCTGTTTGAGGGAGCGCAGCATGAGATAGCTGAGAATACGTTCTTCAGGCTTGCCGGCAATCTTCTCCGTGAGCTTCTGGTACATGCGCGGCGTAATGTGAACTTCTTTCGGGACCTCGATTTCGCGCGGACGCCGTCCGGTGCCATGCGACGCGCGGCGATCGGTCTTCAGCTGCACCCGGTGAATGGGCAATGGCCCGACCCCCAGCGAATAGCCGAAGGTGGAAGCAATGACCTCAAAGTCGTAAACGCGCTTGGCATCAGGCTTCTCGTGAATACGATAAAGCGAAGCGACGCGACGGTTCTCGAGAAAGTGCGCCACGCATTCGTTCGCTGCCAGCATGAATTCCTCGATGATGCGATGGGCAATGTTCCGTTCCGAGCGGGTCACGCTCTTCATGAGGCCGAACTCGTCGAACTCGATGACCGGCTCCGGTAAATCGAAGTCGATGGAGCCGCGCCGCTCGCGCTTGCGATTCAAAATCATGGCGAGATCGCGCATATTCTCGAATAATCCCGCAAGCGGCTCGTAGCGTTTGCGCGTACTGGCATCGCCTTCGAGAACGGCGTTCACATCGGTATAGGTCATGCGCTCGGTGGAGCGGATTACGCCTTCATTGAGGCGGTGGTTGACCACCTGGCCCTGGTGATCGATTTCCATGGTGCACGACAACACCAGGCGGTCGACCTTCGGCCGCAAGCTGCAGATGTCGGTAGACAGCTCAAGCGGCAGCATGGGAACGGCGCGGTCGGGAAAATAGACGGAGGTGCCGCGCAGCCGCGCTTCCTGGTCGAGGGCGGAGTTCGCAGTGACATAATGCGCCACATCGGCGATGTGGACCTGCAATTCGTAGTTGCCGTTCTCAAGGGTGGAGACGGTTACGGCATCATCGAAGTCGCGGGCCGTCTCGCCGTCGATGGTCACAATGGATAGCCGGCGGTAATCGTGGCGCTTCTGCATCTCGCGGGCGGGGATAATTCCTTCCGCCTGCTGCGCCTCCTGCAGCACTTCCGAGGGAAAGCGGTGGGGCAAGTGGAATTTGCGGATGATGATCTCGACATCCACGCCAAAATCATCTTCGTAGCCGAGAATTTCGGTGACCTTGCCACGGGGATTCTGAGTCGCCGTAGGCCAGTCGGTGATTTCGACATCAACAATCACGTTCTCCAGATCGTTCCATTCCGCGCGACGTGCAGCCTCCTCGCCGAGCACGCGATGGACTGATTTCCTGCCCTTCTTTGGCCGGGTTGGGCCCGCGCCGTCAGCATCTTCCGAGTCCCTCTCGGGATATTCCTGCCCCGCCGGGATAATGATCTCCTGGTGAATTTTCTCGTCCATCGGCGTGACATGGTTCCGCCGGTTCCCGTAATGGAACTTGCCAACCACGGTGGGGTGAGCTCGCGTAACGGTGCGAAGGATTCGGCCCTCAGCCCGGCCATCTGGGCGTATGTTGCCGATTTCCACCAGAACCCTGTCCCCGTGCATGGCCGAGCCGATGAAGTGGGGCGGCACGAAGATGTCGCCGGCGAGGCGCGCCTTGAGCTTGGCGTCGAGTGACGCGGGATCCGGAATGACAAAACCGTATCCGTCGCGATGCAGGCTGAGGCGGCCAACGACGACGTTCTGGCCCTTCTTAGCCTGCGGTAAAGCGTAGCGATCGGAGTCAACCTGAAGCAACTCACCCTGCTTCACTAATTGCGACAGAAGTTCAGAAAGCTGCCGGCGCTCCGCGCCATGTGCTCCCAACTCGCGCAGCAACTGCTTGTAGCCGGCGCTGTGCTTGGGCTGGCGCTCGATGTGCTTCAGGATGCGTTCGCGGGTAAGCATGAGGCTACGCTGTAAGGATCAAAGGGCTCAGCCGGTTCCGGAGCAGAATCGATTTCATCCGCTTCGCTGGCGCTTCCTATTTCAAGGCTGATACCGTGCAAGTCAGGATCGTTGGATGCGAATCCGCAGCCAGAGTTTTACACCACCTGCAATCTACAGCCTTGTTCGCACAATGTCGGCAAGTGCCGAAGTCAGCGTCTGCGACTCGTTCAGCGACTGTGCGCGCCAGAGCTGCATGCCGTTTTTCATCGCGAAGTCTTTGAAGGCAATATCGATGTCGTAGAGCACCTCCACGTGATCGCAAAGGAACCCGATCGGCTGCACGAATAATCCCGCATGGCCTTTCTGCTTGAGCCCGAGAATCGTCTCCTCGACGGATGGGCCGATCCATGGTCCGCCGGACATGCCCTGGCTTTGAAAAGCAAAGGCCCAGTCTTCCAGAGCCAGGTCTGCTTCTTTGGCAACGAGTGCCGCCGTCTGGTGCGCCTGCGCCTGATAGGGATCACCTTCCGTGATAGTGCGTTCGGGCACGCTGTGGGCAGTGAAAATCACCGGCAGCCTGGTTCCCGCTTCCGAGCAGGCCGCAGGCCAGGAGGAGAGCAGCTTCTCGGCGAAAGCCCGGATCAGTAGCGGGTGATCGTGCCAGGATTCTACGAAGTCCATTGCAAAATGCGAGTTGTTCTGGCTCTCAACCGCGCGGCGGTAAAGACCGACGCTGGTGCGCGAATTCTGCGGCGCCAGGCAGACGGCAATTACCCGCTCAAAATCTTCACCCGCGATTTTCTGCACCGTGTCAGAGATAAAGGGCTTCCAGTTTCGCATTCCCACGAACACGGGCATTCGGAGCTGGTCGGCCAATTGCGAAGCCTGTTTCAACGTCCAGAAGGTAAGAGGTGAAAAGCCAACGAGAGTGTATCGATGCGTAATCTCATCGACCACCGCCTGCGGCATCGAGCGCCCACTGGTCACGTGACTCAGGTACTCCGAGATCTCTTCAGGCTTCTCGGGACTTCCGTGGGCCAGAAGAAGAACTGCCGTGCGATTCGGGTTCGAGGTCAACGGGATCTCCCGGTCCTTGGGCCGCGGCGTCGCTTTTCAGCGTGCAGCGGTGGCGTACTTGGCGGAACGTTCACGAACAAAGTCTGCCAGGGCCTTCACATGTTCGACTGGCGTCTCCGGCAGGATGCCGTGTCCCAGATTGAAGATGTGACCCGGCCGCCCATTGGCGCGGCGCAAAATGTCTTCTGCACGGGTTTCGATTTCCTGCCAAGGGGCAAAAAGGAGCACGGGATCGAGGTTCCCCTGCACGGCGCCCTTGTGATCTAATGCACGCCAACCCGCGTCCAGAGGAATGCGCCAATCGAGCCCGATCACTTCCGCGCCCGTCTCCTGCATGGCCGGGAGAAGCGTGGCGCTGTCAGTCCCGAAGTAAATGATGGGCGCGCCGGTCTTCTGCAACTGTTTCACCAGCGCAGTCGCGTGATGCAGAACGTAGCGGCGATAGTCTTCAACACTAAGACAGCCGACCCAACTGTCAAAAATCTGGATGGTGTCGGCTCCGGCATTAACCTGTTTCGCGGCGTATTCTCCGGTGACCGCAACCAGTTTTTGCATGAGCTCATCCCAGAGCGCAGGCGAGTTGTACATCATTTTTTTGGTGTGAACGTAATTGCGCGAGCCGCCGCCTTCGATCATGTAGCTTGCCAGCGTGAAAGGCGCACCGCAGAAACCGATCATGGGAAGGCGGTCCGCAAAATGCTTGCACACGATCCGAATGGCGTCTGATACGTAGCCGAGGTCAGAGGCGCGGTCGGTGCGAAGCCGGCTCACGTCGGCTTGCTCGCGCAACGGTTTTTCAATGACCGGACCTTCGCCTGCCTCGAAACGAAATGGCAGGCCCATCACTTCGAGCGGCAGCAAGAGATCGGCGAAGATGATGGCGGCATCCACGTTGAGTGCTTCGGCGGCGGTGATGGTGACCTCGGCGGCCAATTCCGGCTTCTTGCAAATTTCGATGAGGGAATGCTTTTTGCGCACGGCGCGGTACTCGGCCATGTAGCGCCCCGCCTGGCGCATGAACCATACGGGCGTGCGCTCGACTGGCTGGGCCTTACAAGCCCGTACAAACAGAGAATTGGGAGCCGACATGAGCTTCCAAGATAGCATTTTGCGAAGAATTCGGTTAACGCAGGGAGCGCCTGGTGGCGATGTGTGACCGCGATACCTGACTCGATCTTACTTGCTGTGCTAGGTTCGTTACGGGTTAGCAAAGCAATGCGGCGCTGAGGAGTTTCATGCTGCGAAAATGCGCAATTCTGTCACTCTGCCTGATCAGCATTGTTTGTGCAGGACAGAGCGGCAGCGAAGCCAAGATCCTGACCAACCAGGTTGGATATGAAGCGATTGGACCGAAGCACGCCGTCGTTCAGGGCAAGGAGGCCGACCGGATATGGGACTGCGCCGTTAAGAACGAGACGAACGGGAAGGAGGTATTCTCTGCCCCGGCGAAAGTTTCTGGCCATGTGGACAAGTGGCGGGATTGGAACTATTGGACCTTTGATTTTGAACCGCTCGCAACCGAAGGCACTTACTACGTGGAATGCGCGACGGGAACAGGCGCGGTCAGGTCATACCCATTCCTCATCCAGACAGACCTGCTGGAACGCAACACGCTTTCGAACGCGATTTATTATTTCAAGGAGGAACGCAGTTCCGGCCTGATGGATCAGGCGGATCGGCACGCGCCGTTCGATCCTCCTAAGACAGGGACCCTCGACGCGCACGGCGGCTGGTGGGACGCGACTGGCGACTACGGCAAGCATCTGTCGCATCTTTCATTCTCGACTTATTTCAATCCGCAGCAGATTCCACTGGTGGTCTACAACGCTTTCAAAAGCGAGCAGCAATTGCAGCGGCGCGGGAATCCGTACTCCAGGCGTTACCAGGACCGCCTGCTCGATGAGGCGATGTTCGGAGCCGACTACCTGGTGCGCGTGAAAGATCCGGAGGGCTCGTTCTATCGATCCATTGGCTCAGAGCCGGTGAATCAACTCCCGCAAGGCCGCCGAGTGGCGGGGGAGATGAAGCAGTTCGGCATCTTCAAATCGAAAGATACGGGTCCGCGCGACATGGTGGAGAAAGCCGCTAACGATCGCGAATACGAGGTGAGCTATCGCTCGGGAGGAGGAGTGGCCATCGCCGCGCTCGCCATTGCCAGCACGTTTCCATTCTCAGGAGAATTCGGCAGCTCCGATTACCGCAAGGCCGCCGAGGACGCGTTCGTCTACCTGGAGAAGAACAATCCGGCGATGACCAACGATGGAAAGGAAAACATCGTTGACGATTTTTGCGCGCTGATGGCGGCCAGCGAACTGTTCAGGGCGACACACAAACCGGAATACCAGGCAGCGGCAGATCGGCGCGCAGGGAATCTAATCGCCCGGCTTATAAGCAGAGGTGACCAGCAGAACTATTGGCGCGCGGACGATGGCGACCGGCCGTTCTTTCACGCATCCGATGCAGGCTTGCCGGTGGTCAGTCTGCTCTATTACGCAGAGATCGCCGATGGCGCTCGCCGAGATCAAGTGATCGCGACAGTCAAGAAGTCCCTACAACATGAATTAGCGGTGACCGCCGAGGTCAATAATCCCTTTGGCTATGCGCGACAATACGTTCAGGACAAAACCGGCAGGCGGCGCACCTCGTTCTTCTTTCCCCACAATTCAGACGCCGCACCGTGGTGGCAAGGGGAGAACGCGCGTCTGGCCTCACTGGCTTCAGCGGCGCTCTTGGCAGCGCCGCATTGCAAAGATGATCCGGCATTCCAAAAAGCGCTGATCGTTTACGCTGACAACCAGCTGAACTGGATCCTGGGGCTGAACCCATTCGACTCGTCGATGATGAATGGCGTGGGGCGCAACAACCCACATTACATGTTTTTCGATTCATGGGAGTTCACGAACGCGCCGGGTGGCATCTCAAACGGGATCACCAGCGGATTTGGCGACGAGAACGACATTGACTACAACCTGACCTACCGGGAGACCGGAGCGGACAATGACTGGAGATGGTCGGAACAGTGGTTGCCGCACGGCGCGTGGTACATGCTGGCAGCGTCGGCCCAAGGCGCGACCAGGTAATAATGTCTGGCCCCGGGATGTTGCAGATGCA
>Ga0070741_10003714_pt1 | contig 37015 bp, 30 predicted proteins | sample Coa_R1_4_FD_66440 | JGI IMG/M metagenome (GOLD analysis project Ga0070741, IMG submission 66440) | Surface soil microbial communities from Centralia Pennsylvania, which are recovering from an underground coalmine fire - Coalmine... | ecosystem: Environmental > Terrestrial > Soil > Unclassified ... | reverse complement strand
ATCCGCCTCGACGCCGATCGGCAGGTAGTGGAAGTAGATCGCCTTCCACACCTCCTCCGGCATCCCTTCCTCGCGCGCGTAGATGCCGCCCATCGTCCCCTGCAGCTCGGTGAACTCGCGAACCATGTCGGTCGTCAGGTCCACCTTCGCGAGCCGCGCGGCCGTGGCCGCGCGATCGGCCGTCGCCGCGTCGGCGCCGAGCGCTTCCTTCGCGATCCATCGCGCGAGCCGCTCGATGCGCAGCGCTTTGTCCTTGTAGCTCCCGAGCTTCTTGTGGAACAGCAGCGTGCCGAGACGGTCGATGCGCGATTCGAGCGTCGACTTCCGATCGCTCTCCCAGAAGAAGCGCGCGTCGCGCAGCCGCGCCGTGACGACGCGCTCGGCGTTGCGCGCGATCGTGCGCTCGTTGTCCGGCTCGGTGTTGATCACGGCGAGGAACGCGTTCTTCAGCCTCCCGTCCTCCCCTTCGACCGGAAAGTAATGCTGGTGGTGAATCAGCGTCGTCGTCAGCACTTCTTCGGGGAGCTCGAGGAACTCGGTGGCGAACGTGCCGGCGACGACGGAAGGGTACTCGACGAGATCGGGGACTTCGTCGAGCAGGCCGGAGTCGCTGCGCACGGTGCGCGACACGCGTCCTTGCAGCCGCTGCGCCTTCGCGTCGAGCTCGCGCGCGATCTTGTCGTGGCGCTCGCCGCGCTCGAGGATGACGAAGTTCTCGAGCAGCCGCGCGCGGTACTCGTCGAACGATCGCACTTTGATCGCGCGGCCGGCGCGGCCGCTCGTCGTCAGGAAGCGGTGGCCGTAGGTGACGGCGCCCGACATCACGTCCTGCACCTGGCTCGTCTGCGCCGCCGACGTCCGCGCGATCGTGAAGGGGACGACGCGTCCGCCGTAGAGGAAGAGCATCCAGCGGATCGGGCGGCCGAAGACGAGATCGCCCTTGCCGTCCTCGAGCAGCGCGTCCCACCGCATCGCCTTCGGAAACGAGAGGCCGCGCAGCGTGCCGCCGAGCACGTCGGGCAGCACATCGATCGCCGCCCGGCCGCGCTGACGCTTGCGGAACGCGAGGTACTCGCCTTTCGGCGTCTGCACGCGCTCGAGCGCGGCGACGTCGACGCCTTGCTTCGTCGCAAAGCCCGCGGCCGCCGGCGTGGCGGCGCCGTCCGGCTTGAACGCCGCGCTGACGGGCGGTCCGGTGACCAGCTCCTCGAGATCGGTCTGCCGCTCGGGGACGCGGACAATCCGTACGGTGAGTCGCCGCGGCGTGCTGAACGTTTCGACCGGCGACTCGGCGGCGAGGCGATGCGCTTTCAACTGGCCGGCGACGATCTCGCCAATCTGATTGGTCAGCGCCGGCAGCCAGCTCGCCGGCAGTTCCTCGGTCCCGATCTCCAACAGCAGTTCCCGGTCCATCCGCCTACGCCTCCCCGCCCGCGACGGGTGCTTCGACGCGGCTCGCGCCGCTCGTCTGCTCGACGTACAACTTCGCCACGTTCAGCGCGAGCTTGCGGATGTTGAGAATGAACGCCGTCCGTTCCGTGACGCCGATGCTGTTGCTGGCGTCGAGGATGTTGAACAGGTGCGAGCACTTCAGCGTGTGCTCGAGCGCCGGCATCACGAGGCCCGCCTTCAGCAGCGCTTCGGCGAGCGTGTAGTTGTCGTCGTACAGGCGTCGATGCAGCGACGCGAAGTCCTGTCCCGCCGGCAGCTCGATGCCGACATTGAACGCGTACTTCGACTGCTCCACTTCTTCGCGGTGGCGGACGTCGGCGTACTTCACGCCGGGCGCCCATTCGAGATCGAAGATGCTGTCGACTTTCTGCAGCACCATCGCGATGCGCTCGAGGCCGTAGGTCAGCTCCGCGGAGATCGGCGCGAGCTCGAAGCCGCCGGCCTGCTGGAAGTACGTGAACTGCGTGATCTCCATGCCGTCGAACAGCACCTGCCAGCCGATGCCCCACGCGCCGAGCGTCGGCGATTCCCAGTTGTCCTCCTCGAAGCGGATGTCGTGCTGGCGCGGATTGATGCCGCACGCCTCCAGGCTCTCGAGGTAGATCTGCTGCACTTCGTCGGGCGCGGGCTTGAGAATCACCTGGAACTGATGGTGCTTGAACAGCCGGTTCGGGTTCTCGCCGAAGCGGCCGTCGGCGGGACGCCGCGACGGCTGCACGTACGCGACGTTCCAATGCGCGGGGCCGAGCACGCGCAGGAACGTTTCCGGGTGCATCGTCCCGGCGCCGACCTCGACGTCGAGCGGCTGCTGGAGCGCGCATCCGCGCGAGGCCCAGAACTCGGACAGCTTGAGGATCAGACTCTGAAAGGTCACCGTCGCAGCTCTCGCAGCACTTTCACCGATTTCAAGTCCTTCTCGAGGTGCATCGCGATCAATTCGCGGTGCGCGGTTTCGAGCTCGCGCAGCGCGCGCGCCGAGACGGCGACCTCGCCGACCGCAAACGGACTGGATCCGCGCGCCCAGTCCAGGAACGCGCGCGCCTCGGTGGACAACCGCGCGTCCGGCTCGTACACGCCCTGCAGCCGCAGGAGCCAGTACTCGAAGTAGCGCGCCAGCGGATCGACCGGCACGCCCGCGGCGAGCGCGTCGACGGTCGACACGCCGAGCCGGAACAATGTTTCGTTCGGGTCGGCGTCCGGCGCCCACTCGTCGATGAGCTCGGCGAAGTATCCGGTGTGCCCGAGCGCGTCGATGCCGGTCGCGGCGAGCGGCGACCGGATCACCTCGACGTACTCGAGGAACACGAGTTCCCGGCCCTCGCGCTCGCGATACCCGACGCGGCCGTAGGTCAGCGGCTCGAGCGCCCCGCCGAACCGCCGACGGCTCTTGCGCGCGTTCTTCGCGACGCCGCGCTTCTTGCCGCGGTCGCGCGTCAGGAACACGACAATCCGGTCCAACTCCCCGAGCTTGTATGTGCGCAGAACCAACGCGTCGGTGGAATGAACAGGCAAGGCCGAAAAAACACTGTACTACAGACTGTCACATCCCCAGATCGGTCAACACCCGATCGTCCTCCCGCCACTCCGACCGGACCTGCACGCGCAAATCGAGGAAGACCTTCGTTCCGAAGAAGCGCTCCAGGTCCTCTCGGGCGGCGGTCCCAATCCGCTTGATCATCTCGCCGCCGCGGCCGATCACGATCGGCTTCTGCGACTCGCGCTCGACGACGATGGTGCAGTACAAGTTGAGGATGCCTTTCGGCCCCGCCGGCTCCTCGAAGCGGTCGACGAGCACGGCGCTCGAGAACGGAATCTCGTCGCGCATCAACTGCAGCAGTTTCTCGCGCACGATCTCGCCGGCGAGAAAGCGCTCGGGCTGATCGGTCAGGTAGTCGGTCGGATAGAGCGGCTCGCCCTCCGGCAGCCGATCGATGATGGCTCGCTCCAGTCGGTCCACGTTCTCGCCGGTCTGCGCCGACACCGGGACGATCTCCGCGAACATCCCCTTGCGGCTGTACTCGTCGATCATCGGCAGGAGTCGCGACCGCTTGATCAGGTCGATCTTGTTGAGGATCAGGAAGACCGGCGCCTTCACATCCTTGAGCAGGCCGAAGACGAATTGCTGTCCCTTGCCGCCCGCCTCGGACGCGTCGAGCACGAGGCCGAGGACGTCGACCTGCCGCAGCGTGTCGAGCGCCGTGTCAACCATGCGCACGTTCATGCGGTGCAGCGGGCGATGGATGCCGGGCGTATCGACGAACACCACCTGCGCGTCCGGGTAATTGCGCACGCCGAGGATCCGATTCCGCGTGGTCTGCGGCTTGTCGCTGACGATCGCGATCTTCGTGCCGACGAGGCGGTTCAGCAGCGTCGACTTGCCCGCGTTCGGACGTCCGATTAGCGAAACGAAACCAACTCTCAAGGCTCAACTCTCAACGGTCTGCGTCTTTGGCTGCTTCGCGCAGATGCGGACGCGGTTGATGCGGCGCCGTTCGGCGTCGACGATCTCGACCGAGAGGCCGTCGATGTCGAACTTCTCGCCGACGGCCGGGACGCGGCCGATGTGCGACATCAGGTAGCCGCCGACCGTCTCGAAACCGTCGCGTTCGATCTCGACGTTCAGGCGCTGCGCGACCTCGTCGACGTTCACCTTGCCGCTGAACAGATAGCGCCCGCGTCCCTCGTCGACAATCGGCTCGGTCTCGACGTCGTACTCGTCGCGGATCTCGCCGACGATCTCCTCGAGCAGATCCTCGATCGTCACCAGCCCCGCCGTGCCGCCGTACTCGTCGACGACGATCGCGCACTGCGTCTGCTGGCGCTGGAACTGCTTCAGCAGCTCCGGCACGCGCTTGGTCTCGGGCACGACCACCGCCGTCCGCACCAGCGGCCGGATCGGCGCATCGTCTCGCGACGAGGCGCCGAGCGCGAAGACGTCCTTGATGAAGACGAATCCCGCGATGTTGTCGAGATTGTCCTTGTAGACCGGGAAGCGCGAGTACTCCTGCTCGCCGAACACGGCGCGCAGATCGCCGATCGTCGCATCCTCGCGGATCGCGACGATGTCGGGACGCGGCGTCATCACCTCGCGCACGAGCGTGTCGCCGAAATCGACGATGCTCTGCAGCAGCCGGCGCTCTTCGCCCTCGATGAGCCCTTCCTCTTCGGCGTTGCTGATGAACGCCTTCGCGACCTCGTTCGCCTCCTCGGCCGCTTCCTCCGGCGCAACGGGCGCGCCCGTCTGACGCCGCGCGGTCGACACGGAACGAGCGAGCCAGCCCGTGATCGGCGACAGCACCCGCGCAATCGGCGCGAAGGTCGGCAGCAGCCACTCCAGCACGCGCTCCGGATCGCGCCCGATGATGAGCAGCGGCAGCAGCAGCTCGAACACGATCACGAATCCGACGATCGCCACGATCGTGAAGGCGACGATGTGCGCGTCCTCGGTGCCGAACAGCCGCGCGAGGAGCGCCGTGGCGACGGCGGTGACGACCCCGACCAACAGGCGGACCGGGATGAACAGCAGGAGCGGGTCGTCGAGGTACGCGCCGAGCGCGCCGGGACGGTTGCTGCGTTCGGCCGTGAGGCGCAGCGACAGCCGCATCAGCGCGCCGAATGCCGCGTCGATCGCGCCGAGATACACCGCGGCGCAGCCAAGCAGGAAGATCGCGAGCGGGATCACCGCGCTCGTCCTTCGACGCGTTCAGGACGAGCGGCGCGAGATTTCGCTCGTGGTGCGCGCGTCGAACCACGAGCCCGCAGGATCAACCCGCTGGGGATGCCGCCTTTCGTCAGGAGCCGTTGCTCCACGCGTCGCATCTCGCCATGGTCCCGCTCATGATCGTAGCCGAGAAGATGGAGGAGCCCGTGTAACGACAGCACGCGTAGCTCAACCGCCTCCGAATGGCCCTGTTCGCGGGCCTGGCGGCGGGCAACCCCTGTCGCGACGACGATATCTCCCAGGTACCGCGGGCCGTGAGGCCGGGGGTCGGCCGGAAAGCTCAGCACGTCCGTTGCGTAGTCTTTGCCGCGGAACGCGCGGTTGAGCTGACGCATACGCGCGTCGCCCACCAGCGCGATCGTCACCGCGCCCCGCGCGCGCGCCGGCGCGACCCGCCGCAGCCACGCGGCGAGGCCGCGGACGCGAACGGGCCGGCCGCGGCCGTCGGTCAGCGTGATGGCGAGCGGCAATCTACGTGCGTCCCGAGCTCGTGGAAGGACCGGAGTATTTCTCGTACGCCTTGACGATCGCCTGCACCAGCTTGTGGCGGACGACGTCGCGCTCGTCGAAGTAGACGAACGAGATCCCCTCGATCTCGTGCACGACTTTCATCGCCTCGACCAACCCCGACATGCGGCCGCTCGGCAGATCGATCTGCGTGACGTCGCCGGTGATCACCGCCTTGCTGCCGAAGCCGAGCCGCGTCAGGAACATCTTCATCTGCTCGGACGTCGTGTTCTGCGCCTCATCGAGGATCACGAACGAGTCGTTCAGCGTGCGTCCGCGCATGAAGGCGATCGGCGCGATCTCGATCGTGCCGCGCTCGAGATAGCGCGCCACGCGCTCCACGTCGAGCATGTCGTAGAGGGCGTCGTAGAGCGGCCGCAGATACGGATTCACTTTCTCCTGCAGATCGCCCGGCAGGAATCCGAGCTTCTCGCCCGCTTCGACGGCCGGCCGCGCCAGGATGATGCGGTTTACTTTCTTCGCGACCAGGAACGCGACCGCCTGCGCCATCGCAAGGTAGGTCTTCCCCGTTCCCGCCGGTCCGATGCCGAACACGACGTCGTTCTGCTCGATCGCGTCCAGATAGCGGCGCTGGTTGACGGTCTTCGGCGACACGCGCCGCTTCCCCGCCGCCGTCAGGCTCCCTTTCAGGAAGTGATCGCGGATGTCGACGCTCTCGTCCTGCGCGACGAGATCGGACGCCGTGCGCACGTCGGTGTTCGACAGCTTGTAGCCGTCCTTCAACAGCGACGCGAGGCCGCCGACGACGCGATCGACCTTGTCGAGGCCCGGCGACTCGCCTTCGACGAGCAGGTCGTGTCCCTGCGTGCGGATCCGGACGTTGAACAGCGATTCGAGATGCTTGAGGTTCTCGTCGTAGGAGCCGAAGAGCGTTTCAATCCCTTCCTCGGGGACCGTGAGCGTACGTTTCATTTATTTCTTGGCGTCGATCCGGATGTGCAGTTCCTTGAGCTGCTTGTCGTCGACCGGCGACGGCGCGCCCGACATGAGATCGATGGCGTTGGCCGTCTTCGGGAACGCGATCACCTCCCGAATGGATGACTCGGCGCACAGAATCGCCACGATACGGTCCACTCCAAGGGCGATGCCACCGTGCGGCGGCGTCCCGTAGCCGAGCGCCTCGACGAAGAAGCCGAACCGCATCTTCGCCTCCTCGTCGGAAATGCCGAGCCGGCGGAAGATCCGCGACTGCAGCGCGGCATCGTGAATACGGATGCTGCCGCCGCCGATCTCCGAACCGTTCAGGACGAGGTCGTACGCTTTCGCGCGGACGCCTCCCGGATCGCTCTCGAGCTTGTCGACGTCCTCGTCGAGCGGCGACGTAAACGGGTGATGCATCGAGTACCACCGCCCGTCCTCTTCGTGGTATTCGAGCAGCGGAAACTCCGTCACCCACAGGAACTCGTACGCATCCGGCTTCGCGAGGTTCTCCTTCTTCGCGATCGCCAGCCGCAACTGCCCGAGCAGCTTCGAGGTCTGCTCCGGCTCGCCGCCGGCCATCAGCACGAGATCGTCGGCCGCCGCGCCGGTGCGCGCGATCGCGGCGCGCAGCGTGCCTTCGGCGAGCGCCTTCACCGAACTGGTCGGCGGCTCGCCTGGCCGCACCCAGATGAGACCGCTGAAGCCCATCTGCTTCGCCTGATCGACGAGCACGTCGATCTGGCTGCGCGTCCACTTGTTCCCGTTCGGCACCGCGAAGGCGCGGATCGCGCCGTTGTCCGCGACGATCTGCTTGAAGACGCGGAACTCCGAGTCCTTGAAGATCTCGGACAGGTCGTGAATCTCGAGACCGAAGCGCAGGTCGGGTTTATCCGAACCGTACTTCGCCATCGCTTCTGCGTACGGCATCCGGCGCAGTGGCAGCCGCACCGGCGTGTCGATCTCCTTGAAGATCACCTGCATCAGCGGCTCGATGAGGCCGAAGATCAGGTCCGGCCGCGCGAACGACATCTCGACGTCGATCTGCGTGAACTCGAGCTGACGATCGGCGCGCTGGTCCTCGTCGCGGAAGCACTTCACGATCTGGAAGTAGCGGTCCATGCCGGAGATCATCAGGATCTGCTTGAAGATCTGCGGCGACTGCGGCAGCGCGTAGAACTCGCCGGGATGCACGCGGCTCGGCACGAGGAAGTCGCGCGCGCCTTCGGGCGTCGACTTGGTCAGGATCGGCGTCTCGATCTCGAGGAAGCCGTTCGCGTCGAAGTATTTCCGCACCGCCATCGTCACGCGGTGGCGGAGGATCATGTTGTGCTGCAGGCGCGGACGGCGCAGGTCGAGGTAGCGGTACTTCAGCCGCACGTCTTCCGACACCGGCGATTCCTCGGTGATCTGGAACGGCGGCGTCTTCGCCTCGTTCAGGATCCGGATTTCGCGCGCGAGCACTTCGACCTCGCCCGTCTCGAGCTTGGCGTTGATCGTGTCCTCGCTCCGCCGCTGCACGACGCCGCTGACGCCGACGACGAACTCCGAGCGCAGGCGCTTGGCGACCGCCATCAGCGCGTCGTTCTCGCGGACGACGACCTGCGAGACGCCGGCCCGATCGCGGACGTCGATGAAGGTGACGCCGCCGAGATCGCGGATGCGATGGACCCAGCCGAGCAGCACCGCTTCGGCGCCGACGTCCTCGGCCCGAAGCGCGCCGCACGTGTGCGTGCGCGTGAGCGTTCCTAACGGTTCTGCCATTCGACGATACGCTTTGCTGCCTCGGCTCGCGCGACCGGCGTCTGCTCGCCGGTCCGCATGTCCTTGATCGACACCTCGCCCCGCTCGCGCTCATCGTCTCCCACGACGGCCACGAACGGAACGTTCCGGCCCGAGGCGTACTTGAACTGTTTCCCCAGTTTATCCGCTTCCGGATAGACCTCCACGCGCAGGCCGCCGGCGCGCAGTTCTCCGGCCAGCGCGAGCGCGTCGGCGCGCCGGTCGGCGTTCCAGATCGTCACCAGGACGTCTGCGCCGCCGGCGGCGATCGCCGCCGGGAACATGTTCCGCTCGGTCATGACGACGATGATGCGTTCGAGACCGAGCGAGAAGCCGCACGCGGGGACGTCGCGGCCGAGGAACATGCCGATCAGGTTGTCGTAGCGGCCGCCGCCGCCGAGGCTGCCGGCGAGGTCCGGGACTGCGATTTCCATGATTGCGCCGGTGTAGTACGACAGCCCGCGCGCGAGGCTCGGATCGATCCGAATGTGCCCGTGGGCCGGCGTCCCGTCCGACAGGTGCACGATCTCGCCGAGCACGTCGGCCGCACCGGGTCCGGCGTGGTGGCGCTTGACGAACTCGCGCAGCCGTTCGAGCGGTCCCGGATGCCGCGGATCCTCTTTCGAAAGGCCGCTGAAGAAGTCGAGGCACGCCGTCGCCGCCGCCGCATCGATCCCGCGCGCCGCGAGCTCCTTGTGCACGCCCTCGACGCCGATCTTGTCCAGCTTGTCGAGCGCCACGAGCGCTTCGCCGTGGAGCGCTTCGGGCACGCCGGCGCACTCGAGCAGCGCCGTCAGCGCGCGGCGATGGTTCAGGCGAATCGTGAAGTCGTCGAACCCGAGCTTCGCGAGCACCTCGCTGACCGCGCCGAGAATCTCCGCCTCGACGACCGGCGACGTCGATCCGATCGCGTCGACGTCGCACTGATAGAACTCGCGGAAGCGTCCTTTCGCCGGACGGTCGGCGCGCCACACCGGCTGAATCTGATAGCGCTTGAAGAACTTCGGCAGCTCGCTCTGGTACTGCGCGACGACGCGCGCGAGCGGCACCGTGAGGTCGTAGCGCAGCGCGAGGTCGGCCTCGCCGCTCGATTCGTGCTCGCCGCGCTTGAGGATCTTGAAAATGAGCTTGTTGCCCTCTTCGCCGTACTTCCCGAGCAGCGTCTCGATGTTCTCGAACGCCGGCGTCTCGAGCGGCTCGAAGCCATACTTTTCGTAGACGTCGCGGATCACACCGATGACGTATTCACGTCGCCGCACGTCGGCGGGAAGAAAGTCGCGGGTGCCGGAGGGGGGCTTCGTCGGCAAAGTTAAAAGGTAAAAGTTAGAAGTTAAAAGCTAAAGTTGAAAGTTGAAAGTGGAAAGGTAAAGGCCACGGGCAACGGCGAAACGCAAACGCTGACAGCTGAAGCTCTCCCGGTTGTCTTTCTGGTTTTGACGTTTCGCTGTTCACTTTTAACTTCTAACTTTTAACTTTTAACTTTGACGTAGTCCGCCATGTAGCCGACGTAGCGGTCGGCGTAGAGGCGGATGTCGTCGACCTCTTTGTGCGTCAGCAGCCGCTTCACTTTGCCCGGGCTGCCCATCACGAGCGAGCGCGGCGGCACCTGCAGGTCCTCGGTGATCAGCGTGCCGGCGGCGACGATCGACCCTTCGCCGATGCGCGATCCGTTCAACAGGATCGCGCCGATGCCGATCAGGCACCGCGCCTCGATCGTGCAGCCGTGGATCACCGCCGCGTGGCCGATCGTCACTTCGTCGCCGATGTGCGTCTCGTGCGTGCCGAGCATCGCGTGGACGACGGCGCCGTCCTGGATGTTGCTGCGGCGGCCGACACGGATGACGTTCACGTCGCCGCGGACGACGGCGCACATCCAGACGCTGCTCTCGTCGCCGACCTCGACGTCGCCGATGACCTGCGCGCTGGAATCGATGAACGCGGTGGGAGCGATCCGGGGCATGACGCCCCGGTATGGACGAAGCACTAACTAATTATAGCGGGTGGCGCCGGGCTTCTCCGGCATCTTGGCGCGGAACTGCCCATCGTCGAACCGCTCGCGGTAGGCGCCGTGGCAGGCGCCGCACGTGCCGTTCAACGCGGCCGCGCTCTTCTTCGCCGTGTCCCAGTCGTTGGCCGCGACGGCCTTCTCGACCGCGTCGGCGTGCTTGCGCGCGTCCTGGGCGATCGTCATCGCTTCGGGGATGTTCTTCGACTTCCAGAACGCTTCGGTCTGCGTGAACGCCTGCTTGAGCACCGCGAGGTTCTGCGCGACCACGTCGGCCTTCGCCCCGTCGACGGCCGTGCGCAGCGCTGCCGCCGCCGGTCCGACCTTCTTCATCGTGTCGTCGAGCGCCTTTTCGTCGGCCGTGTACGGCGGCGGGAGGCGCATCGCGAGGTCGACCATCTTGTCGTTGACGACGACCTTGGCGATGACCGCCGGCTTCCCCTTGAACTTCTCGACGAGATCCGGCGGGAGGTCGAGGTGATAGTTCTTCACCTTCTTCTGGAGCGCGTCTGGATCGAACGTGACGAGCTCGCCGGCGACGGTCACGTAGGTGTTCGGCTCGACCGGCGCGTTGAGGATGGGCGCGACGACGAGCAGCGGCGCGCCGGCGGGCGCGTTCTTGATCCGCTGATCGATGGCGAAGGTCGACTTCGAGAGCACCGTCTCGACCGCCGCCGTCAGCGTCACGAGCTCGCCCACGAACTGACCGGGGTTCTTCGCGATCGCCGTCGTCCCGACCGGGAGGTACGGCTTCGCGGGCGCGTTGCCGCGGCCGCCTTGAGGCGGCGCGCCGCGCTGCGCCGAGAGCGAGACGACGAGCGCAAGGATAAACACCAAGCAGCCCGAGAACCGACCGAACCTGGAAACCTTCTTCAGCAAGACACACACCTGTGATTGTTCTTGGACCCGAGTTTCTCGAGCAGCGCGACCGTGTCGGGGAACGGCGACACGCGCTGGACCGGACCGTTGGCCATGTCGGCGACGGCCTGCCCGCTGCGCGCGACGGCCGTCACGTCGGCGCCCTTCGACACGAGATACTGAATCATCTCGTTGTCGCCGCGCGCGGCGGCGTGATGGAGCGGCGTGTAGCCGTCGTTGTCGCGCGCGTTGACGTCGGCGCCGAGCTCTTCGACAAGATACCTGACGGCCGGCATCCAGCCGCCCGGCGCGTGGCGGTGGGCGTTGCCGGCGAACCCTTCGCCGTACTCCAGGCCGGCGGCCGCGTGCAGCGGCCACGCACCTGGCCCGCCGTACGGGATTGGCGGCTCGGGCTTGGCAACCGCCGCGTTGGTACCGTCCTGCCCCGGCGCGCCGCCGACGCCGCGGCGGATCGGACGCTGCGGCGCGATGGTCGGGATGTTCGGGTCGGCGCCGTACTGAACCAACAGTTTCATCGCGGCGAGATCGGTCCCGTACGCCGCGCGCCAGAACGCCGTCGAGCCCGACGTGTCGGCGAGGCCACAGTTGCGATTGCCGCAGCCGCTGTAGACGAGGTACCACGGGTGCGACTTGATGCGCGCGTTCGGATCCGCGCCGTGATCGAGCAGCACTTTGACGAGGTCGAGGTATGTCGCCTTCTGGTGCTCCATCTCCTCGGGCTGCGGGTAGCGCGTGCGCGGCTGCCACTCGGTGTTGATCGCCGCCCATAGCGGCGTCACGCCGTCGGCCTTGCTCGCGATGTTCGGATTCGCGCCGTGCTCGACGAGGTACATCGCCACGTCGAACTCGCCGTTGATCGCGGCGATGAGGAGCGGCGTCTCGCCTTCGCCGGCGCCTGGCTGATCGACGGGTGCACCGCCCTCGACGAGCGCTTCGACGGCCGCCAGATTGCCCTGGCGTGCCGCGTGGAGCAGCGCGGTCAGGCCGCCCTTGAACGCGACGGGCGGGTTGATTTCTTCGGGGTCGAAGCCGGGCGTCAGGCTGTTGTCGGCGGGCGCCGGGTCCTTCGGCGGAATCTTGCCGGACTCGAGCAGCTCGCGCGCGGCGTGGATCGCCGCCTGCATCTGGTTCGCGGTCGGCTGCTCCCCTTTGGGCACCGTCGTCTCGAGGATCTTCTTCTGCAGCGCCAGCGCGGCGCGATCGAGCGCCAGTTCGTGGCCGACGTCGATCGTCTTCGACGTCGCCTTCGGATCGGCGCCCTTGGCGAGCAGCGCGCGGATGGCGGCGACGCGGTTGTTCGCGGCGGCGAACATCAGCGGCGTCTGGTTCCACTCGGCTTCCTTCGCGTTCACGTCGGCGCCGTGCGCGACGAGCACGTCGATGACGCCGGCGCTGCCCGCTTCGGCGGCGAGATGGAGCGGCGTGACGCCGGTCGTCGACGTCCGCGCCTTCACGTCGGCGCCGCCTTTGATCAGCGCTTCGGCGACGGCCGCGCTGCCGCTGCGGCTCGCGAGGTGCAGCGGCGTGTACGAACCGATGCGGGTAACGGCCGACACGTTCGCGCCGGCGTAGATGAGCATCGCGGCGAGATCGGCATCGCCTTTCTCGGCGGCGAAGTGCAGCGCGGTCATGCCGTCGCCGCGCGACGCGCTCGCGTCGGCGCCCTGCTTGAGCAGCGCGCGCACCGCGTCGCGGTCGCCGCGCATCGCGGCGTCGGCGACGGGCGATCCGCCGCCCGGCGCCGCCGCAAGCGCCGCGGTCAGCGCGACGCAGGCGAGCCACAGCGTCGCCGCGCGGCCTCGACCCGCGACTGCCTGAGGACGAGCGGACCGTCGCGGCCGCCGCGTCATACCGCGAACTCCCCGGTGCTGTCGCCGAACTGCTGCAGGTCGTCGAGCCCGAGGCGATGCAGCAGCGTCAGCATCACGTTGGCCATCGGCGTGCCGTCGGCGGCCTTCAGGTGCGTGCCGCCCTTCAGCATGCCGTTGCCGCGGCCGAAGAGGACGAGCGGGCAGCGGCGATGGTTGTGGATGTTCGCGTCGGCCATCGGCGAGCCCCAGACGATCAGCGTCTTGTCGAGCAGGCTCGCGTCGCCGTCCATCGTGCTCTTCATCTTCTCGAGGAAGTACGCCATCTGGCCGACGCGGAACTTGCAGATCTTGTTGAACTCGACGATGCGCTCTTCCTTGTTCCCGTGGTGCGACGCGGGATGGAACGGCTGCTTCGACTCGCATTCCGGGAAGACGCGGTTGATCGCGTCGCGTCCGGTCTTGAACGAGATGATGCGCGTCATGTCGGTCTGGAGCGCCAGCACCTGGATGTCGAACATCAGCCGCATGTGCTCGGTGAAGGAGTCGGGCACGCCGGCCGGCGCTTCGGGCAGCTCGCGCGGTTCGCCGCTCGCGTTGCGCGCCTCGACCGCCTGGATGCGGCGCTCGAGCTCGCGGACGTTATCGAGATACCGCTCGAGCCGCTGGCGATCGGCCGCGCCGATCTGCTTCTGGATTCGCTCGACCTCGCCGCTGACCCAGTCGAGGATGCTGCGGCGCGTCACCTGCCGCGCCTTGCGATCGTCGGCCGACGTGCCGGCGCCGAACAGCATGTCGAACGCGACGCGCGGATCGCGGATCATCGGCAGCGGCTCGTTGGGCGACGCCCAGCTGATCGTGTCGGTGTAGGCACACGAGTAGTTGTAAGTGCAGCCGCCCGCCTGATCGAGGTTCTCGATGCAGAACTGCATCGACGGCATCGGCGAGCTCTGGCCGTAGCGCTTCGCGTAGAGCTGATCGAGCGACGTGCCGGCCCACACGTCCGATCCGTTGGTCTGCTTCGGATGCGACTGCGTCAGGAACACGGCGCTCGACCGGAAGTGATCGCCGCCGATCTCGGGCAGCGACAACGCTTCCGCGTTCCGCACGTCGGTGTTGCTGACGATGGTCATGTAGTCGCGGTAGGCGTCGACCGTCTTCAGCGGGTTGTCGTTGACCAGCGTGAAGTCGCGGCCGGTCGTCTCGGGCGCGAAGAGAAACTTGCCCGACGCCCAGTTGTTGCAGCCGGCGAGGCCGTGCACTTCCTCGATGCACACGAGCCGCGTGCGATCGTTGGTGGCGGCTTCCGCGGTCCGGCCGAACGCGCCGTGCGCCGGCACCATCGCGTCGAGAAACGGCAACGCCACGGTCGCGCCCACGCCGCGCAGGAACGTGCGCCGGGGCAGATGCTTGCCAGTGATGAAGTCCATTGCGGTCTCCTCAGCTCTCGGCTATCGGCACTCGGTTATCGGTTCTCCGCGGCCGTGGTCTGCACCGGCTCGGCCTGCTTCTTCTGAAACGCGTCGCTCTTGATCACGCCCATGATGAACGACGAGATCTTGTAGTCGTTGGCCGCCGCCGCGCGCGTGATCGCGCGGATCGTCGGCTGGTCGAAGTACTCCGTGCGGCGGCCGAGCGCGTACGCCATCAGGTTCTCGGTGAACGTGCGCACGAGCGGCTCGGGCCGCTTCATCAGCGCGGCGAGCAGTTCGTTTGGCGACGTGATCGCCGTGCCGTCGTAGAAGACGCCGCGCGTGTCGAGCGGCGAGCCGTTCTCGCGCTCGCGCCACCGGCCGGTGACGTCGAAGTTGTCGAGCGCCAGCCCGATCGGATCCATGAAGCGGTGGCACGCGTTGCACGTCGGCGCCGCGCGATGGATCTCCATGCGCTCCCGCGTCGTCAGCATGCGGCCGTCCTTCGCGTCGCCGGTGTCGTCGAGCGCGGGGACGTTGGGCGGCGGCGGGGGCGGCGGCGTCCCCATCAGCACTTCCATCACCCACTTGCCGCGGAGGACCGGCGACGTGCGGTTCGCCAGCGACGTCTGCACGAGGATGCTGCCCTGGCCGAGCAGACCGCGACGTGTGGCGTCGGGATACGTCACGCGGCGGAACTCGGGTCCGCTGACGCCGGGGATCTCGTAGTGCCGCGCGAGCCGCTCGTTGACGAACGTGTAATCGGCGCGGAACAGATCCAGCACGCTGCGATCCTCGCGGACGATGCTGTCGAAGAAGAGCTCGGTCTCCTTGCGCATCGCCGCGGCGAGGTTGTCGTCGAAGTTCGGATAGAAGTTCGGGTCCGGGTGAACTTTGTCGACGTCCTGGAGCCGGAGCCACTGCGCCGCGAAGCGCATGCTGAGCGCCTCGGCGCGCGGATCGGCGAGCATCCGCTTCGCCTGCTTCTCGAGCATGCCCGGCGCGGACAGCTTGTTCTGCGACGCGAGCGCGAGCAGCTCCTCGTCGGGCGGCTCGCCCCAGAGGAAGAACGACAGGCGCGACGCAAGGTCGACGTCCGAGACGCGGTACACGGCCACTTTCGCGCTCAGCGCGTCGGCCGGCTCCCGCTCGAGCCGGAAGATGAAATGCGGGCTGACGAGAATCGCCTCGAGCGCCGTGCGGATGCCGCCTTCGAAGCCGCCGCTCTTCGCGCCTTCGTCGTAGAACGGCAGCAGCCGCTCGACTTCGTCGCGGCCGACCGGGCGCCGGTACGCGTCGGCGCCAATCGTCGCGAGGATCTGCCGCGCGCACGGCCGCTCCTCGCTCGGCGTCGTCGGACGGCAGGTGAAGATCTTCTGACGGCTCGGCGTCTCGGAGATGCCGGTGATGTTGGTCGGCCCCTTGACGATCAAATCGCGCAGATGCGGCAGCGTCGTGATGCCGGGACCGCCGGAGCCGCCGCCCGCGTACGACCAGTCGTGCGGCCGGATCAGATCTTCGTACGGACCCTCGGTGCGCTTGACGAACGCCGCGGCCACCGCGTGCTGCCCCGCGCGGACGTCGATCGGTTCGGTCCGCAGGTGCACCGCGCCGCGGCCGTCGGCGCCGCCGGCCGGCTGCGTCTCGTACTCGAGCAGCGCGGCGCGCTCGCCGTCGATCGAAATGTCGATGTCCTCGTAGCGCGCGTTCGCGCCCGACTGCAGCGTCACCTCGAAGACGTACTGTCCGTCGGCCGGGAAGACGTGGCGCACGGCCATGCCGCCGCGGGTGCCGAACGGCGTCCCGTCGATGTGATCCCACGGATGCTGCGACACGAAGCCGGCGTTGGTGTAGGTGACGTCGACGTTCGCCGCGTGGCGATCGCCCACCGCCATGCGGCTGATCGCCGCGGCGGCGTTGAGATACGCCTCGAGGAGCGTCGGCGAGAGCGCCTGCGCGTCGGCGATGTTGTCGAAGTTCGCGCTTTTCTGATCGAGCGGCAGCCAGTCGCCGGCGTCGATGTCGAGGAGGAGCAGGTCCTTGATCGCGGCGGCGTACTCGGGCCGGTTCAACCGCTGGAACACGCGCGCGCCCGGATTCGGCTTCACGGCGGCCGCGGTATCGATCGTCGTCTCGAGCGCCTTGACGAGCGCGGCGTGCGCCTCGGGGTTCGGGCGCGGGCCGCCCGGCGGCGGCATCAGCCCCGCCTGCAGCTTGCGAATCATCGCTTCGGCGACTTCGGCGTTCTGCGGCGCCTGCGCGACGTCGAAGTGCTCGAGCGTCAGGCCGCCGGTCTTCATCTTGTCGTTGTGGCAGCCGACGCAGTAACGCTTGACGACGGCGTTCTGGTCAGCGGCTGGCGGCTGGTGGTTCGTGGCCGGCGTCGGAGCCTGATGGCTCGTGGCCTGTGCCTGGTGACTTGGGGCAGGCCGCGGCGCAGGTTTCTGCGCCGCCACCGTGACTAACAAGCCGGCCCACGTCATGGCACCGGCAATGAAAAGCAGACGGGTTCTCATCCGGCAAGTCCCTGCCGGGGCGTATCTTAAACGAATTTTCGCACCCGATTCGTCTACGTTTGTCTGTGCCAGGCGGGTGACAGACACGTGCCAGGCAAGTGACAGGCACGTGCCAGGCGGGTGACAGGCACGTGCCAGACAGGTGCCAGGCAAGTGCCAGGCACGTGCCTGTCACCTGCCTGGCACCGCAGGTTAGTTGTTGTTCGCGGACCGGGCGTTGGACGGCTGCCCCTTCGGACTCGGGCCGCCCTTGAACGTCAGCAGGTGATCGCGAATCGCGCGCATCTGCGCGTCGGCGTTGCCGCCCATGTCGGGATAGTACGACTTCGGGTAGTCGGGCCAGAACGCGGGCATGCGCGTGCCCGGCAGAATGTCCGACGGCTTCTTCAGCCACTGGAGAATCCAGTCCGGGTTCAAGCGCTCGGGCGCCATGCGCAGATCCGGTGCGAGGTTCGACGTCGGCTGATCTTTCGGGATCGCGCCGAGCACGTGGCACTGCTGACACTTCAGCTTCTCGAACAGCGCCTTGCCGTCGGCGTCTTCCGCCGCCGACACGGTCCGCATCTCGTGCGTCTGGAACGGTCCGATCGTGTTCGAGATCGATCCGAAGTAGCGGATGACGCCGTTCAAGTTCGGATCGTCGAGGCCGAAGGTCGGCATCCGCACGTTCAGCCACGGCCGGATCGTGATCGGTCCGCGGATGAACGCGTAGAGCCAGTCGGCCTGGACGCGCGCGCCTTCCGGCGTCAGCATCGGCGGTCCGAGCGAGGGATCCGCCACGAGCTTCAGGAAGTCGCCGCCGTCGCCCTCGACGATGTGGCAGCCGACGCAGTTGCGCCGATGGACGAGCGTCCGCCCGTTCTGCAGGTAGTCGTAGCGCGCCGAGCGCGCCGGCTTCGCGGCCGGCGGCTGGATGTCGCGCTGGAAGCTCATGATCGCGGTCACGAGCCGGTCGACTTCCTCGTCGGAGAAATCGAAGTTCGGCATCCGCAGCTTGTCGAGCGGATCGAGGACGCGCCCCTTGTCGAAGATGCGCGGATCGTGCAGCTTGCGGTTGAACCAGGCGAGCTTCGACGTGTGCGGGATGTCGGTGATGAACGCGAAATCGAGACGCGTCACCAGCTTGCTGCCCTCTTCCGACAGATCGGTGCCGATCGACTGCGCGTTCTCGAAGCCCTTGATGTCGTGGCAACTGAAGCAGCCGTAGCGGCTGATCACGCGCTGGCCGAGATCGATCTGCTTCTGGTCCGCGTTCATCGACGCGAGTTTCGTCTTCGCGTCTTCGTACGGCATCACGTTCTTCAGGTAGTCGAGCAGGACGGCGTCGACCGCTTTCTGATCCGGCGTCGCCTTCGGCGCGTCGCCCGTGGCGCCTTTGAGCGTCACGAGATAGGTCGCGACGTCCGCGACCTGCGCATCGGTGAGGCGCAGGTTCGGCATGTACGTATTCGGGCTGTAGTGCTTCGGATCGCGGACCCAGTTATAGATCCACTCGTAGGTCGTCTTGTTGCCGATGTTCTCGAGCGGCTGGCCGAACGTGCGCCGCGGGCCGATCTCCGACCGTTTGCCTTCGCCGACGACGTGGCATCCCTGGCAGCCGATCGACTTGACGATCTGCTCGCCGCTCTTCGCGTCGCCGTGCGGCGGGTTCTTCACCGCCGGCTCGTAGCTCTTGTCGCCGTTGGCGAAGAGATACGACACGATGGCGTTGATCTCGACTTCGTTTCTCACCGCGTCTTCCGGCGAGCTGTTGTTCGAGTTGTAGAAGAAGCGCGGCATCCACGTGGTCGGCTTCACCGCGCGCGGGTTGCGAATCCAGTTCTTCACCCACTCGGGCGTCAGCTTCGAATCGATCTTGGTGAGGATCGGCCCGGGCTTGCGCATGTTGACGTCGAAGCCCTTGGTCTTGTGGCAGGCGTAGCAGCCGGCACGCTCGTAGGTCGCGTACGCGATGTTCAGCGCGTCGGCCTTCGGCAGGTAGACCTGCTGCTGATGGCACTTCGCGCACGACGCGGCCGTCATCTTCGTCGGCAGCATCGGGTAGTCCCACTCGTGCGGCTCTTCCCACCCGTACTTCTTTTCCCAGTCTTCCTTCTGCTTCTCCGTGGACGGCATGTGCGCCACGTCGCGGAAGCTGACCGACTGCCCCATGCCTTCGTGGCACACGGTGCAGCCGACGCGATCGATCGGATGCGGCGAGCTGCCGCCCAGGTACATCTCGAGATCCGGGTGCGTCGTGAACGGCTGCGGGTATTTCTCGTAGCCCTTCTTGTCGATCGCCAGATGGCACGTCTGGCAGCGGTCCATCTTCGGCACGCGGATGAAGTTCACATCGTCGACGACGTTGGGCAGGACGACCTGCTGGATCTTGATCGTCGGCGCCATGAAGTCCATCAGCGGCGCGTTGCGGATGTAATCCTTGAAGCTCGGCGCGATTGCGTCGACGCGCTTCGCGAGGCGGTTCTGCTCGGTGTGGAGATCGTCGATCTCCTTCTGCAGCGTCGCGACCTGGCCGGTGTACTGACCGAGCTGCGCCTGGATCGCCTTGCGTTCCGCGATCGCGCGCTCCTGCGCCAGCGTGAGGTCGTTCAGCTTCTTGGCTTCCTCGTCGGTGACCTGCTGCTTCTTGGCGACGGAGGACGACTTCGGATCGGAGGCGCGCGTCGCCTCGAAATCGTAGCGATCCTGGTCGTAGGTCGCCTTCATGTACTGCATGTCGAGGGTCGCGCGGAATTCCTTGTTCTGCGCGTCCTTCAGCTTGTCCTGCAGGTCGTCGACCTTCTTCTGGTTCGCCGCGACGTTCTTCTGCGCTGCCGTCTCCTGCGCGCGGAGCTGCGCGACCTTGTTCTTGTCGACCGCGCCGGCCGCCTGGCGCAGCTGCGCCTGCGTCACCTGGAACTCGAGCTGCGCGAAGCGCCGCTGCGTGTTCTTCCACTCGCGGTCGTAGTCGTCCCACACCATCCAGACGACCGACAGCAGCAGGAAGATGCTGGACGCCGCGAAGACGACGTTCAGGAAGTCGACGTTGTAAGCGTGCCCGACACCCTTCTTTTCAGCCATGGTCGTCAGATGTTGAAGAAGATCTCAGGGATCGCCACGATGTATTTCAGGTTGAAGATCCAGCGCGCCAGCATCTTGATCGGCAGCGACATCATCATCAGGAAGAGGAACGTCCCGACGTAGAAGCGCGGCGCGCCGAGCTTCTCGTAGTACGTCTTGAACAGCCCCTTCGCGAGAATCACCGGCAGCGCGAAGACATAGAACACGACGAGGACGATCCCCGGCAGCTCGCGGACGATCCACGCCGACGGATAGCCGGTCTTGAGCATTCGCACCCAGATGTACTCCGACAGGTTGACGTTGGTCAGCGCCGCCAGCTTGTGGATGTCCCAGAACTCGAAGGGGCCGAAGAAATTCCAGTTCGGCCCGCGCAGGAACGTGCCGAGCACGATGAGCGACGACCAGAGCACCGCGAACCCGAACAGGAAGATCGCGATCTCCGCCTTGCGCTCGTTGATCGTGTAATACCCGTTCCCCTTCGGGTTCTTGTCGATATACGGAATGCAGATGAGCCCGACGATGATCAGCCCCGGCAGGACGACGCCGGCGAGCCACGGGTCGAAGTAGACGAGCATCTCCTGCAGCCCGAGGAAGTACCACGGCGCCTTCGACGGATTCGGCGTGTTCGCGGGATTCGCCGGCTGCTCGAGCGGCGCCTTCAGGAAGATCGACCACACGATCAGGACGACGGAGCAGGCGATGAGCGAGATGAGCTCGGTGTAGACCAGGTCGGGCCACACCCACACGCGATCCGACTCCGCCTTCTCGATCGGCCCCTGCCCCGCCGCGATGCGCCGATCGTTCAGGACGCCTTCGCGGATCGAGTACCACACGAAGAACACGAGCAGGAAGATCAAGCCGACGATCGGCACGTTGTCCGGCTTGGTGACGATCAGGCGGAAGTTCGGATCGAACGTGCCGAACAGAAAGAACGCCCCGAGCACGCCCAGCGTGCCGTATCCGACCGTGTTCGCGGCAATCGCCTCGCGCTTCCACAGCAGGAGGAAGAGGCCGGCGCACGCGAGCAGGAAAAACAGCCGCGGGTCGGCGACGGCGTTGACAAGACCCTTGATGACAGCCATGTCGTCTCCCCCGGTTTAGAGCGGACCGGAAATGCCGCCGTCTTTGCGCACGCGCCAGAAGTGCACGGCCATCAGCACCGCGATGCCGAGCGGCAGGCCGACGCAGTGCAGCACGTAGAAGCGCAGCAGCGCGCCTTCGCCGACGAACGTCCCGCCGAGCAGCGCGAAGCGCGCATCGTCGGCCGCGTGAATAAGCGGCACGTCGCCGAGGCGCAGCAACGCCGCGCCGGGGCCTTCGTGTCCGAGGAACGGCGTGGCGCGCGCCATGTTCGAGCCGACGGTGATCGCCCAGATGGCCAGCTGATCCCACGGCAAGAGATAGCCGGTGAACGACAAGAGCAGCGTCAGCACGAGCATCACCACGCCGACCGACCAGTTGAACTCGCGCGGCGGCTTGTAGCTGCCGGTCATGAAGACGCGGAACATGTGCAGCCACACCGTGATGACCATCGCGTGCGCGCCCCAGCGGTGCATCTCGCGCATGATCCCGAGCGGCACGTGCTCGCGCAGCCCGACGATGTCGGTGTAGGCATACTCGAGCGTCGGCCGGTAGTAGAACATCAGCAGCAGGCCGGTGAACGTGAGCACGAGGAAGAGGAAGAAGCTCAACCCGCCCATGCACCACGTGTAACGCAGCTTGACGCCCGACTTCCGAATCCGCACCGGGTGCAGGTGCAGGAAGACGTTCGACAGCATCACGAGGACGCGGTTGCGATCGGTGTTCGGCCGCTCGTGGCGGAACACCGACGTCCAGACCTGCGTCTCGGTCAGCCAGTTCCAGAACCTGGTGCCCGGACCTTCTTTCGGCGCAACGGTTTTCGTATCTGCCATGGATTAGGCCTTGAGGAACGCTTCCGGATCAGTCCACTGCCCGAGTTCGTACTGGAAGTGCCGCGACTTGTCGACCAGGATCTGTCCGTCGTCGGCGAGGACGATGCGCGCGCGCTCCAGCGGACGCGGCGCGGGACCTTCGAAGTTGATGCCCGTCAGGCGATAGCCGCTGCCGTGGCACGGGCACTTGAATTTGTTTTCCGCGGAGAGATAGTTCGGCGTGCAGCCGAGATGCGTGCAGACGGTGATGAGCGCGTAGAAGCCGCTGCCGTGCGGCTCGACGTCCTCGTCGGCGACGCGCACGATCCAGATGCCGAACTTTTCCTTCCACCGCTCGTCGACGCCCATCCCGTACTCGTTCGGGAAGCCCGCCTTGAACTGCTGCGGCGGCTCGTTGAGCACGTTGGGGAACATGAAACGGCCGGTCGCGGCGAGCGCGGCGGCCGACGCGGCGGAGAACGCGCCCCAGGCGAGGCCCATCCACGCGCGGCGCGAGAGGAGCGGCGAGGTGTCGTCGGGATCGCGCGTCGCCGCAGCCGCCGCGGCGGCGGGCGCCGGCGTCTTCGTCGACGCGGCAGCCGCCGACGTCGTCTTGCCCTGGAGATCGGGAATCGCCGCGGGCGCCGGACGCGGGACGGCCGGTTTCGCGGCATGCTGCGGCGTCGCCGCGGGGTTGGCCCCGGTGGGCGGCGCGCTCGGTTGCTCCGGCTTGGTTTCGTCAGCCATATAAGTTGGTGAATTCTTTCACAAAACCAACGACAACGACCGTAAAGACGCGATTACCAATTACCCAACGACCCATTACCCGATTTGATTCAGTGCTTCGAGCGCCGCCTCCCGAACCTTCATGCTCTTGTCGTGCTGGCTGAGGGCGGTGACGGTCGGCTTCAGCCCTTTGTCCTTCAACACCGCCACGGCGCGCAGCCCGCTGATCATCACGTCGGCGACCGGATCCTGATCGGCGTCCTGGCGCACCTCGCGCGTGACCGCGTGCTCGACGTACGGACGATCGAGCATCTGCTTCACGACCGGCTCGCCTTCGCGGCTGCCGTGACGCGCGAGCGCGACGGCGGCGTTCCAGCGCACATCCGCGGTGCCGTCGTTCAGCGCCGTGCGGAGCGTGTCGGTCTGCGCATCACCCGGGAGCGCGCCGAGCGCGTAGACGATCATCTTGCGGATGCCGGCGTCGGTGTCCGGCGCCGTGTACAACGCGACGAGGCGCGGCACCACGGCCGGATCGCCCGACGAGCCGAGCGCCCAGATGACGCTGATGCGCGTCTCGCTGTCCGGATCGTCGAGCGCCCGCGTCAGCGCGGCGACCGCGTCTGTCGACAGCGGCGGATCGAGCCGCCCGATCGCCAGCGCCAGATACCGCCGCACCTGCGCATCGTCTTTCGAATCCTCGAACGCTTTGACGAGCGCCGGCGCGAGCGTGCGGTCGCTGCGGACTTTCGGATCCGCCATCAGGCGCGACAGCTCGTACGCGGCCGGCCAGCGGCGCGTCGAGCCGCCGAAGCGGATTTCCTGCAGATAGTCCTGCGGCTTGCGATCGTCGGCGAGCAGCGTACGGAAGCCGACGTACACGCTGACCGCAATACCGACGACGGCCAGCGGGATCAAAAAGAACTGAACGGCTAATGCGGGCGCGGCGACAAGAGGATTGCGAGCCCCGGGTTCGCGCTCGACCAGTTTGTCCATTTAAAGGAGATGTTTCGTCACCGGAAAGTCCGGAAGTTCGCGCAAGTTTTACCACCCAGCGGGTTTACCGTCAAGCGACGGCCGCGCTATCGTCTCGGACGTGACCGATGCCGACTGGCTCAGCCAAGCGTCGCCGCTCCGCCGCCACGCGTTCCGTGCGCTCCGCGCCGCGGCCGTCGCGTGCCGAACAGGGGCGCGCGTGCTGGACCGGCTCGCTGCCGGGCTGCTGGACGCGGCGCGTCTCCGCGCGGCCCAGCGCGTCGAGTGGCGCGACTTCAACGCCGCTGATGATGAGGTCGACACCGGGCTGATGCCGTGGGAGGAGCGGTTCTACGGCGCGTGCGTGCCGCCCGGCGCGCGCGTGCTGCTCGTTGGCTGCGGCTCGGGACGCGATCTGATCGCGCTGGCAGGTCGCGGACTGCGCGTGGACGGCATCGAACCGATACCGGCACTCGCGGCTGCGGCCCGGACGCACGCGGCGGCGCGCGGCATCGAGACGGCGATCGCGACCGGCGCGCTTCCTGACGTCACCGTCGGCGCGTACGACGCGTACGTGTTCTCGTACTTCTGCTACACCTACATCCGCGGCGCGGCGGCGCGCGTCGCGACGCTGCGCGCCATCCGCCGCGCATCCCCGGCGGCGCGCGTGCTGATCAGCGCGCCGTCGGGCGAGCCGGCCGATCCAATCGGCACACGGCTGCTGCGCGCGGCCAACGCGATCGGCCGCACGGACTGGCGCGCCGAGCCCGGCGACGTGTTCGGTCTCGACCAGGCGGGCTTCCCGCGCTACTACCACGCGTTCGAGCTGGCGACGCTCGAACGCGAGCTCCAGGAGGGCGGATTCCGCATCGCGCGCCGCCTCGACCATCGCGAGCTGCTCCTGGTCGACGCGGCTCCGGCGGATTAGCGTCCGGTGCCGACGGCTTCGGTTTCGACGGTCACCGGCTTGAGGAACGGCATCAGCTTCCGCAGCCGCGCGCCGACCTGCTCGATGAGCTGCGTCTGCTCCGCGTGCCGCCGCGCGAGGAACGTGGGCCGGCCGTTCTCGTTCTCCGCGATCCAGTTCCTGGCGTACGTGCCGTTCTGGATCTCGGCCAGCATCTTCTTCATTTCCTGACGCGTCGCGTCGGTGACGATGCGCGGGCCGCCGGTGTAGTCGCCATGCTCAGCGGTGTCCGACACCGAATAGCGCATGTAGTTCAGGCCGCCCTGGTAGATCAGATCCACGATCAGCTTCAGCTCGTGCAGGCACTCGAAGTATGCGATCTCCGGCTGATAGCCGGCGTCGACGAGCGTCTGGAACCCCGCGGTAATGAGCGCGCTGACGCCGCCGCAGAGCACCGCCTGCTCGCCGAACAGATCCGTCTCGGTCTCTTCCTTGAACGTCGTCTCGATGACGCCGGCGCGCGTGACGCCGATTCCCTTCGCGTACGACAACGTCAGCGCGCGCGCGTGGCCGGTCGCGTCCTGCTCGATCGCGAACAGCGCCGGTGTGCCGGCGCCTTCCTGATACAGCTCGCGCACGCGGTGTCCCGGCGATTTCGGCGCGACCATCGACACGTCGATGTCGGCGCGGGGCTTGATCGCGCCGAACCGGATGTTGAAGCCGTGCGCGAACATCAGCATGTTGCCGGGCTGGAGGTTCGGCTCGATCTCGTCGCGGTACATCTTCCCTTGCACGTGATCGGGAATCAGGATCATCACGACGTCCGCCCATTTCGTCGCGGCCGCAACGTCGTCGACTTCGAGGCCGGCCGCCTGTGCCTTCGCGCGCGAGCGGCTGGTCGCGGGCAGCCCGACCTTGACGCGAACGCCGCTGTCCTTCAGGTTCAACGCGTGCGCGTGCCCCTGCGATCCGTAACCGATGATCGCGACCTTCTTCGCCTGGATGAGCGAGAGGTCCGCGTCCTTGTCGTAATACATAGTCGCCATCAATGTCTCCGTTACACCGAACAGGAACTCACATCGCCGCGCACTTCGGTCGCGCGCGCCGCGGCGCGCGGCGTGCGTCGCGCGGGCACCGTGCCGCGCGCCATCGCGACGCGGCCGGTGCGCACCATTTCCACCACGCCGAACGGGCGCAGCACTTCCAGCAGGCTGTCGATCTTGTCCTCGGTCCCCGTCGTCTCGATGACGAGCGATTCCGGGCTGACGTCGACGATGCGGGCGCGGTAGACGTCGACGAGCTGCATGACGTGGGTGCGCGCCTCGCCGGTCGCCGCCACCTTGATCAGCGCGAGGTCGCGCGCGATCGACGGGTGCGTCGTGATGTCCTCGACGCGCCGCACCGGCACGAGCTTGTACAGGTGCGCCTCGAGACGGCGCGCGCCGTACTCGTCGGTGTCGACGACGACGGTCATGCGCGAGACGCCTTTGGTCTCGGTATGACCGACCGTGAGCGATTCGATGTTGAACGCGCGCCGGCGGAAGAGCGATGCGACGCGGTTCAGGACGCCCGGCTTGTTGTCGACGTAGACGGAGAAGGTATGGACCATTAGTCAGCCGCCGTTTCGACAATCGGCGACGGACGGCGGATCATCTTGTGCAGATCCGCGCCGGCCGGCACCATCGGGTACACCGAGTCTTCCTGCTCCACCTGGAAATCGATCACCGCCGCGCGCTTCTGCCGTCGCGCGGCCTGCACCGCGTCCGCCACTTCCTCGCGCTTGGTCACCGTCGTCGCCGCGATGCCGAACGCGTCGGCGAGCTTCGCGAAGTTCGGGTTGACGAGCGGCGTCGCGGCGTACCGCTTGTCGTAGAAGAACTCCTGCCACTGTCGGACCATCCCGAGATAACCGTTGTTGATGATCGCGACGTTGATGTCGAGGTTCTCCTGCGCGATCGTCGCGAGCTCCGCCATCGTCATCTGGAAGCCGCCGTCGCCGACGACGACCCAGACTTCGGCGTCGGGACACGCGACCTTCGCGCCAATCGCCGCCGGCAGCGCGAATCCCATCGTGCCGAGGCCGCCCGACGTGATGAGCGAGCGCGACCGATCGTGCTTGTAGTACTGCGCCTCCCACATCTGGTGCTGCCCGACGTCGCTGACGACGATCGCCGCGCCGTTGGTGAGGCGCCACAGATCGTTGATGACGTGAGCGGCGTAGAGATGTCCGTTGTCCGGCAGGTTCTGGATGTCGCGGACGGCGGAATCGCCTTTGAGCGCGTCGATGCGCGCGAGCCACGCGCTGCGGTCGCGACGGGCGATGGCCGGCATCCACTCGAGCAGCGCCGCGCGCAGGTCCTTGGCGATCGCGACGTCGACGCGCACGTTCTTGTTCAACTCGGCGCGATCGATGTCGACGTGGATCTTGCGCGCGTGCGGCGCGTAGGTCTTCAGGTTGCCGGTGACGCGATCATCGAACCGCATGCCGAGCGCGATCAGGAGATCGGCTTCCTGAATCGCGTGGTTGACCCACGCTTCGCCGTGCATCCCCATCATGCCGAGGTTCAGCGGATGCGACGCCGCGACGCCGCCGATGCCGAGCAGCGTGAGCGCGATCGGGATCTGGCCGCGCTCGGCGAGCGCGACGACGTCGCGCTCGGCGCCGGAGAGCATCACGCCGTGGCCCGCGAGAATCAGCGGCCGCTCCGCCGCGTTGATCAGCTCGAGCACCTCGGCGACCGTGCCGTCGCCCGGAAGATCGTCGTCGAACGCTTCGGTGAGATTCGGACGCGCGGCGTCCCAGTCGACGGCGTCGACGGTCCCCTGCTGCGCGTCCTTCGCGATGTCGACGAGGACCGGGCCGGGCCGTCCTTCGCGCGCCACCGCAAACGCTTCGAGGATCGCCGGCGCGACGTCGTCGGCGCTCGTCACCAGGTAGTTGTGCTTCGTCACCGGCAGCGTGATGCCGGTGATGTCGCACTCCTGGAACGCATCGGATCCGATCAGCTTGCTGCCGACCTGTCCGGTGATGCAGACGATCGGCGAACTGTCCATCATCGCGGTCGCGATGCCGGTGACCATGTTGGTCGCGCCGGGGCCCGACGTGGCGATGGCGACGCCGACCTTGCCGCTCGCGCGCGCGTAGCCGTCGGCCATGTGCGTCGCGCCCTGCTCGTGACGCACGAGAATGTGGCGGATCGGATACGACAGCATCGCGTCGTACGCCGGCAGAATCGCGCCGCCCGGGTAGCCGAAGACGTCGGTGACGCCTTCGCGGACCAGCGCTTCCCAGAGAATCTGGGCGCCTGTGAGCTTCATCCGGTTACCGCTCCTGTCGCTGCGGAGGAGACCATTCGCGCGTACTTGGCCATGACACCGGTCGTGTAGCGCGGCTGCGGCGCAGTCCATGCCGCCAGCCGGTTCTGGATCTCGGCGTCGGGGACCTCGAGGTTCAGCGTCCGCGCCGCCGCGTCGATCGCGATGATGTCGCCGTCGCGCACCGCGGCGATCGGACCGCCGCGCGCCGCTTCGGGCGCGATGTGGCCGATGCAAAAGCCGCGCGTCGCGCCGGAGAAGCGGCCGTCGGTGACGAGCGCCACCGATTCGCCGAGCCCCGCGCCGACGATCGCACCGGTCACCGCGAGCATCTCGCGCATCCCCGGACCGCCGCTCGGCCCTTCGTACCGAATCACGACGACGTCGCCGGCCTTGATGCGCTGATGCTGGACGGCGTCGAACGCGGCTTCCTCGCTGTCGAACACGCGCGCCGGACCGCGATGCGTCGCCCGGTCCGCGCCGGAGATCTTCATCACCGCGCCGTCGGGCGCCAGCGTGCCGCGCAGGATCACCAGGCCGCCGTGCGCCTTGAGCGGCTGCGACGCCGGCCGCACGACCTGCTGCCCGGGCGTCTCCACCGCCGTCTGCGCCTCGTCGGTCAGCGTCTTCCCCGTCACGGTCGGCGTCGTCCCGTTGACGGCGTGCGATTCGACGAGCCGCTTGGCGACCAGGCGACTGCCGCCGGCCTTGTGGAGATCGGTCGCGACGAAACGCCCCGACGGCTTGAGGTCCGCGAGCAGCGGCGTCTTGTCGCTGATGCGATCGAAATCGTCGAGCGCCAGCGCGAGTCCGGCTTCGTGCGCGATCGCGGTCAAATGCAGCACCGCGTTGGTCGATCCGCCCGTCGTCGCCACCGATGCAATGGCGTTGGCCACCGACGACGTGGTGATGATGTCGCGCGGCCGCAGATTCGTCCTGACGAGCTCCATGACGCGCGCGCCCGTCTCGCGCGCCACGTCCGCTTTCTTCGGATCGTTGGCGGGGACGCTGCCGCTGCCCAGCGCCGCGATGCCGAGGAACTCGATCGCGATCGCCATCGTGTTCGCGGTGAACTGGCCGCCGCAGGCGCCCGCGCCCGGGCACGCGTGATCCTCGAGGCGGCAGAGGTCCGCGTCGGTGATGCTGCCGGCGGCATGCGCGCCGACCGCCTCGAACACGTCCTGGATCGTGACTTCCTTGCCGTTCCACGTCCCCGGCGCAATCGACCCGCCGTAGAGCACGACGCCGGGGATGTTGAGGCGCGCGAGCGCCATGGCCGCGGCGGGAATCGTCTTGTCGCAACCGACGAGGACGACGAGACCGTCGAAGCCGTTGCCGCGCGCGACCAGCTCGATCGAGTCGGCGATCACTTCGCGGCTGACGAGCGACGCGCGCATCCCCTCGGTGCCCATCGTGATGCCGTCGGAGATCGAGACGGTGTTGAACTCCATCGGCGTCCCGCCGGCCGCGCGGACGCCGTCTTTTACGTGCGCCGCGAGATCGCGCAGGTGGTAGTTGCACGGGCCGATCTCGATCCACGTGTTGGCGATGCCGATGAGCGGCTTCTTGAGGTCGGCGTCGGTGAAGCCGACCGCCTTCAGCATCGCGCGCGCCGGCGCGCGGTGCGATCCGGTGGTCAGCGGGTTGCCGGCATCGGCCATTACGACACCACCTCGAAGGGATCGGGCAGCCAGCCTTCGTGCGACTTCCAGCTCGCATACGAGCCGAGCGTGCGCAGCGTCGGCGCGAACTCGGCGAGATGCGCGAGCGCACGCGCGCACGTGAGCTCGTCGCGCGCGGCGGCGAGGTCGGCGTAGAACAGGTACTCCCACGGCCGGCCGGGAATCGGGCGCGACTCGAGCTTCGTCAGGTCGACGCCGCGCAGCGCGAAGACGCTCAGCGCCTTGAAGAGCGAGCCGGGCTCGTTCGGCAGCGAGAAGACGATCGTCGTCTTGTCCGGGACGGCGTTCTTCAGCGGCCGGCGCGAGACGACGAGGAAGCGCGTGATGTTGTCGTCGTAGTCCTGCACGGACGACGCGAGCGGCGTCAGGCCGAACACCTCGCCGGCGCGCTGCGACGCGATCGCCGCGGCGTCGGTCAGCCCCGAGTCGGCGACCATCTTCGCGCTGCCCGCGGTGTCGTAGGTCGCGATGATCTCGACGCCGGAGAGCGTGCGCAAGAACCGGTCGCACTGCGCGAGCCCCTGCGGGTGCGAATAGACGCGCTTGAGTCCGGCGAGCGTCGCGCCGGGCAGCGCCAGCAGATGGTGCACCACCGGCAGCTCGACTTCGCCGACGATCGGCAGCTCGTGCTGCACCAGCAGGTCGTAATTGCGATGGATGCTGCCGCCGATCGAGTTCTCGATCGGCAGGACGCCGTGGCTCGCCGGCCCGGCGTCGACGGCCGCAAAGACTTCCTCGAAGCTGCGGCACGGGATGAGCTGGGCGTCGGCGTCGATCCGCCGGGCGGCCGCCTCGCTGAAGGCGCCGGGTTCTCCCTGGTATGCGATCTTCATGATGAATGCCTGTGTACGCGCAAAAGGCCATCATCGGTGGACGATGGCCCCGATGCGGGATTAAAGCTCCCGCACCCCCTAGTAGTCAAATTGATAATCTTTACTGGATCATAAGATAGACTGCGAGTGCCTCATGAGGACGACGCTGCTGGCGGCCGTGCTCGCCGTCGTCGCCGGACGCGCGAACGCGCAATCTCCGCCCTACGCACCCGAACTGCTGGCCGTGGCCGCGCGAGATCCCGGCGCCGGCGTCGCCGCGCCAACCGCGCGCTCCATCGGCCTTGGTGGAGTGCATCTCGTCACGGGATCAGCGGAAGACGCCTGGTGGAATCCTGCCGGACTCGTCTTCGGCGCCCAGACCGACGTCGTCATCGCCGCGGGTCCCAGCTGGTATTCGCGGACCGAGCCGTCGACGACTCCCAGCCGTGAATTTGGCGATACGGATCCAACCACGGGCTTTGCATCGTCGTCCCCAGACGTCGCTGCTGTGTCGTTTGCCGCGGTTGCGATACGGGAACGGCGTTGGGGATTTGGAGCGTTCTTCGACGCGAGCACGCGTTACGAGCACGCCTTCGAAACGGCTCAAGCGCTCGTCGGGCAGCTCCCGGGCACCGGCGTATTCGACGGGGAACAGTTGTACGCCGCCGGACAGGCTCGCGTCGCCCAGTCGGTCAATCGGTTTGGCGGATCCGTGGCGCTCGCGTCGACCAACCGCCGGGTCAGCGTCGGCGGCGCTGCCCTTCTCGCACACGCCACCTACTCGGCTGGCGCAACGCTCAGCGGACCGTATCAAGCGTCCGGCCGTTTTCCAAACGGCGCTGGAGGCATGGCGATCGACCCTCGAGGCGTAGTCTCCGAAGACGCGCAGATCGATGCCGACGGATGGAATCTCGGCTGGGTGCTGTCGATCGCGGCGAAGCCGGCACAATCCACAACGCTCTACGGCCGGTGGCAACACGATCCCAGTGTCGACTACACGATGCGTGACGTCGTCACAATGTCGGGCCCACGTATCGATCTCATCCCTGCCGGCTTCACGTCGTCGGGACAACTTCAACTACCGACCTCCTGGTCGGCCGGATTGACCATTGTCGGCCATGGCACGACGTTCGCGTCCGAATTGACTCACACGACCTATAGCCAGTTCTTCCCCTCGGCCGACTTGGCCGGATTCCAGGCATCAGACGCCTACGAAGTACGGACAGGTGTGGAGCAACGTGTCGCTACCGACGCGGGCGCGGTCCTGATTCGTGGTGGTTTCGCGGTCGGGCAGGGATATACGGCGACAGCTCCGATCGTGTTCGCGTCAACCCTGAGCACGCCGTTTCCGCCACGCGACTCCATTCAACAGCTAGCGGCGGGATTCGGCTACGAGCGCAGCCGCGCGGCGCTGGACCTGGGTGTCTCGCACGGCAACGGCCAAACGAGAATCCTAATCGACGTTCGCGTTCGCTTCAGCGAGTCTCGCCCGTGACCGGAAGTTCGATGAGGCTCGCCTGACCCGGCGCGTGGTACACGCGCTCGGTGGCCTTCACGTAGTCCTCGGGGCGCGCGAAGAAGATGTTGCGCACGAAGGTCTGCGGGTTGCGGTCGTAGAGCGGAAACCAGCTCGATTGCACCTGCACCATCAGCCGATGGCCCGGCAGAAACACGTGGTTCGCGTTCGGCAGCGCAAAGGCAAACGGCAGAGCCGTGTTCGCTGGAATCGGTTTGGCCTCGGCGAAGCCTTCGCGGTAGCGGCCGCGGAAGATGTCGGCCGCGATCATCAACTGGTAGCCGCCCATCGACGGCTGCGCCGCGACCTCGTCCGGGTACACGTCGATCAGCTTCACCACCCAGTCCGCATCCGTTCCCGTCGTCGACGCGACGAGATGGACGGTGGGCGCGCCGCTGATCTTCACCGGTTTCGTCAGCACGTCCGACGTGTAGACGAGCACGTCCGGCCGGCCCGACGCCTCGCGCTGGTCGTCGACGAGCCACTGCGGCCAGGTCAGCGGCGGGTCGTAGCCGATCGGCTGGCTCGGACGCGCGCGGAACGGGACCGGCTTGGCCGGGTCCGAGACGAACTCGTCGAACGGCGCGTCACCGCTCTTCGGCGCGTCGAAGCTCGCTTTGAGGCCGGCGGCGAGATAGAGCGGCGTCGGCGCGCAGCCGCTCTCGCAGCCGTTCGGCCAGCCGGGCAGCCGGCGCCAGACGTTCGTGCCCGTTTCGAAGGCGGTGACGGTGGCAATGTTCGCCTTCGGCGCGCCGTCCTTCAAATACTGCGCGAGGAACGGCGCGAGAATCTCGCGGCGGAAGTACGCCGCGGTGTCGCTGCCGAATTTCAGCGCGCCGAGCGAGCTCCCCTCGTCGATCTCCTGACCGTGGTGCCACGGTCCCATGACCATGAACACCTTGTCGTTGTTCGTGTCCTTGGGCTTGACCGCTTTGTAGACGGCCGGCGCGCCGTAGATGTCTTCCTGATCCCACAAGCTGTGGACGAGCAGCACCGGGACGGTGAGCGGCTGCTGCGCGAGCACCTTGTCGACGGCCTGATCGCTCCACCAGCGGTCGTAGCCCGGATGCTCGATCAGCTTCTGCCAGAAGCCGAGCTGCTCCATCCCGCGGCGCCGACCGAGTTCGCCCGCCGACACCGCCTGCATGAACATGTCGTAGTCGTCGAAGTTCGTCGTGACCCACTTCGCGTCGTTGGCGCGCGTCGCCTCTTGCTCGTAGACGTACGCCATGTTCTGCTGGCGGAAGGCGCCGTTGTGGAACCAGTCGTCGCCCATCCATCCGTCGACCATCGGATTCATCGGCACCGACACCTTCAGCGCCGGATGCGGATTGACGAGCGCCATCAGCGGCAGAAAGCCGTCGTACGAGATTCCGAGGATGCCGACCTTGCCGTTCGACTCCGGCACGTGCTTCACGAGCCAGTCGATCGTGTCGTACGTATCGGTTGCCTCGTCCACCGGCGTCGGATTCTGCGGGCCGTGGAGCGGGCGGTTCATCACGTAATCGCCCTCCGACTTGTACTTCCCGCGGATGTCCTGCACGACGCGGATGTAGCCGCCCTCGACGATGACGTCGACGGCGTTGTCGTAGCCCTGGAGGATCGGGCCGAGATGCGCGCTCTGGGCGTGCGTCGTCAGCGCGTCGGCGCTGTACGGCGTGCGCGTGAAGAGGATCGGCGCGTTGCGCGCGCCTTTCGGGACGATGATCACCGTGTGGAGCTTGACGCCGTCGCGCATCGGGATCATCTCCTCGCGGCGGACGTAGTCGAACGTGTCGGTGACCGGCGTGAAGACGCGCGGCGTTTCCGATGGCAGTCCCGGATACTGCTGCTGGGCGGAGACCGGCGTCGACGGAGCGCCCCAGATCGCCGCAGCCGCGCAGACACCGAGCGCGATCGAGATCCTCGTCATAGCCGTGGCAGCGTGACGCCGCGCTGCGCCTGGTATTTCCCCTTCTTGTCCTTGTACGACGTCTCGCAGACGTCGTCGCTCTGGAAGAAGAGGACCTGCGCGATTCCTTCGTTCGCGTAGATCTTCGCCGGCAGCGGCGTCGTGTTCGAGATCTCGATCGTCACGTGCCCTTCCCACTCCGGCTCGAACGGCGTCACGTTGACGATGATGCCGCAGCGCGCGTAGGTGGACTTGCCGAGGCAGACCGTGAGGATGTCGCGCGGGATGCGGAAGTACTCGATCGTGCTCGCCAGCGCGAACGAGTTGGGCGGGATGATGCAGACGTCCGCCTTGATGTCGACGAACGACTTCGGGTCGAAGTTCTTCGGGTCGACGACCGTGTTGAAGACGTTGGTGAACACCTTGAACTCGTCGCCGACGCGCGCGTCGTAGCCGTACGACGACACGCCGTAGGAGACGACGCCCGCGCGCACCTGGTCCTCGACGAACGGCTCGATCATCCTGTGCTCGAGCGCCATCCGGCGGATCCACTTGTCGGGTCGAATGCTCATCGTCGGAAGAAGGCCATGAGGAGTGTGAGGATGATACTCAAGACGATCGAGGTTGCGAGCGGGAAATAGAAGGAGAAGTTGCCGCGTTTGACGTAGAAATCACCGGGCAGCCGGAACAGCGGCAGGCCCAGCATCATCACCAGCCCGAGGCCGGCGATCGCCAGGCCGATCACCACCAGCGTCTTGCCCACTTAGATCAAGTCCACGCCCGGGAAGAAGTACCCGATCTCGTAGGCCGCGGTGTCGGGCGCGTCGGAGCCGTGTGTCGCGTTGCGTTCGATCGATTCGGCGAACTCTTTTCGCAGCGTTCCCGGGTCCGCTTTGGCCGGATCGGTCGCGCCCATCAGCGTGCGCCACTTCTTGATCGCGTCGGGCGCTTCGAGCACCAGCACGACGGCGGGCCCCGAGGACATGAACGCCGTCAGACTTCCGAAAAACGGTCGCTCGCGGTGCACCGCGTAAAAGCCCTCCGCCTGTGCCTTGGATAAGTGGACGCGCTTCATGGCACGGATCTGGAATCCCTGTTCTTCGATGCGCTGGATGATCCGTCCCGCCAACCGCCGCGCGACGGCATCGGGCTTGATGATGGCCAGTGTCCGTTCGGTCATCCGGCCATTATAACGAGGAGTGGCACCGTGACCCCCATGGCCAAGAAGCAGCAGGACGATCCGGACGTCCACAAGGGCGCGATCGAAGGCGACCGACCGAGCGACGAACAGATCGGCAACCCGCACGGCGAAGGGATCAACGACGAGGGGATGCCCAACGATCCGATCGCCAGCGCCGAAGACCGAATCGGCGCGAACGAGGATGAATCACAGGGGTAGACACTACGCAATTGGCGAGTTGGTGAGTTGGTGAATTAGAGAATAGTCGCTGACTCGAACGGAACCTCTGCCGCGGCACGGTGCTGGCTTGCCCTGCCGCGGCACGAGCACAATCGCCGACGAACTGCGCGAACGCACCTTCCGGTACGGTCTTCGAACCATTCGATTCTGCAAGACGCTTCCCGACGACTGGGTCGCCCGAGAGATCGGACGCCAGCTGCTGCGCGCGGGCATGGGCGTCGCGGGCAACTACTGGTCGGCGTGCCGCGGCCGATCAGACAAGGAGTTCATCGCACGGCTCGGAGTTGCGGCCGACGAAGCAGACGAGAGCGTCCTCTGGTTGATGGCGATCACCCAGAGCGGGGTGCGCGAGGATCTCGAGGGAAAGAATCTACTGCGGGAGGGACAGGAACTGCGGGCGATTCTCGCGAAGTCGCATAAGACCGCTCGCGAGAACCGCCGCAAGAGACGCGCTAAATCACCAACTCACGAACTCACCAATTCGCCAACTCGTTAGCGAAGGCTCTCCATGATTTCGTCGAGCGCCTCTTTGCCGGGGCGCACGCGCTCGAGCGGCAGCGTGGCGAGCGGTTCGTCGACGACGTTGAGGAGCTCCAGGAAGTCGTCGCGATCGGGCTCGATGTAGATGACGCCGGTCGCGAACTCGCCGCGGCGCGCCGTCTCGTGCAACCGCTTCATCGCGCCGATCCGATCCGTCGGGTCGTAGTCCTCTTCGAGCTTCTTCAGGTACAGCTTCGAGCCGTCGTGCATCGTCACTTCCTGCGTCGTGCCCGGCGCGTAGTCGACGCTGATGTCCTCGAAGAACGGGACGAAGCTCACTTCCTCGAGCGGATCGTCGTGGTCTTTCACGTACGCGTAGCTCTTGGTCGATCCTTCGTGATCGTTGAAGGTGACGCACGGCGAGAGGACGTCGATCATGCACGTGCCGCGATGCGCGAGCGCCGCTTTGAGGATCGCGAGCAGCTGCTTCTTGTCGCCCGAGAACGACCGCGCGACGAAAGTGGCGCCGAGCTCGATGGCGAGGGCGCACGTGTCGATCGGCGGCAGGTCGTTGACGACGCCGGTCTTCAGCTTGCTGCCGAGATCCGCCGTCGGCGAGAATTGCCCCTTGGTGAGGCCGTAGCAGCCGTTGTCCTCGATGATGTAGATGATCGGCAGGTTGCGGCGCATCAGATGGACGAACTGGCCGATGCCGATCGCGCCGGTGTCGCCGTCGCCGCTGATCCCGATCGCGATGAGCTGCTTGTTCGCGAGCATCGCGCCGGTGCCGACCGACGGCATGCGGCCGTGCACCGCGTTGAAGCCGTGCGAGCCGCCGAGGAAGTACGCCGGGCTCTTGCTCGAGCAGCCGATGCCCGACAGCTTGACGACCTGCGTCGGGTTGACGCCCATCTCGTAGAACGCGTCGATGATGCGCTCGGAGATCGCGTTGTGGCCGCAGCCGGCGCAGAGCGTCGTCTTGCCGCCCTTGTAGACCTGCGGCTCCAGACCGATTCGATTCACTTTGATTGGTGTCGCCACGTCGTTACTCCCCACCCGCTGTACCGGCGCTCATCCGCACCGTGCTCTTCTTCGCCACTTCGAACCCTTCCTGCGCGAGGACGTCGTCGGTGATGCTCCGCGCGTCGATCGGCAGGCCGTTGTAGTGCAGGACGCTGCGCAGCTTCTTCTGCCGCTCGGGCGTCAGCTCGAGCTTCATCAGCTGCAGCAGCTGCGCGTCGCGGTTCTGCTCGATGACGTACACGCGCTCGTGCGCGTCGATGAACTCGGCGAGCTGCTCGGTGAACGGATACGCGTACAG
>Ga0070741_10003713_pt1 | contig 37024 bp, 24 predicted proteins | sample Coa_R1_4_FD_66440 | JGI IMG/M metagenome (GOLD analysis project Ga0070741, IMG submission 66440) | Surface soil microbial communities from Centralia Pennsylvania, which are recovering from an underground coalmine fire - Coalmine... | ecosystem: Environmental > Terrestrial > Soil > Unclassified ... | reverse complement strand
TCCTTGTGCTCGACGCCGAAGCGCTGCTCCTCGTCCACGATCACAAGGCCGAGGTCCTTGAACTTGGCCTCCTTGGAGAAGAGCCGGTGCGTGCCGATGACGATGTCCACGCTGCCCTCGGACAGGCCGCGCAGCACCTCGGCGGCCTCCTTGTCGGTCTGGAACCGGGAGAGGGCCTTGATGTTGACCGGGAACTGGGCGTAGCGCTCGGCGAAGGTGGAGAAGTGCTGTTGGACCAGGAGGGTGGTGGGGACGAGCACGGCGACCTGCTTGCCGTCCTGAACGGCCTTGAAGGCGGCACGCACCGCGATCTCGGTCTTGCCGTAGCCCACGTCGCCGCAGATCAGCCGGTCCATCGGCACCGACTTCTCCATGTCGGCCTTGACCTCGTCGATGCAGGCGAGCTGGTCCGGGGTCTCCACGTAGGGGAAGGCGTCCTCGAGTTCGCGCTGCCAGGGCGAGTCAGGACCGAAGGCGTGGCCGGGGGCGGCCATGCGCGCCGAGTAGAGCTTGATCAGGTCGCCGGCGATCTCCTTGACCGCCTTGCGGGCCCGGCTCTTGGCCTTGTGCCAGTCGGAGCCGCCGAGCCGGTGCAGCGACGGGGACTCGCCGCCGACGTACTTGGTGACCTGCTCCAGCTGGTCGGTGGGGACGAACAGGCGGTCGCCGGGTTGGCCGCGCTTGCTGGCCGCGTACTCGATGACGAGGTACTCGCGGGTCGCTCCGGCGACCGTGCGCTGCACCATCTCGACGTATCGGCCGACGCCGTGCTGTTCGTGTACGACGTAGTCGCCGGCGTGCAGTTGCAGTGGGTCGACCATGTTGCGGCGGCGTGAGGGCATTCGGCGCATGTCCTTGGTGGACGAACGCTGCCCTGCCATGTCCGACTCGGTGAGCACGACGGTGCGTGCGCGTTCGAGGACGAATCCGTGGTCGATCGAGCCGGTCGCGACGTGCACGATGCCGGGCTCGGGGGCGTCGGGCAGGTCGATGTCCAGGCGCGCGCCGAGGTCCGCGCCCTTGGCCACCTCGACCAGGCGCTCGGCCGGGCCGTGCCCTTCGGTGACCAGCACGACGCGCCAGCCTTCGCGCAGCCAGTTGCGCACGTCGGTGATCGCGGCCGCGGTGTCGCCGCGGTACTCGGGGGCCGCGACGGCGTCGGCAGTGACCGTGTCGTCCAAGTCCAGCGGATCGTCAGTGTCCGGAGTTCGCTCGGCGAACTCGGCCAGACCCTCGTCGACCACGAACGGACTGATGGACCACCAGGGCAGGCGGCGCTCCCGCGCGTGCTCGCGCACGTCGGCGAGGGACCAGAGCGAGGCGGCGTTCAGGTCGAGCGGCGCGGCGGCGCCCATCGCGGCCGCGGCCCAGGAGGCGTCGAGGAATTCCTGCGAAGTACGCACCAGGTCGGCGGCGCGCGCCCTTATCCGCTCCGGGTCGATGGACACGATGTGGGTGTCCTGCGGCAGCAGGTCGATCAGCAGCTCCATGCGGTCGACCAGGACCGGGGCCAGCGATTCCATGCCTTCGACCGCGATGCCCTCGGCGATCTTGCTGAACACGTCCGCGAGCGCGGGGAACTCGGAGGCGTAGCCGTGGGCGCGCTTGCGGACCGTGTCAGTCAGCAGTAGCTCGCGGCAGGGCGGCGCCCACAGTCCGTGCTGGGCGATCTCCAGGGAGCGCTGGTCAGCCACCTTGAAGTAGCGGATCTCCTCGATCTGGTCGCCCCAGAACTCGAGCCGCAGCGGGTGCTCCTCGGTGGGCGGGAAGACGTCGAGGATGCCGCCGCGCACCGCGAAGTCGCCGCGCTTCTCGACCAGGTCGGTGCGCAGGTAGGCGGCGTCGCCGAGGCGACGGACCACCTCGTCGAGCTCGATCTCCTGCCCTGCGGTCACCCGGACCGGCTCCAGGTCGCCGAGCCCGGCCACCTGCGGTTGCAGCACGGCGCGGACCGGTGCGACGACGACCTTGGGCAGCACCTCGTCGCCCTCGGTGCCCGGGTGGGTCAGCCGGCGCAGCACGGCGAGGCGGCGGCCGACCGTGTCCGAGCGCGGCGAGAGGCGCTCGTGCGGCAGGGTCTCCCAGGCCGGGAACTCGGCGACCGCGGAAGTGCCGAGCAGGCTGCGCAGTCCGGCGGCCAGGTCGTCGCACTCCCGGCCGGTGGCGGTGACCGCGAGCAGGGGTCGGCCGGCCCGCTCGGCGATCGCGGCGAGGGCGAAGGGGCGCAGCCCCGGCGGCGCGGTCAGGTCGAGGCGGGGCCGGTCGGCGGCGCGGGCGGCCTGCACCGCGGCGGCGACCGCCGAGTCCTGTGCGACAGGGCCGAGCAGTCCGGGCAGTGGCATGGGGAACTCCTCGGTCCATGGCGGGCACGCGGACTACCCCCAGTCTCTGAGAGACAGGGGGTGGGGGGTACACGTCAAGGGTACGCGGCCCGGCCGACAGAGGTGGGGCGCGCGTGGCCGCTTGAGAAGGCGCGCGCAATTCCGCCAAATACATACGGAAGGCGCTCCCGCCTACCGCACCTGGGACTCCGACGGGTACCGTTCCACTGACGTTAATGCCGACTTCGGTGACCGCAGCGGGCCTTTTGCGGTGGTTCGGCCGGGTGGACGTGACCGTTCGGGATAAGGGCTGGAGATCATGACGCAAGGATCGGGGATGGGTTCGCCGACGCGCGCCGCGATACCGAACGGGCAGTTCGCCGGCCGGCTGATCGAGTTCAGCGACCCGGAACTGGACCGCAAGTATCCGCGCGGCGTCTATGTAGACCTGCACGGCTACCCCAACTTCTCGGTGTACGCGCGGCTGGCGGTCGAGATCGCTGACCCGCCGTCAGGTCTGTCCGTCGACGAGGTGCGGGTGACCGACGTCATCGCGGCCAACCTGATCGGCTCGGGCAGCGGCGACCCGCTCTGGCAGCAGGGCCGCCCGCCGACGGTGACGCCAGAGGGCTGGACCTGGGTGCACGAGGCGCGCAGCCGCAAGCTGTACCTGGTGCCGGCCGAGCTCAACGCGTCGTTCCGGCATCACGGCGGCATCGCCACCCTCCAGGCCGACCCGTCGAAGTCGGGGCTCTGGCACGAGGGCATGCTCGAGCCGGTCGCCTTCGAGCGCTCCGGCTCGGTGCCGGAGGAGGCCCTGCTGCAGCTGGAGTCGCAGCTCGGCTTTCAGCTGCCGGTCTCCTACCGCCGCTTCCTCGGCGGGACGGACGGCGGCCGGCCGCTGGTGCCCGCGGTGAACCTCAACTGCGGCTTCATCGCGGACGGCTGGCTGTTCGGGCTGCGCCGCTCCGATCCGCACCAGGACCTGGTCTACGCGAACCAGTCGCTGTACGACCGGTTCACCGAGGAGTACCTCGGCATCGGCTTCGTGCAGGGCGGGATGCTGGCGCTGAAGATCCGCGGCGGCGACCTCGGCTCGGTCTGGTACTTCGACGACGACGACCCGCGCGACCACGACGGCCGCGACGCCGCCTCGGTGTGCGCCGAACTGCTGCACCGGGTCGGCAACGACTTCGACGACTTCGCCAGGCACCTGGTGGCGCTGCCCGCGCAGATCGTGGAGATCTCGGAGGCGGCGGTGCGCGGCGGACACGCCCGGCCGATCGAGGAGGAGCCGCACCTCGGCTCCGCGCTGCCGGCTCACCTGCGCCGCCGCTGAGCGCACCGGCCGTTCTGACCAGCGCGGTCCGTGGCGGCGTAGCTTTAGGTGGACCTCAGTCTCACCGAGTGAACTGATAACGAAGGTGTGACGAACGCCGCATAGGATGACCCCCGGTGTGGACAGCGTGGTCCGCCAAGCAGTGTTGCCGACCTGCCGAGGATGAGCCATGCCAGAGCCCGTGACGCGCGACGTAGCAGACCGACCTTCCTCCCCCCGCCCGGACCAGGCCGCTTCCCCGGACGCCGCCCTGCGCACGGACATCAAGTCCCTCGGCGAGCTGCTGGGGCGCACCCTGGTGCGGCAGGAGGGCCAGGAGCTTTTCGACCTGGTCGAGGAGGTGCGCGCGCTCACCCGGTCGGACGATCCGGCGGACGGTGAGCGGGCGGTGCGCCGGCTGGCCGAGATCGACCTGGCCACCGCGATCCGCCTGGTGCGCGCCTTCTCCACGTACTTCTACCTGGCGAACGTCACCGAGCAGGTGCACCGCGGCCGGGAGCTGCACACCCAGCGGGCGACTGTCGGCTCCTGGCTGACCCAGGCGATCGACCGGATAGCGGCGGCGATCGAGGACCCGGAGTCGAAGGTCACCCGGGACTGGGTGGAGCAGGTCGTCTCGTACCTGTCCATCCGGCCGGTCTTCACCGCGCACCCCACCGAGGCGGCCCGGCGCACCATCCTGACCAAGCTGCGGCAGATCGCGCTGCTGCTGGACGCCAACCCGTTCGTGGAGTCCAGCGACCCGGTGGCGCGGCGGCGGGCCGAGCGGCGGCTGGCCGAGCTGGTGGAGTCGCTGTGGCAGACCGACGAGCTGCGGGTGGCCCGCCCCGAGCCGACCGACGAGGCCCGCAACGCGCTCTACTACCTCGACGAGCTGCACGCCAGCGCCGTGCCCGACGTGCTGGACGAACTGGCCGCCGAGCTGGACCGGATCGAGGTCACGCTGCCGGTGGACGCGCGTCCGCTGTCCTTCGGCTCCTGGATCGGCGGGGACCGCGACGGCAACCCGAACGTCACCCCGCAGCTGACGCTGGAGATCCTGAGCCTGCAGCACGAGCGGGCCATCGAGGACGCGCTCAAGGTGGTCGGCCAGCTGCAGAGCTCGCTGTCCACGTCGAAGCGGATCGCCCGGGTCAGCCCGCAGCTGGAGGCCTCGGTCGAGGCGGACCTCGCCGCGCTGCCCGACATCGCCCCGCGCTACAAGCGGCTCAACCAGGAAGAGCCCTACCGGCTCAAGGCGATCTGCATCCGGCAGAAGCTGACCAACACCCGGCGCCGGATCGCCGAGCGGCGGCCGCACGCTCCGGGGCAGGACTACCTCAACGGCGAAGAGCTGGTCGCGGACCTGCTGCTGATGCGCGAGTCGCTGCTGGCCGACCGCGGCGAGCTGATCGCGCGCGGCTCGCTGGACCAGGTGATCCGCACCGTCTCCGCCTTCGGCCTGCACCTGGCGACCCTGGACGTACGCGAGCACGCCGACGCGCACCACCACGCGATCGGCCAGCTGATCGACCGGCTCGGCGGCGAGTCCTGGCGCTACGAGGACATGCCGCGCGACTACCGCGCCGGGCTGCTGGCCAAGGAGCTGCGCTCGCGCCGACCGCTGGCGCTGCTTCCGGTGGCCATCCACCGCGCCCCCGACCTCGCCACCGCGACCCCGCTGCTGGACGAGGCCGGATCGCGCACCTTCGGGATCTTCACCGCGATCCGGGAGGCGATCGACCGCTTCGGCCCGAACGTGATCGAGAGCTACATCATCTCGATGTGCCGGGGCGTGGACGACGTGTACGCGGCCGCGCTGCTGGCGCGCGAGGCGGGCCTGATCGACCTGCGCGGGGAGCGGGCGGCGATCGGCTTCGTGCCGCTGCTGGAGACGGTCGGCGAGCTGCGCCAGGCCGACTCGATCCTCAACGACCTGCTCAGCGACCCGTCGTACCGCAAGCTGGTGCGGCTGCGCGGGGATGTACAGGAGGTGATGCTCGGCTACAGCGACTCGTGCAAGGAGGCCGGCATCGCCACCAGCCAGTGGGAGATCCACCTGGCCCAGCGCAAGCTGCGCGACGTCGCGCACCGGCACGGTGTGCGGCTGCGGCTGTTCCACGGCCGCGGCGGCACGGTCGGCCGCGGCGGCGGCCCGACCCACGACGCGATCCTGGCCCAGCCCTGGGGCACGCTCGAGGGCGAGATCAAGGTCACCGAGCAGGGCGAGGTGATCTCGGACAAGTACGCGCTGCCCTCGCTGGCGCGGGAGAACCTGGAGCTGACCGTCGCCGCCACGCTGGAGGCCTCGGTGCTGCACCTCGGGCCGCGGCAGAGCGCCGACGCGCTGGCCCGCTGGACGGCGACCATGTCAGGGATCTCCGACGCGGCCTTCGCGCGGTACCGGGGCCTGGTGGAGGATCCGGACCTGCCGAAGTACTTCCTCGCCTCCACGCCGGTGGACCAGCTCGGCGACCTGCACCTCGGCTCGCGCCCCTCGCGCCGCCCGGACTCGGGGGCGGGGCTCGAGGGCCTGCGGGCGATCCCATGGGTGTTCGGCTGGACGCAGTCGCGGCAGATCGTGCCCGGCTGGTTCGGCGTGGGCACCGGGCTGGCGGCGGCGTACGAGGCCGGGCACGCCGAGGTGCTGGCCGAGATGTTCGAGCAGTGGCACTTCTTCCGCAACTTCCTGTCCAACGTCTCGATGACGCTGGCGAAGACCGACCTGCAGATCGCGGCGCGGTACGTGAACCAGCTGGTGCCTGAAGAGCTGCGGCACATCTTCGACGTGATCAAGGAAGAGCACGAGCTGACGGTCCAGCAGGTGCTGCGGGTCTCCGGTCAGCAGCAGCTGCTCGGGCACGACCCGGTGCTCGCCCGCACGCTGCGCATCCGGGACCGGTACCTCGACCCGATCTCGTACCTCCAGGTGGCGCTGCTTAAGCGGCACCGCGAGGCGGTCGCGGCGGGGCAGGAGATCGAGCCGCAGCTGACCCGGGCGCTGCTGCTGACGGTCAACGGCGTCGCGGCCGGGCTGCGTAACACTGGCTGAGGCGCCTCACGAGCGACATAACGCGGCGGACGGTCTTTGGCCGTCCGCCGTTTCGCATGCCGGTGTTCGGGGTTCACCTTGGGCGGACCCTAATCATTCCCCCGCTGACCTGTGGATAAACAAGATCGGGTTGTCCACGACCTGTGGACACATTCTGTGGATAACTCACCGCGTAATCCACAGCCACCTAACGTAATGAACGGCCGGTGACCTACGGGCCACTGGCTGATGGACCACTGACTTACGGGAACACCACCGTGCGGCGGCCGTTGACGAGCACCCGGTGCTCCGAATGCCAGGCCACCGCGCGGGAGAGCACCCGGCACTCCACGTCACGGCCCACGGCGACGAGCTGATCAGGCGTCAGGCCGTGGCCGACGCGCGCGACGTCCTGCTCGATGATCGGGCCCTCGTCCAGGTCGGCTGTGACATAGTGCGCCGTCGCGCCGATGAGCTTCACGCCGCGGGCATGTGCCTGGTGATACGGCTTGGCGCCCTTGAACGACGGCAGGAAGGAGTGGTGGATGTTGATGATCCGGCCTTCCAGCGCCTTGCACACGTCGTCCGAGAGCACCTGCATGTAACGCGCCAGCACGACCAGCTCGACCCCGTTCTCCTCGGCCAGGTGCAGCAGCCGGGCCTCCTGCTCCGCCTTGTTCTCCTTCGTCACCGGCAGGTGGACGAACGGGATGCCGTACGACTCGACCAGGCCCTGGAAGTCGGTGTGGTTGGAGACCACCGCGGGGACCTCGATCGGCAGCGCGCCGATGCTGTGCCGGAACAACAGGTCGTTGAGGCAATGCCCGAACTTGGACACCATGATCAGCGTCGGCATGCGGGTCGCCGCGTCGTGGATCTGCCAGGACATGTGGAAGGCCGCCGCGGTCGCCGTGAAGCCCCCGTTGAGCGACATGAGGTCGACGCCCGGCTCCTGCGCCACGAAGTGCACGCGCATGAAGAACAGCCTGGTGTCCGGGTCGCCGTACTGCTGGCTGTCCACGATGGTGCAGCCGGTGACCAGCAGGAAGCTGGACACCGCGTGCACGATTCCGCGCTGGTCGGGGCAGGAGAGCGTCAGCACGTACTCGCGGGGCGCGGCGGGCGTCGTGGTCATGCCCTCCATCTTCGCCTATAGCGATTTCCGTCGCCCAGAGCGCGGTGCGCGGATATCGTCAGGCCGTGGCCTCTTCTTCATATCTTCGGTACCCCCATCTCTCCGGGGACCTGGTGACCTTCGTCGCCGAGGACGATATCTGGCTCGCATCGCTGACTGAGGCCGCAGGCGGTGGGACTGCCGGAAGCCGGGCTTGGCGGCTGACCGCGGACCAGGTACCCGTACTGAATCCGCGGCTGAACCCCTCGGGCACGCGCGTCGCGTGGACCTCCACCCGTGAGGCCTCTGCCTCGCTCGCCCGTGGCTCGGCGCGCGAGGTGTACTCGGTGCCGGTGGATGGCGGACCGGTACAGCGGCTTACGCACTGGGGCGATGGACGCATCGCGGTGCGCGGTTGGCTGTCAGACGACGAAGTCCTTGTGATCAGCAACGCCGGCCAGCACGACACGATGCGCACACGGGCGTTCGGGGTTCCGCTGGAGGGTGTGGCCCGGCTGCTGCCCTACGGACCCGCCAGTGACGTCTCGGTCGCGCCGAACGGTGCGGTTCTGGTCGGCTCGCCGACGTACGCGGAGCCTGCGCGCTGGAAGCGCTATGGCGGCGGGACCGGAGGCAAGATCTGGTACTCGCCGGACGGCGCGGAGTACCAGCGGATTCTGGGCGAGGTCGGCAACCACCTGGTCAACCCGATGTGGATCGGCGATCGAGTCGTCTTCCTCTCGGACCACGAGGGGGTCGGCGCGCTGTACTCGGCGCTGCCGGACGGCTCGCAGCTGCGCCGGCACACCGATCTCGGCACGTACTACGCGAGGCACGCGACGACGGACGGCGTCAGGGTCGTGTACCAGTGCGCGGGCGACCTGTGGCTGCTCGATTCGCTTGACGGCGAACCGGTGCGGCTCGACGTCCGGCTCGGCGGGGTGCGCTCCGGTCGCGCGAAGTTCCCGGTGTCGACGCGGCACGCGCTCGGCGGCTTCTCGCTGTGCAAGACCGGTCGTGTCCTCGCGACCGAGGTGCGCGGGACCGTGCACTGGCTGCCGGCGAAGGATGGTCCGGCGCGCACGCTGCTCGGTACGCCGGGAGTACGCGGAAAGCTGCCGAAGATCGTGCCGGGGACCTCGACTGTCGTCTCCGTGTCGGACGCCGGCGGCGAGGACGGTCTGGACGTTATCGCGGCAGACGGTTCGGTAACGCGGAGACTGGCGCATGGTCAGCTCGGCCATGTACTCGAACTCGCGCTCTCGCCGGACGGCAAGCGCGCTGCGGTCGCGACGCACGACGGCCGGCTGCTGCTCGTCGAACTGGGCGCAGGCGAAGCCCCCGCTGCCGCCGAGGACTCAGAGAGCGACAGCAGCGCGGAGGACGTCGAGTCGAGCGAGCCGGCGACCGAACGCGCGCCGGAGGCCGGAACGGTCACCGAACTGGTGCGCAGCACGAACGACGAAGTGCATGGACTCGCGTTCTCCCCGGACTCCGCGTACTTGGCCTGGGCTCAGCCCTGGAGCGCGTGGGGCAGCTCGCACATCCGACTGGCCAGGCTGTCCGACCAGACCATCGTGGATGTGACAACCACACGCTTCGACGACGCCTGCCCGATATTCACGCACGACGGAAAGCACCTGGCTTTCCTCTCCAACCGGGTCTTCGACACGGTCTACGACGATCACGTCTTCGACCTCGGATTCCTGCCGGGCGTGCGGCCGTACCTCGTTCCGCTCGCCGAGACGACCCCGTCCCCGTTCGCGCCCGAACTCAACGGCCGGCCGGTGTCGCCGGAGAAGGAGAGGGACAAGGCGGGCGCTGCCGGTGCCTCACGCGCCGGCGAGTCGGGCGCGCAGGATGACGACGAGTCAGATTCCGACTCCGGGGCGTCGTCGATCGTCGTCGACTTCGAGGGCATCGAGGATCGCGTCGTGCCGTTCCCGGTCGAGGCGGGCCGCTACCGGTCGCTGCACGCGGTCAAGGGCGGCGTGGTGTGGATGGACTATCCGCGCACTGGTGAACTGCACGAGGCGGCGATAGGCGCGTCCGACGAACATCCCAAGCCCAGCCTGATCCGCTACGACCTGGAGAAGCGCAAGCGCTCGACGATCCTCGAGGAGCTGGACGACTTCGCCGTCTCCGGCGACGGCGCGCGGCTGGCCTACGCGGACGGCGGGGAGCTGAAGGTCAAGGCCTCCGACGCGAAGGACGACGACGACGCGGTCGCCGTGGACCTGGACCGCGTCCGGGTCACCGTGGATCCGGCGGCCGAGTGGACGCAGATGTTCCACGAGGCCTGGCGGCTGATGCGGGACAACTTCTGGCGCGCCGACATGGCCGGGGTGGACTGGCCGGCCATGGCCGAGCGCTACCGGCCGCTGCTTGACCGGATCGGGTCGCAGGACGACCTGCATGACCTGCTCTGGGAGATGCAAGGCGAGCTCGGCGCCTCGCACGCCTACGTGCGGCCTCCGGCGGCGGGCACGTACGAGGCGCTGGCCCAAGGCCTGCTCGGCGCGGACCTCGCCCCGGACCAGGACGGAACCTGGCGGATCGGCAGGGTGCTGCGAGGAGAGTCCTCGGTCATCGCGGCGCGTTCCCCACTCGCCGCTCCCGGTGTCGCGGCCAAGCCCGGCGACGCCATCGTGGCCGTTGACGGGCAGCCGGTCGATCCGATGCACGGCCCGAACGCGCTGCTGGGCGGTAAGGCAGGCAAGCCGGTCGAGCTGACGCTGCGTAGAAACGGCGCGGCGGACCGGCGTGTGGTTGTCACGCCGCTGTCGAGTGAGGGCGTGCTGCGGTACCACGACCTGGTTCAGCAGCGCCGTGCTGCGGTACGAGAGGCCTCCGATGGCAGGCTCGGCTACCTTCACGTGCCGGACATGATGTCGTTCGGCTGGGCGGAGTTCCATCGGGACCTGCGTACCGCGTTCGACGCCGACGGCCTGGTGCTCGACCTGCGGGAGAACGGCGGCGGTCACACCTCGCAGCTGGTGGTGGAGAAGCTGGCGCGCAAGGTGATCGGTTGGGCGCGCTCCCGGCACTCCGAGCCGGTCAGTTACCCGGGTGAGGCGCCGCTCGGCCCGATCGTGGCCGTCACCGACGAGTACGCCGGTTCCGACGGCGACATCGTGACCCAGGCGATCAAGCTGTACGGCATCGCGCCGGTGGTCGGGATGCGGACCTGGGGCGGCGTGATCGGTATCGACTCCAAGTACACGCTGGTGGACGGCACCGGCGTCACGCAGCCGAAGTTCGCGTTCTGGTTCGAGGGCGGCAGCGGCTGGGGCGTGGAGAACTACGGGGTCGATCCGGACATCGAGGTGCCGTTCCCGCCGCACGACGCGGTGGCAGGGCGGGACCCGCAGCTGGAGACGGCGATCCGGATGGCCTTGGAGGCGTTGGAGAGCAGGCCGCGGGCCACGCCGCCACAGATCTAGTCCGCTGGTGTCGGGCCGCCGAGATCGGCCGGCGGCCCGGCCAGCGCGGCGTCGTACCTGCGCAGGATGAGACGCGCCACCTGGTCGTGGGCACCGAGCGGCGCGCTGACGGTCATCCGGCGCGGGTTATCCGTGTCGAGCGCCGCGAGGGTCGCGCTCTCGTTGATCCGCCGGCTGAACTCGCCGGAGGAGAGCAGGTAGGTGGCGACCGCGACCGGTCGGCCGCGCCGGGCCAGCCGCGCCAGCAGCGTGCTGATGTTCGGCTCGGCGGTCGTCACGTAACCGGTGCGCACGGGCATGCCCAGGCGCTCGGCGAGCAGCCCGGCCATGGCGACGGCGTCGGCGTTGGCGCGCCGGTCTGCCGAGCCCGCGGCGGCGAGGACCACCTGGGTGCCGAAGACGGTGCCGCGTGCAGCGGAGAGCCGGTCCTGCATCGCTGCCGCGAGCAGCGGATCGGGACCGAGCGCGGCGGCTTGGTAGATCGTGGCGGTGCGGCTGGCCGGCTGCGTCGCGACCTGTCGCAGGGCGCGCGGAATGTCGTGCCGCACGTGATAGCCGGAGCCGAGCAGCAGCGGCATGATCACGAGCTCGGTCACGCCTTCAGCCAGCAACCGGGCGAGTTCCTCGGCTACTCGGGGCCGGGCCACCGAGACGAACGCCAGCGACGTCTCGACCCCGGGACGCAGGAACCTGACCCGCTCCAGGAGCGCGTCCAGGGTTTCCAGGCCGGCCGGATCGTTGGTGCCGTGCGCCACGGCGAGCAGCGGTACGTCCGCGCGCGGCGGCGGCAGCACTCCAGGAGGCGCGGGCAGCCAGGCGGGCCGCGGCTCACGGAACGAGGTCAGCCCAAGCACCGGCACGGACATCTCAGGGTTCCTCCTTGCTAGCCGGTGCGATGCGGGATGCCGTGCTCTGTGCGCGTTTGGTGTTCGGTGTTCGGCCTCGAGTCCGGGTCGGCCCGAGTCCAAGTCAGGTCCGTTCGGCCTTCAGCTGTCAGGCCGGGTCGATGGCCAGGCGGTAGCCGCGCTTGGTCACCGTCTTGACCAACGACGCGTCAGGTCCCAGAGCGGTGCGCAGGCGCGCGACGGTCGCTTCGACCGCGTGCTCGTCCCGGCCGCCCGATCCAGCGCCGCGCGGTCCCCACACCCGCCGCAGCAGGTCGGCGCGGGAGACCACCCAGCCGGGACGGCGGCCGAGCTCCGCGAGCACGGCGGCCGGCAGCGGGGCGAGCAGGACCGGCTCGGCTCCGGTGACGACGGCGGCGAGGCCTTGCAGCGTCAGGGTCCGATGCTCGTCGATCGGGAACTCGTTCCGGATCTTGGGCGGCAGGACTGAGCAGAGCGTGGCCACCATCGCGCCGAGCCGGGCCCGATCCGGCCACACCGCGCGCACGTCGAGCGCTTCCAGCGGCCGTGCGCACACCGGTCCGACGCACACCGCCGTGACGTCCGTGCGTAGCGCGATCAGGAGTTGATCGAGCGCGCCGGTGACCGCAGCCGCTTCCAGCAGCGCGGTCACGCCGGGCGCGGAGGTGAAGCTGACCGCGTGCACTTCGCGGCGCACGATCGCGTCGACGAGGCGGCGCACCGCCGCACGGTCGGAGGGCGGTCCCCAGCGGTAGACCGGAATGTCCACGACGATCGCACCAGCTTCGCGCAGTGCGGTAACAAAGCGGGTGTCTTCGGCCGGGTTCTCGACGCCGTACTGCTGTACCGCGATCCGCTTGCCCTTAACGCCGAGGTCGAGCAGGTAGGCCAGCAGTTCGTCGCACGACTCTGAGGGCGCGCTGTAGCTTTCGCGCAGGCCGGAGGCACGTACCGCGCCCGTAGCCTTAGGTCCGCGCGAGACGAGGACCGCGTTGCCGAGTACCCGGTTGAGTTCTTCGCCCAGGCCCCAGCTCTCGGCCGCCGACATCCATCCGCGCCATCCGCTGCCTGTGGTCGCCACCGCGTAGTCAAGCTGTGCGATAAGACACTCGTTAGTGGCCTTACGCAGCGCGGCGTCATCATCGAGCGGGACGAGCCGGAGGGTCGGGGTCTCGATGACCTTCGCGCCGCGCCGCCGCAGCAGCGAGGCGAGGTCATCGCGCCTCCGGTCGGCCGTGACGGCCACGACGCAGCCGGTGAGCGGGAACTCCTCGAATACCGTGCTGGTCGGGTTCGGGCCGTCCGTAGCCGAGGGGGTGGATTCGATCGCCTCTGCCAGTGCCATGTCCGAAACAGTGGCCGCACACCGTTACGGATATGTTGCCGAGCCGCTACGCACCGGTAAGGGCCGCCGACCCCAGGTTACGTGTCACTTGACAGAGTGAGCGAGCTCAGGGGCCAGGAGCGGCGGCAGCCGCCCTACCATGACGCGCACAAGCCCTTTCGAGCGGAGTGAAAAACACGTGCGCGCGCCGAAATCGGCTGGACCCCGACGCGTCATAGCGACGCCGCACCGTCGTAGGCATGACGGGAAAGCCTGAAGCCGCGGACGGCGGTCTTAGCCACTGTCCGTACTGCGCGCTTCAGTGCGGTATCGAGCTCCGCCCGGCGTCAGCCGGACACGGTTCGCAGCCGGTGCGTCGCACCGGGCGGGGGGACACGGGGGACGGCACGCACGGCGACGGTCCGGCTCTGGAGGTCGTCGGGCGTGCCGCGTTCCCGGTGAACGAGGGCGCGCTGTGCGGCAAGGGCGCGAGCGCCGCCGAGCTGCTCAGTCCGCGGCTGCGGCTGACCACGCCGCTGATCCGCGATGAACGCGGTGCCGAGCTGCGGCCCGCCTCCTGGGAAGAGGCGCTTGACCGGGTGGCGCGGGAACTCGGCGCGCGCGACCCGGAGGCGGTCGCGATCTTCGGCGGCGGCTCGCTGACCAATGAGAAGGCCTACCAGCTCGGCCGCTTCGCGCGGACCGTGCTCAAGACCCCGAACATCGACTACAACGGCCGGTTCTGTATGTCGTCGGTCGCGGCGGCGCAGAACCGGGCTTTCGGCGTGGACCGGGGGCTGCCGTTCCCGGTGCGCGACGTCCGCAGGGCCCGGGCGATCCTGCTGGTCGGCGCGAACCCGGCCGAGACGATGCCGCCGATCATGCGGCATTTCGCGGCCGCGCGCGAGGCCGGCGCCACGTTGATCACCGTGGATCCAAGGCGCACGCGGACCGCCGAGCTAGCCGATCGGCATCTGCAGCCGGTACCGGGATCGGACCTGGCGCTCGCGCTCGCGATGCTGCATATAGCGGTCGCGGAAGGCCTGGTTGACGAGCAGTACGTCGCGGAGCGCACCAACGGCTTCGATGACGCGCGGCGCATCGCCACCGCCTACTGGCCGGAGCGGGTCGAGCGGTTGACCGGAGTTCCGGTCGCCGCGATGTACCAGACGGTCACGACGCTGGCCGAGGCCGCTCGCGCCGCCCGCGAAGCGGCGCTCCAGAACACTGTGGCCCAGAACGCCGTGCCCACGAACACTGAGACTGAGATCGGCGGCGCGATGATCCTCACCGCGCGCGGGACCGAGCAGCACAGCAAGGGCACTGACACGGTCAACGCGTGGATCAATCTCGCGCTGGCCCTCGGCCTTCCGGGACGCCCCGGCTCGGGTTACGGAGCGTTGACCGGCCAGGGCAACGGACAGGGCGGCCGCGAGCACGGTCAGAAGTCCGATCAGCTGCCGGGTTACCGCAAGCTGGACGATCCGGCGGCGCGCGAGCACGTGGCGGCGGTCTGGGGCATCGATCCGGACGAGTTGCCCGGCCCCGGTCCGAGCGCGACCGAGTTGCTGGCGCGCTGCGGTCGCGACGTCGACGGCGCTGAGAGCGCCGATGCCGGGGATGGCGCCGACGGTACCAGCGGCGCCGCGGCGCCGGGCCGCATCGACGCGCTCCTGGTCATGGGTTCGAACCTGCTCGTGAGCGCCCCGGGCGCGGCGCAGACCGAGGCCCGGCTGCGCTCGCTCGGCTTCCTCGCGGTCTGCGATCTGGTGCTCTCCGAGACCGCGGCCATCGCAGATGTCGTACTCCCGAGCGCGCAGTGGGCCGAGGAGACGGGCACCATGACGAACCTGGAGGGCCGGATCCTGTTGCGGCCGGCCGCGATCGCGCCTCATCCCGGCGTGCGCACCGACCTGGAGATCCTGGCGGAGCTGGCCGCGCGGCTCGGCGGCAAGCTGTCCGCCGACCCGGCCGAGGTGTTCGCCGAGCTGGGCCGCGCGAGCGCGGGCGGCATCGCCGACTACAGCGCGGTCACGCACGAGCGGCTGGAGCGCGGCGAAGAACTGTATTGGCCGTGTGGGGAGCAGAGCCCAGACGGTACGCCCCGCCTGTTCGAGCGCGCCTTCCCGACTGCCGACGGCCGCGCGCGCTTCGTGCCGGTCGACTACCGGCCATCGGCCGAGGAACCGGACGATCAGTACCCTTACCGGCTGACCACCGGCCGGGTGCTCGCGCAGTATCAGTCCGGTGCCCAGACTCGGCGCGTCGACGTGCTCAACCAGGCCGCGCCGGAACCGTTCGTCGAGCTGCACCCGGACCTCGCCCGCGCGCTGGGCGTGGCCGAGGGCGCGGCGGTCAGCGTGGTCAGCAGGCGCGGGACGGCCACCGCCGCGGCGCGGATCAGCCGCGCCATACGGCCGGACACGGTGTTCATGCCGTTCCACTGGCCGGGCCAGGGCCGGGCGAACTCGGTGACCAATCCGGCCCTGGATCCGATCTCGAAGATGCCGGAGTTCAAGACCTGCGCGGTGCGGCTGGAACTGCCGTCGCAGGTCGCGGGCGCCGAGGCGGGAGCTGACCTGTGACGCGCCGGATCATCGTGGTCGGGTACGGCATGGCCGGTCACCACCTGGTGGCCCGGCTGCTGCAGGCCGGGCGGCACACGCCGGCCGGGGACTTCGAAGTGACCGTGCTCGGCGCGGAGAGCGGGGCGCCGTACAACCGGGTTCTGCTTCCCGAGGTGCTGGCCGGCCGGATCGACCAGCGCCGCATCGACCTGTCAGAGCCCGATGACCCGCGCGTGACGGTACGCGCCGGGGTCCGCGCCACCGAGATCGACCGCGAGCGGCGCCTGGTCCACGGCGACGACGGCTCGGTGCTGCCCTACGACGATCTGGTGCTGGCCACCGGGGCCAATCCGGTGCTGCCTCCGCTCGGCGGAATCCGCGACGAACAGGGGCTCAAGCCCGGCGTGCACACGCTGCGGACGCTGGTAGACCTGGACCGCATTCAGGACCAGCTCACCGCGGAGGAAAGTGGCGGCGCTGCGCTCGACGGGTCTGCGCTCGACGGGTCTGCGCTCAACGGGCCTGCGCGCAAGCTGCGGGCCGTGGTGGTCGGCGGCGGCCTGCTCGGCGTGCAGTGTGCCAGGGGCCTGACGCTGCGCGGACTGGACGTCGTGCTCATCCATCAGGGCTCGCATCTCCTCGACCACCGGCTCGACGCCGACGCGGCCGCGATCCTCGCCCGCACCGCGCGCGGCCTCGGGATCGAAGTGCACCTCGAATGCCGGGCCCGCTCGGTGCTGCGCGACCGCGAGGGCCGGCTGACCGGCGTGCAACTGGCCGACGGCTTCCGCCTGGACGCCGATCTCGTCCTGCTGGCCTGTGGAAGCGCCCCGGCCACCGGCTTGGCCGCGCGCGCCGGGCTGGCCGTGGACAACGGAATCCTCGTCGACGAGCGGCTGACCAGCGTCACCGACCCGCACGTACACGCGATCGGGGACTGCACCCGCGTGCACCGCAGCCTGCGCGCCGCGCACGGTCTCGCCGCTCCCGCCCTCGAGCAGGCCGAGGTGCTGGCCGAACGACTGCTCGGCGTCCCGGCGCTCTATCAGGGCTCATCGACGATAGCCAGGCTCACCGCGACCGGCGTGGATGTGGCCATACTCGCTGCCGCGCCGTCGCTGGTGGCCGAATCGCGGCCCGATCACGTCGCGCGCACGGTGCGCCTGACCGACCCGGTCGGCGGCACCCATCGCGCGGTGACCGTGCACGGCGGCCGCGTGGTCAGCTCCGTGCTCATCGGCGACGTCTCGGCCGCGGCCCGCCTTACCCGGTTGGTCGATCAGCCGGGCCCGCTGCCAGAGAACCCGCTCGACCTGCTGTTCGACACCGCGGTTTGACCTTGGACACCGCAGAAAGGAACTGATTCACGATGCGGCAAATCGTCATCGTCGGCTATGGCATGGTGGGGCACCGCTGCGCTGAGCTGTTGGCTGAGCGTGCGGCAAACAGCGCGACGCCCGTTCAGATCACGGTGCTCGGCGAGGAGCCGCGTGAGGCCTATGACCGAGTGCATCTCAGTGCTCTGTTCGATGGTAAGGACCCTGCGGATCTGACCTATCCCGCGCCGCCGGGCGTCGAGTTGAAGCTTGGCGATCCGGTGACCGCGATAGACCGGGAGCGCAAGGTCGTCCTGACCGCCTCCGGCGCCGAATTCCGCTACGACGACTTGGTTCTGGCGACCGGCTCGTACCCGTTCGTGCCGCCGGTTCCGGGCCACGACGCGACCGGCGCGTTCGTGTACCGCACGATCGACGACGTCGAAGCGATCAAGGACTTCGCGGCCGGCCGCAAGGTCGGCGCGGTGGTCGGCGGCGGCCTGCTCGGCTTGGAGGCCGCCGGAGCGCTTCAGGCCATGGGCCTGGAAACGCACGTGATCGAGTTCGGCCCGCGGCTGATGGGCGTGCAGGTCGACGAGGGCGGCGGCCAGGCGCTGCTGTCGCGGATCAACGACCTCGGCGTCACGGTGCACTGCTCGACGCGCACCGAGGCCGTGGAGATCGGCGAGGGCGGCGCGGTATACGCGCTCGTACTCGCGAAGGGCGACGACCTCAGTGCCCTGCCGGTCGACCTGGTGGTGTTCGCCGCCGGAGTGCGGGCCCGCGACCAGCTCGGCCGCGAGTGCGGCCTCGCCGTCGGCGAACGCGGCGGCATTCGGGTCGATGAGCTGTGCCGCACCGAGGATCCCGCGATCTACGCGATCGGCGAATGCGCACAGGCTGTGGACGGACGCGTATACGGCCTCGTCGCGCCGGGATATGCGATGGCTGAGACGGTCGCCGATCACCTGCTCGGCTCTGACCCGTCACCGTTCCGCAGCGCCGACCTGTCCACGAAGCTCAAGCTGCTCGGCGTCGAGGTGGCCTCCTTCGGCGACGCCTTCGGCAGCACGCCCGGCGCGCTCTCCGCCCTCTACAGCGACTCGACCGCGGGGCTCTACAAGAAGCTGGTCATCGGCGAGGACGGCAGGCTGCTCGGCGGCATCCTGGTCGGCGACGCCTCGGCTTACGCGACGCTGCGCCCGCTCGCCGGAACCGACGCGCCGCTTCCCGCGACACCGGAACAGCTGCTGCTGCCGGCCGGCTCGGGCGCGGGACCGGCCCTCGGACCGGACGCGCTGCCCGACTCGGCCACCGTGTGCAGCTGCCACAACGTGACTAAGGGCTCGATCAACGCGGCGATCCACGAGCAGGGCTGCGCCGACGTGGCCGCGATCAAGGGCTGCACCAAGGCCGGCACCGGCTGCGGCTCCTGCGTGCCGCTGCTCGGCCAGCTGCTCTCGGCCGCCGGGGTGCAGACCTCGAAGGCGCTGTGCCGGCACTTCGAGCAGAGCCGCGCCGAGCTCTACGAGATCGTGCTGGTCACCGGGATCGACTCGTTCGCGCGGCTGCTGGCCGAGCACGGCAACGGCGAGTCGGACGGCTGCGAGGTCTGCAAGCCCGCGGTCGCCTCGATCCTGGCCTCGCTCGGCGGGACGCTCGGCGCGGCCAAGCGCAACGGCGCGGCCAAGCACATCCTGGCCGGCGAGCAGGCCGCGCTGCAGGACACCAACGACCACTTCCTGGCCAACATCCAGCGCAACGGCAGCTACTCGGTGGTGCCGCGCATCCCCGGCGGCGAGATCACCCCGGAGAAGCTGATCGTGATCGGCGAGGTGGCCAGGGACTTCGGGCTCTACACGAAGATCACCGGCGGCCAGCGCATCGACCTGTTCGGCGCGCGGGTCGAGCAGCTGCCGCAGATCTGGCGCCGCCTCGTCGACGCCGGTTTCGAATCAGGGCACGCCTACGGCAAGGCGCTGCGCACGGTCAAGAGCTGCGTCGGCTCCGAGTGGTGCCGGTACGGCGTGCAGGAGTCGGTGAAGATGGCCATCGAGCTGGAGCTGCGCTATCGAGGGCTGCGATCCCCGCACAAGCTCAAGGCCGCGGTCTCCGGCTGCGCCCGCGAATGCGCCGAGGCGCAGAGCAAGGACTTCGGCGTCATCGCGACCGAGCAGGGCTGGAACCTGTACGTCGGCGGCAACGGCGGCTTCCGGCCCCGGCACGCCGACCTGTTCGCCAAGGACCTGTCCGCCGAGGAGCTGATCCGCACCATCGACAGGTTCCTGATGTTCTACATCCGCACCGCGGACCGGCTCGAGCGCACCGCCTCCTGGATCGAGCGGATGGAGGGCGGGCTCGACCACCTCAAGGCCGTCATCCTGGAGGACTCGCTGGGCCTGTGCGCCGAACTGGACCGGCTGATGGCGCAGCACGTCGAGAGCTATGCCGACGAGTGGCGCGCGGCCATCGAGGACCCGGAGACGCTGCGCCGCTTCGTCTCGTTCGTCAACGCCCCGCAGACCCCGGACCCGGAGATCAAGTTCGAGGTCGAACGCGGCCAGATCAAGCCGCTGCTGACCATCGGGCCGCCGCCGGGCGGCGGGCTCGATCAAGACCCTGAGTCCGACCGCGACACCGCCGACGAGCTCGCCGAGGCGGCCGCCGGGCCCGACGGCGCCGACAGCCTGGTCCCGGCGGAGGTGGGAGCATGACCGTGACCGCCGGCAAGCAGCGGACCTGGACCGCGGTGTGTCGATACGCCGAGCTGACCCCGGGGCGCGGCGTCGCGGCGCTGGTCGACGGCGTCCAGATCGCGGTCTTCCGCACGACGCCCGGTGAGCTGTACGCGATCGGCAACCGGGACCCGTACTCGGGCGCCTACGTCATCTCGCGCGGCGTCACCGGCTCGCGCGACGGCGTTCCGACCGTCGCCTCGCCGATGTACAAGCACGTCTTCGACCTGCGCAGCGGGACCTGCCTGGACGATCCGACGGTCGCGCTGCCCACCTATCCGGTGCGGCGATACCGGGGCCTGGTCTGGGTGCAGCGCTGACGCCGTGCCGGCCAAGGGCGGTGCCGAATCGCCACAGCGATGTCACAAACCGATTGGCGGCGTGTGCGGGCTAGTTGACCGCACACGCCGCTGCCTGGCAGATCGATGAAACGCCGGGTGCCTAGCGTCGGCACTAGCAGGAACCCTCCACCTGTTGACTCCGCACCTCCCCCATCGCACCCACCACGCCGTAGGAGGCGACGATGAGCGCCGAGACATCGACAGAAGCAGGCAGCACCGCCGTCATCAGCCCGCCCCGCCCCGGGGCCGCCATCACCGACTGGCATCCGGAGGACATGGCGTTCTGGGAGCGTGAGGGCGCCCGCACCGCCCGGCGCAACCTGATCCTGTCCATCTTCGCCGAGCACCTCGGGTTCTCGGTGTGGAGCCTGTGGTCCGTGTTCGTGCTCTTCCTCGGGCCGAACTACCACATCGACCCGGCCGGCAAGTTCTTCCTCACCACCGTGCCCACCGTGGTCGGATCGGTGCTGCGGCTGCCGTACACCTTCGCGGTGGCCAAGTTCGGCGGCCGCAACTGGACCGTGTTCAGCGCCAGCCTGCTGCTGGTGCCGTGCATCCTGGCCGCGTTCGTGCTCAAGCCGGGCGTGTCGTACAGCACCCTGATGATCATCGCGGCGGTGGCCGGGGTCGGCGGCGGCAACTTCGCCTCCTCCATGGCCAACATCAACGCCTTCTACCCGGAACGGCTCAAGGGCGCCGCGCTCGGCCTCAACGCCGGCGGCGGGAACATCGGCGTCGCGGTCGTGCAGCTGCTCGGGCTGCTGGTGCTCTCCACCGCGGGGATCGCGCATCCGCGCCTGATCCTCGCCGTCTACATCCCGCTGGTCGTCATCGCGGCCCTGTGCGCCGCGCTGTTCATGAACAATCTGACTCAGCTGCGCAACGACAAGCGGGCCATGCGCGACGCGACCAAGGACCCGCACACCTGGATCATGTCGCTGCTCTACATCGGCACCTTCGGCAGCTTCATCGGCTTCAGCTTCGCCTTCGGCCAGGTGCTGCAGGTCCAGTTCAAGTGGACCCCGCGGCAGGCCGCGGACATCGTCTGGCTCGGCCCGCTGCTCGGCTCGCTGATCCGCCCGGTCGGCGGCGCGCTGGCCGACCGGGTCGGCGGCGCGAAGGTGACCTTCTGGAACTTCGTGCTGATGACGCTGTCCGCGGTGCTGGTGTTCGTCGCCTCGCAGCAGAAGTCGCTGCCGCTGTTCATCACCGGGTTCATCCTGCTGTTCGTGTTCAGCGGCATCGGCAACGGCTCGGCGTACAAGATGATCCCGGCGATCTTCCGCGCCAAGGCGGACACGGCGATCGAGGGCGGCGCGGACGCGGCCCTGGCCCAGCGCGAGGCGCGGCGCATGTCCGGCGCGCTGATCGGGATCGCCGCCGCGACCGGGGCGTTCGGCGGGGCGCTGGTGAACTTCGCCTTCCGCGAGTCCTTCCTGACCTACAAGTCCGGCAACGCCGCGTACATCGGCTTCATCGCCTTCTACGGGCTCTGCTTCGCAGTGACCTGGGCGGTGTACCTGCGGCCTGGATCACGCAGGCTCACCGGCGTCTGAGCGGCGCGAAAACCCAAGCCTGCGGCAGGGCGCCGCGCGGTCTGGCGAACCCGGACCGGCGGCCCGCCCGCTACAGCCTTCCCTCAGTGATCTGCGATTCGCCCAGCGGCGCGGCTACGTTGGCATTCCACAGCTGCGCCGCCTGGGCCTTCGCGTTGTCGGCGGCGGCGGCCTGCTGGTTGGTCGTCTTGTAGTTCGGGTCCTTCTTCACCGCGCTGGTCTTGCAGTTGCCCTGCAGGTCCCCGGCGATCTGCGCGTACGCGGAGTCGTACTGCGCCGACGCGGTCCACGCCGCCTTGAGCTGGTCGACCAGCTCGGTGCCGTTCTGGATGCCGGTGACGTCGATCTTCGCGACGCTGTCCGCCTGGGCCTGGCGCTTCTGCGCGGTGTCCGAAAGCAGCGTCTGCGCGTCGGCGAGGTTCTTGCACTCGTTGACGTCGACGACGCCGGTGTTGGCGTCCGAGCGCAGCTGCCCCGACTGCTGGATCAGCTGGTAGATCTGATCGGCCTGCTGCTTCGGGCTGGCCTTGCTCGCCACCGCGGTGGGGGTGCCCGAGCCAGCCTGCGGCTTGCCCGACGAGCCGTTGGAGGTCACCGCGACGATGATGCCGATCACCGCCACCACCGCCACCGCGCCCCCGATGATCAGGCCCTTGCGGTTGCGCAGACCGCCGCCGCCGGGGCCGCCGTACCCGCTGCCGTCGTCGTACCCGCCGGGACCGCCGTAGCCCATCTGGTCCTGCGGGTAGCCGGCCGGCTGGCCGTACTGGCCGCTCTGGAACTGAGCGGCCTGATACTGCGGGTCCTGATACTGGCCGTTCGGGTATCCAGCGCCCTGATACTGCGCGTTCTCGTACTGCTCGGCCTGGGGAAAGCCCTGCTGCTGCGGATACTGCTGGTAGGGGGCGCCCTGAGGCGCGGCCAGCTGCTCGGCGCCGGGGTTCTCCGCCGCGGGCGCCGCCTCGGCCGGCTGCTGTTGCTGCTGCTGTGCGCCCTGCAGGTACCCGGGCGCGGCGCCGCCGATCATCGGCTTCTGGCGATCTATCGCGCGACGGCTGTCCGGGGTGGAGTCACGGAACAGGTGGTCGAACTCGGTCGGCAGCCCGGAGCCGCTGTCCTGCATCATCATCGCCTGCTCGGCCTGTCCCGCGCCGTAGCCCGGCTGGGCCGCGTAGCCCGCCTGTCCCTGCCCCGCGTAGCCGCTCTGTGCTCCGTAATCGGACGGGCCCGGGTAGCCCTGCTGTGAGGCGCCCCAGTCCGGCTCGGTGTCCTGCTGCCAACCGGTCTGTGCCTGTCCGTACTGCGGCGCTGCGGGCTGCTCAGGCGCAGCCTGCTGCGGTACCGCACCCTGGGCGGGCGGCACCTCCTCCGGCCTGCCGTAGACCGAGGGGTCGTAATCCTGCTCGGACCATCCGGCGGCGGGCGTTTCCGGCAACTGGGACACGGCGCACAATCCTCACAAAGCAACGGCACTGGCTCGCTGGTCGCGGCGGGCGCGTGGGGCGCCTACGCGTGCCGGAGTCAGCCAATACCGCCTCAGCCAACCAAACCGACCGCGCACGGGCAAGGTCGAGTCGCCCGGCACGCACCCTTTGGCATGGAATCGAGACCGGGACGCCCCAGGATACGCCCGCCGGGAGGTCCCGCGAACCGCGTTCCGCCAGATGCGACGGCGCACGGTCACGATCCGCGACCGTGCGCGCGTCCACTGTCACCTGACGCGCCGTCGACCCGGCGCGATCACTCGGATCGACGCGTCCGTTTTACCCTATTCGCACCATCGCCCTTGCTCGGACGCCCTCAAGCCGCAGCGGCCGCCGTCTGCCGCACCGCGAGTCGGCCTAGCCGCTCCCGGAAGCCGCGTACCGCCGCCGACTCCTGATACGGATCGAGTCGCCGGTCCAGGTCGTGCAGGTACTCAACGCCGCGGTGCGACCGTAGCTGCGCGAGCATGTCGATCGCTGCGGTACCGGCCGCGCAGGCCGCTTCTACCTCACGCTCCTGCGCGTACGCCGTCGCGATGATCACCGTGTCGACTGCGCGGCGGCGGACATGCCGCTCCGCGTGCGCGGCCAGCGCCCGCTCAGCGTGCTCCTTGGCCTGACGCGGCCGGTCCAGATCCCGGTAGCAGTGCGCGAACTCGTCGGCCAGGTACGCCGGGGTGAAGTGCGCGATCCACTCCGGGTCCTTCTCCGGCTCGGCCTTCTCCATCTCGGCCGCCGCCTTCTGCAGCGCCGACTCGCAGGAGCGCACGTCACCGAGTACCGCGTGACCGCGCGCCTCGGCCGCGTAGAACATGGACCGCGCCGTCGCCGTGGCCTGCTCGCGCGCTCCTTCCTGCGCCGCGCGGGCCAGCTGGGTGATCTCGCGCGGGGAGCCGAGCTGTCCGGCCAGGTGGCTCATCCCTGCCGCCAGCACATAGCCGCCGTAGGCACGGTCGCCGGCCGCCTGCGAGAGCCGCAGCGCCTGGATGTAGTAGCGCTGGGCCAGTCCATGCCGCCCGGTGTCCACGGCCATGTATCCGGCCAGCTCGGTCAGCTGCGCGGCGGCGGCGAACAGGGCGCGCCCGGTGCGTTCCGGGTAGGCGCCGTTCAGCAGCTCGCCGACCACCTCGTCGAGGTAGTGCACGACGATCGAGCGCACGTATCCGGACCCGAACTGGTGGTCCAGCTCGCGGAACGCCTTCGTCGCGGCGCGTACCGCGTATACGTCGCCGGGGCCGACCCGCGGCCCGCGCCCGGCCAGCGTCAGGGGCCTGGCGACCTCGAGATCCGGCGGGGTGATCAGCCAGTCGCGGCTCGGCGCGATGAGCGCGGCCACGGCGAATGAGGACCCGAGCAGGAACTCACGGTGGCTCACATCGGCGCGCCACAGCTCCGTGGCCTCCTCGATGGCGGCCTGGACCGTGGGGGCGAAGTGCAGCCCGACGCTGGAGGAGCCGTTGCGGCCGTCCGCCATGCCGATCTCCTCGACGGTGACCGGCCGGCCGAGCTTGCGGCCGAGCGCCTCGGCGATCAGGGTCGGAGCCATCCCGCGCGGCTGTTGGCCGCGCAGCCAACGCGCCACTGACGTTTTGTCATATCGCAGGTCGAGGCCGTGCTCCGCGCCTACCATGTTGACTCGGCGGGCCAGCCCGGCATTAGAGCAGGCGGCCTCGTGAATCAACGCGGCGAGCCGCTGATTCGGTTGCCGCGCGGCGGCGGTGCGAACAGCCATCGGGGTCTCCCCTTCCCTCGACCACACAGGCAGTGTCTTATCGCAGCCAACTGCGCATATGTCGCGAAGAGTAGCGTCGATTCGAAGAGAGCGGTAGCCCTGGGTAACGGTGCAGTCCTGATTCGCTACGCCATGACACGGTAAAGCGGGCGTCAGCGTCCACAAGTCCAGTGATTACGACCGTAACCGTGACAGCTCGTCAGGAGTTGGACGGCGGTGTGGAGCCGATCAACGGGACGGCCACCGAGACGATTGTGAGCCGAGGATGACGACCGCGCGCACTGCCGCCCCCAGGACCGCCGCCGCGGTGCCGACCCAGCCGGGCCCCGCCCGCAGCGGGGACTCGCTGAGCCTGCTGGCCGCCGCGCTCGAGTACATCGAGGACCGGCACTGGGAGATCGCGCTGGGCACTTCGGTACGCCGCTCCGAGGCCGGCTGGTTCTGCTCCTGCGGCCTCGAGCAGTGTCCGGCCCCCGGAACGCATCCGGCGCAGCGCGACTGGCAGAAACGGATCAGCGGGCAGCCGAGCAAGGCGCACGAGTGGTGGGCGGCCAACCCAGAAGCAGCGGTGCTGCTGCCCACCGGCCGGACCTTCGACGTGCTCGAGGTCTCCGAGGCCGCGGGCTGCCTTGGCCTGGCCCGGCTGGAGCGCGCGGGGACGAACGTCGGCCCGGTCGCCGCGACCCCGAATCGGCGGATGTACTTCTTCGTGCTGCCGAATGCGCGTACGAAGATGGTCAAGGTGCTCGCGACGCTGGGTTGGGGCCGCAGCCCGCTGGACCTGACCTGCCGGGGCGCCGGGGACTACATCGTCGCGCCGCCCTCGCGGATGGGCGCGATCGGCCACGCGCAGTGGGTGCGGCGGCCGTCCGAGACGAACCGCTGGCTGCCGGATGTAGAAGAGGTGCTGGCACCGCTCGCCTACGCCTGCGGCCTACACCGCTGACTACTAGCCGTTCTCGGCGCGCCCTTCCACGAACACGTGCGCGGCGAGCTCCAACTCGATCTCCGCCGCCTCGCCGGCCGACGAGATCAGCACTCCGCCGGCCGCCGGGGTGACCTCCAGCGCCGCCCCCGGCCGCAGCCCGACCCGCCGCAGCCGGTGCATGACCTCGTTGTCGGTCTGCACCGGCTCGCCGATCCGGCGCACCACGACCACCGCGCGCTCGCCGTCGGCCAGCTTGTCCGTCACCTCGCGCAGCGAGACCAGCCCGCCGGCCCGGAAGTCGGGGGCGCTGAGCGAGGCGTCCAGCTCCTCGAGGCCCGGAATCGGATTTCCGTACGGTGAGACCGTCGGGTTGTCCAGCAGCGCGAGCACCCGCCGTTCCACGGTCTCGCTCATGACGTGCTCCCAGCGGCACGCCTCCTCGTGCACCTCGTCCCACTCCAGGCCGATCACGTCCACCAGCAGCCGCTCGGCGAGCCGGTGTTTCCGCATGACCCGGGTGGCGTGGGCGCGGCCCGCCTCGGAAAGCTGAAGGTGCCGGTCGCCCTCCACGGTCAGCAGGCCGTCACGCGCCATCCGGGCCACGGTCTGACTGACCGTGGGGCCGCTCTGCCCGAGCCGCTCGGCGATCCGGGCGCGCAGCGGGACGATGCCTTCCTCTTCCAGTTCGAAGATGGTCCGCAGATACATCTCCGTGGTGTCGATCAGGTCACTCACGCTCGTCGGCTCCGGCCCTTGAGAATGATGGGGTGCACTCAATTGTGACTCACCCGGCGGACAATCCAAGCGCTCGTATCAGCCAGTGAGCCGCGCCGGGCAGGTCAGGGGCTGAGTCGCTCGATCCGCCACTTGCCGCCCTCGCGCACGTAGCGCAGGCGGTCGTGCAGCCGGCTCGCCCTGCCCTGCCAGAACTCGACGGTCTCCGGCACCAGCAGCAGGCCGCCCCAGTGCGGCGGCCTCGGCACGGCGTCGGGGAACTCGCGATCGAACCGCTCGTAGCGCGCATCGAGCCAGTCGCGGTCCGGGATCGCACTCGACTGCTCGCTCGCCCAGGCCCCGAGCTGCGCCCCGCGCGGCCTCGTCGCGAAGTACGCGTCGCTCTCGGCCTCCGGCGAGCGCGTCATCGCGCCGGTGACGATCACCTGCCGGGCCAGCGGGGCCCAGGGGAACAGCAGGCATGCCGCCGGATTGGCCGCCACATCCCGGGCCTTGCGCGATCGGTAGTTGGTGAAAACGGTGAAGCCGTCCGGCCCGTACCGCTTCAGCAGCACCGTGCGGGCGGACGGCCGGCCCTCGGCGTCGGCGGTGGAAAGCACGGTCGCGTTCGGTTCGAACCACGGCGTGTCCGATTTTGGGACGGCCTTGTCGAGCTCAGCGAACCAGCGGGCGAATTGCTCGATGGGATCCGCTGTGAAGTCGGTCACCCCGATGCCGCGGTCGGAGTATTCGCGGCGCAGATTGGCTAGGTCCACGGTGTCCATTGTCCCCGGTCATCGCGCGGAAAAGGTCACGGCGCCGACGGCGGTAAGGGTCGCCGGGCCGCCGCGCCCTGAAACGGGCCCGCAATGGTCTATACCTTATGCGGGAACGCTGGGCTTGCGCCGATTTCCGTTCCGAAGTTGTAGCGGTCCAATATAGGTAGGCGGCCCCGCTTGGCGGGAACCTCCAAGGGAGGAACACCCGTTCAACGCGTGAAAGTCACAGAGTGCAAGGGAGCGCTCACCGCCGTCCCTTGTACGGCCCGCGCAGCCGACCGGCAGCGCGGACTACCCCCACGAAGGACGTTTGCCACAGCAAGGGAGCAACAGGATGCCCGACTTCGTACCCGGTCTCGAGGGCGTCGTCGCCTTCGAGACGGAGATCGCCGAACCTGACAAGGACGGCGGCGCCCTCCGGTACCGCGGCGTCGACATCGAGGACCTGGTCGGGCACGTGACCTTCGGTAACGTCTGGGGCCTGCTGGTCGACGGGAAGTTCAACCCCGGCCTGCCGCCGGCCGAGCCGTTCCCGATCCCGATCCACTCCGGTGACATCCGGGTGGACGTGCAGTCCGCGCTCGCGATGCTCGCCCCGGTCTGGGGCCTCAAGCCGCTGCACGACATCACCGACACGCAGGCTCGCGACGACCTGGCCAGGGCCGCCGTCATGGCGCTGTCCTTCGTGGCCCAGTCGGCCCGCGGAATAGACAAGCCGATGGTCCCGCAGCGGGAGATCGACAAGGCGCAGACCATCGTCGAGCGCTTCATGATCCGCTGGCGCGGCGAGCCGGACCCCAAGCACGTCGAGGCGATCGACGCGTACTGGACCTCGGCGGCCGAGCACGGCATGAACGCCTCCACCTTCACCGCCCGCGTCATCGCCTCCACCGGCGCCGACGTGGCCGCGGCGCTGTCCGGGGCGGTCGGCGCGATGTCCGGTCCGCTGCACGGCGGCGCGCCCTCCCGCGTGCTGCACATGATCGAGGCGATCGAGCGCGACGGCGACGCCAAGGCGTACGTCAAGAGCGTGCTGGACCGCGGCGAGCGGCTGATGGGCTTCGGCCACCGGGTCTACCGGGCCGAGGACCCGCGCGCCCGGGTGCTGCGGCGCACCGCCCGCGAGCTCGGCGCCCCGCGCTACGAGATCGCGGCGGCGCTGGAGCAGGCAGCTCTCGAGGAGCTGCGCAACCGCCGCCCGGACCGGGTGCTGGAGACCAACGTCGAGTTCTGGGCGGCGATCGTGCTGGACTTCGCCGAGGTCCCGGCCAACATGTTCACCTCGATGTTCACCTGCGCCCGCACCGCCGGCTGGTCGGCGCACATCCTGGAGCAGAAGCGCACCGGCCGCCTGGTGCGCCCGGCGGCCCGTTACATCGGCCCGGCGCAGCGCAAGGTGCACGACATCGAGGGCTTCGACACCATGATCGTCCACTAAGCGGACAGTCAGGTAAAAAGCGCAGGCAGATCGGTGCCCGGTTAACCCGTTCAGGGTCTAACCGGGCACCGTGTGTTTCCGGTAACCTCTCCTTCACGTTCTCGGACGACGACGCCCGGGTCGGGATGCTGTGTTTGATTGCTCAGCTGTCCCCGCCGGCGCGGCCGTGTCGGCGGTACGGAATCAGATCGCCGGAGGCACGCACCGTGTCGGAAATCCAGATCCCCGCCGAACTCAAGCCCGTCGACGGCCGCTTCGGCTGCGGTCCGTCCAAGGTCCGTCCCGAAGCCCTTTCCGCGCTGGCCGCGCAGGGTCCCGCGCTGCTCGGCACCTCGCACCGGCAGGCCCCGGTCAAGAACCTGGTGCGCCGGGTGCGTGAAGGCGTCGCCGAGCTGTTCAGCGCGCCGGAGGGCTACCAGGTCGTCCTGGGCAACGGCGGCTCGACCGCCTTCTGGGACATCGCCGCCTTCGGGCTGATCCGGGAGAAGTCCCAGCACCTGAGCTTCGGCGAGTTCTCCTCGAAGTTCGCCGCCGCCGCCAAGGCCGCGCCCTGGCTGGCCGAGCCGCAGGTGGTCAAGTCCGAGCCGGGCACGCACCCGCTGCCGGTCGCGGCCGCCGACGTCGACGTGTACGCGCTCACCCACAACGAGACCTCCACCGGCGTGGCCATGCCGATCAAGCGGGTGGCGGGCGCGAACGAGGACGCACTGGTGCTCGTGGACGCGACCTCGGCGGCCGGCGGCCTGCCGGTGGACGTGACCGAGACCGACGTCTACTACTTCGCTCCGCAGAAGAACCTCGGCTCGGACGGCGGTCTGTGGGTCGGGCTGTTCTCCCCGGGCGCGCTCGCCCGCGTCGAGGAGATCTCCGGCTCCGGGCGCTACGTGCCGGCGTTCTTCGACCTGCCGACCGCGATCGACAACTCCGCGAAGGACCAGACCTACAACACCCCGGCGATCGCCACCCTCTTCCTGCTGGCCGAGCAGCTGGACTGGCTGAACGGCAACGGCGGCCTTGACTGGGCGGCCGCGCGCACCGCGGACTCGGCCTCCCGGCTGTACGCCTGGGCGGAGAAGTCCGAGTACGCCACGCCGTACGTCGCGGACCCGGCGCAGCGCTCGCAGGTGGTCGGCACGATCGACCTGGCCGACTCGATCGACGCGGTCGCGGTCTCCAAGGCGCTGCGGGCGAACGGGATCGTGGACACGGACTCGTACCGCAAGCTGGGCCGCAACCAGCTGCGCATCGCGATGTTCGCCGCGATCGAGCCGGCCGACGTCGAGGCGCTGACCGCGTGCATCGACTACGTGGTGGAGCGGCTGTAAGACCGCTGCCTGACGGCTTAACGCGCCCGCGGACCGGCCTTGTGGCCGGTCCGCGGTGTGTTGCCGGGAGGCTTTCCCTAATGCCGGAGCACGGAGCCGACGATGACCAGGATGATCAGGGCGACGAAGGCGGCCGTGACGATTCTGGTTCTGATGCGCGGGTCCACCCCGCCAGTCTAGGTACCCCGGCTGCCAGAGCTGGCGCCTACCGCCCCGTCAGCGCCCAGCGCCCGATGCGCTCGTACCGCTTGAGCGGATCGTCGACGACGTTGAACAGGTCGATCTCGCCGACCAACCAACGCGGTGTGCGGAACGCGGCCATGCGGTCCACGTAAGGCTGCAGGTCCGGCAGCCCCTCCCCACCGTGACTGTGCCCGTGGCCGCCGTGTCCGCTGCCATTGCCCTGTCCGTGCCCCTGCGTCTTGTGGTTGCCGTTCCCGGAATCGCGCACGCGGGCCAGGGTCAGGTGTGGCCGGAACGGCCGCTCGTCCACCTTGATGTGGCAGCGCCGGGCGACGCTGTTGACCGATTCGGCGAGCCGGCCGAGCCGGTCGCGGTCGCCCTGCACCCCGGTCCACAGGGTGCGTCCGCCGAAGTGCCCGCCGCCGGCCAGCGCCAGCTCCATCGGGGTGTTGCGCGCGGCGGCCCGGCCGAGCCGTTCCTTGAGGTCGTCCAGCGCGTCCTCGGGCACGTCGCCGAGAAACGCGAGCGTGACGTGCCAGGTCTCGGGCCGGCACCAGCGCAGTGCCGGGTCGCCGTGCGGAAGCGTGGTCAATGCGGCGCGCAGTTCGAGCACGACGGGGCGCGGCGGGATCACCGCGACGAACAGCCGCATCAAGACCTCCGGTCCGGGGCTCTGTCACCTTCGACAGGGCCGCTCGACCCATCATGCCTCTTCGAACATGATCGCGGCGGCGGGGCGGCATTCCCGGCGGGCCGCGCCCCGCGCCGGCGGCGGTAGCCTACCGGCGCGTAAGGCCCAAGCGGATCGAAGAACCTGATTATGCGGTACGCGGCACGACTGCGAGATGCGGACGGCTGGTCACGCTGGCCATGATTCTCCGGTCGGTGCGCCAAGCGAGCGCATAAGCCGCGGTGACCGCGGAAAGTGCGGTGGCCACGCCGCACAGGGCCAGCGTCCAGCGCACTCCGAGCGATCCGGCCATCCAGCCGACCAGCGGCGATCCGATCGGCGTGCCGCCCATGAATACGAGCAGGTACACGCCCATCACCCGGCCGCGCAGTTGCGGTGTCACCGAGGTCTGCATTACCGCGTTGGCTGTAGTCGCCACGGTGAGCCCGGCCGTTCCGGTGAGCAGGAGCAGCAGCGCGAAGGCCGCGAAGTCCGGCATGGCCGCGGAGATCGCCTCCAGCACGCCGAACGCGATCGCGCCGCCGAGCACCAGCCGGATCCGTGCGGTCCCGCGCCGGGCCGCGAGCAGCGCGCCGGTCAGCGAACCGACCGCCATGATCGCGGACAGCAGCCCGTAGGCCGAGGCGCCGGAGTGGAAGACGCGCGTGGTGAACAGCGGCAGCAGCACCGGGAAGTTGAGCCCGAAGGTGCCGAAGGTCAGCACGGTGCCCAGCACGGCGAGCAGGTCGGGCCGGGTGCGCAGGTACCAGAAGCCCTCGATCTGCTGGCCGCGGCGCCGCTCGATCGGCTTGGCCGGCCGCAGTTCGCGCGCCCGGATCGCGACGAGGCTGGAAACGACCGCGGCATACGACACGGCGTTGATCAGGAACACCCAGCCGCTACCGGTGACCTCGGAGCGGAACAGCCCGATCATCACACCGGCCACCGCCGGGCCGACGATCCGGGCCAGGTTGAAGTTCGCCGAGTTCAGCGAGACCGCGTTCTGCAGCTGGTCCGGGCCGACCATCTCGACCACGAAGGACTGGCGGGCCGGGGTGTCCAGCGCGGTGACCATGCCGAGCGCGAGGGCGAAGGCGTATATCTGCCAGACGGTGACCGCGCCGGAGAGCGTCAGCACGGCGAGCGCGGCGGAGAGCAGACCCATGCTGCTCTGCGTGATCATCAGCATCACGCGCTTGCGGTAGCGGTCGGCCAGGGCCCCGCCCCAGACCGAGAACAACAGGATCGGCAGGAACTGGAGCGCTGAGACCACGCCGAGCGCGATGCCGCTGTGGGTCAGCGCCAACACCAGCCAGTCCTGGGCGATGCGCTGCATCCAGGTACCGGTGTTCGATACGAGTTGTCCGGCGGCGAAGAGCCGGTAGTTGCGGATACGGAGAGAGCGGAAAGTGGTGGTGACGGCGCTGCGCGCGCTCAAGGGCGACCCCCTGGTGTTGTGCGGTGGTGCGATGGTGCGGCCGTGCGGTGGCGGGCAGGCGAACGGCCCGCCAACCTCGAGCCTACATCATTAGCTACGCTAAGGAGCAAGGAGTTATTCCGCCTGCCGCCCCTTACCTGTCGGTAGCTGCCGGTCGTCCGCGAAGTCGTCTGGCGATCCCGGCCGCGCCGTTGTCGATTCCGCGGGATGCTGTTCGTCGTAGTTGGTGTCGGAGCCGAAAACCAAAGGTGAAAGGACACCGTCATGGCCGAGTACATGATCCTGCTGTTCGACGACGAGGCCGCGTGGGCCGCCGCGTCCCCGGAGGAGTACGACCGGATGCTCAAGGCGCACGGCCGCTTCCAGGAACAGTGCGTCGAACTGGGCGGCAAGATCGTCAACAGCAACGCGCTGCAGCCCACCAGCACCGCCACCTCCGTGCGCGGCGACGTGGTGACCGACGGCCCGTTCGCCGAGACGAAGGAGGCGCTCGGCGGCTACTACCTGGTCGAGGCGGCCGACCTGGACCAGGCGCTGGCGATCGCGAAGCTGGTCCCGGTGCTCAAGGGCGGCGTCGAGGTCCGGCCGATCATGGTCTTCTAGCGGATGACTCCGGACCGGCGAGCGCGGCGGGACGCGCCTCCGGACCCGGGCCTCGCGCGGCACGACCCGGACCCTTCCGAGGCCGCCGCCGCCGAGGCCCGGGACGCGGTCGCCGACGCGCACCGCCGCGAGTGGGCCTACGTGCTCGCCGCGACGGCGCGCGTCGCCGGGGACCTCGATCTGGCCGAGGAGTGCGTGCAGGACGCTTACCTCGCGGCGCTCGACGCGTGGACGAAGCAGGGCGTGCCGAACAGCCCCGGGGCGTGGCTCACCACCACGGCACGCCGCCGCGCGCTCGACATCTGCCGTCGCCAACGCACCCTGCGCGACAAGCTGCCCCTGCTCATCGACCCCGAGCCGGCGAATGAAGGCCTCGACTCCTCGTTCGCCCCGCCCGACCCGTTCGCGGCGCTCGGCGCGTGTCTCGCATCGGCGGGCTCAGCTCCCCCTGTCCCCGACGACCGCCTGCGCCTGATCTTCACCTGCTGCCACCCCGCCCTCGCCCCCGAAGCGCAGATCGCCCTTACCCTGCGCCTGGTCTGCGGCCTGACGACGCCGCAGATCGCGCAGGCGTTCCTGGTCTCGGAAGCGACCATGGCGGCGCGGGTGACCAGGGCGAAGAAGAAGATCGCGGCGGCCCGCATCCCGTACCGCGTGCCCGAGGCGACCGAACTGCCCGACCGGTTACGCGCGGTGCTGGCCGTCATCCATCTCGTATATACGACAGGCCACACCGACCCGACCGGCACGGACCTGATGCAGCGCGACCTCGTGGCGTGCGCGATCGACCTGGCCCGGATGCTGCGAGTGCTGATGCCCGACGAGCGCGAAGTACGTGGCCTGCTGGCCCTGATGCTGCTCACTGATTCCCGCACGAGGGCCAGGACCGACGAGCAGGGACGGCTCGTCCTGCTCGAATATCAGGATCGCGGCCTGTGGAATCGGGAGCAGATCGAGGAAGGCATGAGTCTGATCCCGCAGGCGCTGCGCGGCGGACGCCCCGGCAGATACGCGCTCCAAGCGGCGATCGCGGCGCTGCACGCCGAGGCGAAGACGTATCAGGAGACGGACTGGCCCCAGATCGTCGAGCTCTACGACGTGCTCATGCGCGTCTGGCCGTCCCCGGTGGTGGCGCTCAACCGCGCCGCCGCCCGTTCGATGGTCTACGGCGCCGAGGCCGCGCTCGCCGAGATCGCAGAGCTGGAACAACACGGCTTCGGCGGCGCGGGCAGGTCCACTGGCCTCGCCGGTTACCGCTACCTCCCGGCGGCGAAGGCCGATCTGCTGCGGCGGCTCGGTCGCACCGACGAAGCCGTCGCCGAGTACCGGGCGGCCCTGTCCCTCACCGAGGGCGGCGCAGAGCGCGAATTCCTGCTGCGGAAGCTGCGCGAACTCGGCGCCGAGGAGCGGCTCGGGGATTCGGCCGACAGCTACGAAGAGTGACGGCTGGTCACCTGGATGGACCCTTGTGACCCACCGGCCGCGGTGCTGGCATATAGCAGGTCAGGACGGGGACGCCGAACCGAATTTCGATCTCGAGGGGGGCCGGTCAATGGCCTTCGTGATCCGCGTCAACCCGACGCCGGCGATGAGCGCCGAAGCCTACGAGCAGGCGGGCATTCAGCTCGAGCAGGCGGGAGCGGGTGACCCGTCCGGACTGATCTACCACGTCTGCTATGGCGAGCCGGACGATCTGCGCGTGTTCGACGTGTGGGAGAGCCGGGAGGACCTCGACCGGTTCGCCGCGACCGTCGGCCCGATCATGCAGGAGCTCGGCCTGAGCCCCGGCGTTCCCGAGATCGCGCAGGTACACGACTCGGCCGCGGGCACCGCGATGTCCGGCAACCGGATGGATCTGGCCAACATCCACCGCTCCGCGCATGCCGCGTTCAACGGCCGGGACCTGCACGAGGCGGTCCGCCACTTCCGCCCCGACACGGAGTACACCGACCACGCCCGCGGTCTGACGACGAAGGGCCCGGCGGAGTTCATCGACTGGCTGCAGGACTGGATCAACGCCTTCCCGGACGCCGCCGTCGAGGAGGCCAGGTACATCGACGGGGGCGACCACTGCGTCGCCACCTTCCAGGGCCGCGGCACGAACAACGGCCCGATGGCCAATCTGCCGGCCACGGGCCACCGCATGGACCTCGGCATGTGCGAGGTGCTGCGCTTCGACGCGAGCGGCCGCATCGCCGCCGGGGACATCTACTACGACTCGATGAGCATGATGATCCAGCTCGGCCATATGCAGCCGCCGATGGCCGGGTCCGGCTGAGCGGGCGGACCGAAGACCACAGCGAATACGTCGGCCGGGGTGGGCACTGCAACGCCAGTGGAGGCCGACGAGAGGGCGGGACCGGTCCGGGTGGACACGACTGCATTCACCCGGGCCGATCCCGGCCGTTTCGCTTTCCAGCTGACGCCGTGTCAGCCCTGCCAGCTCCCAGCCGACAAGCAGCCGCGGGCACCCGGATAAATTCGAAGCCACAGTCCCCCTGCCCTGGCAGACTGCCGCGCCATGGACACCGAACGCCCGGCAAGCATCCCGCCCGGCCTAATCGTGGAGCTGTCCCGGGCCAAGGTGAAGCCGGGCGCGCAGGCGGAGGCGGACCGGTGGATGCGCATGCTCAACGACCGGATCGACGAGTGCGTCGCCACCCTGGACCGCGAACGGATGGCGATCGAGATCGTCTTCCGCCTCCAGGAAGACGGTGCGGACTACCTCTACTGGGTCTGCGTGAAGGGCGAGGGCGGCGCGGGACTGGATCTCGACCTTCCCATCGACCGCGACCACGTGGAGCAGGCCATGCGCACCAAGGAGCCCGGCTGGGTGGAGGCCGAACCGCAGGTCCTGATGCTCCCGGATCCGGTCCGCGAGGCGGTGCTCGCCTGGGCGCTGCGCGGCGAATCGAGCGTCCCGGACAGGGGCCGGCCCCACGGCTAGCAGGGTCCGGTGTCCCGCTGAACGGGACACCGGACCAACTCCCCTCCTAGCTCACTTCACGTTGAGGGCCTGCTGGATCGGGTTCAGCGCGAAGTAGGCCACGAACAGCGCGCCGACGATCCAGAGCAGCGGGCTGACCTCGCGGATCTTGCCGGCCGCCGTCTTCACCAGAACGAAGGCGATGACCGATGCCCCGATGCCCACCGTGATGCTGTAGGTGAACGCCATGAGCGTGATCGCGAGGAAGGCCGGGACGGCGATCGTCCAGTCGTCCCAGGGCACGTCCTTGATCTGAGTCATCATCAGGAAGCCGACGACCACCAGCGCGGGGGCCGCGGCCTGCTGCGGGACGACCGTGGCCAGCGGGGTGAGGAATGAGGTCAGGCCGAGCAGAACGCCGGTCACGATCGAGGCGAGGCCGGTGCGGGCGCCCTCGCCGACGCCGGCCGCCGACTCGACGAAGGTGGTGTTGGAGCTGGCCGAGCCGAGGCCTCCGGCGGCTGCGGCGAGGCCGTCGATGAACAGGACCCGGCCGATGTTGGGCACGTTGCCCTGCTCGTCGAGCAGACCCGCCTCGGAGGTGACGCCGACGATCGTGCCCATCGCGTCGAAGAAGTCGGACAGGATCAGGGTGAAGATGAACACGACCGCGGTGACCACGCCGGCGTGGACGAAGCCGCCGAACAGCGAGACGTGGCCGATCAGCCCGAAGTCCGGGGTGGAGACCACCGAGTGCGGCCACTTCGGCTGGATCAGGCCCCAGTCCGCTGCTTTGAGGTGCGCCGCGTAGTTGATGATGATCGCGAGGATCGTGGTGCCGACGATGGAGATCAGGATCGCTCCGGGCATCC
>Ga0070741_10003712_pt1 | contig 37026 bp, 31 predicted proteins | sample Coa_R1_4_FD_66440 | JGI IMG/M metagenome (GOLD analysis project Ga0070741, IMG submission 66440) | Surface soil microbial communities from Centralia Pennsylvania, which are recovering from an underground coalmine fire - Coalmine... | ecosystem: Environmental > Terrestrial > Soil > Unclassified ... | reverse complement strand
CTGGTGCGCGAGGCGCTGAGTTTTTCAAAGAGCCTGCGCAACCACATTGGCGCGATCAAGTACTTCATCTGCCATTACAATCAGGAGGTTGCCGCCAGCATTACTTTTTCATGACTACCCAGACGAAAAGGCATTGACCGGCACGGAAAGCCGCGGGAGGGACGAAAAGCGAATTGATGCGGTGGAGAAGGGGGCCGGCGGTCAGCGGCGTCGGGGTGAGGACTATCAGAGCGGGTGGTGTCCCCGCCCACTGCCAGACTGACCGCGGCTCACCGGGCTGACACGTCGCTCGGGGCTGATACGACATGCCCCTCAGAATTGAAACTGCCAATGCACGGTATCCCGCTGATAATTCATCCCGACGCGCAACGATAACAGTAAAGAGAAAAGGCGGAGCCGTCATGCCCCGCCCCCTCAGCAACGTCCTCAGCCATAAGATACTATCGCCAGCTACCCCTCACAATACGATCAATCACAAAGGACTTTCAATCTGACAGGTGACGGGAAACGCCCCCGGCCACTTGTAATGTTGGAGGCGCCCCCAGCGCGCCAGTGCCGGCAGGTACTGACGCACTACCTCCACATTGTGAATCTGAGAGAGCGTGCAAACCTTAATGATTAAACCTGTCCGTGGACGGAGGCATTCAGGCGGCGGCAGTGTCCTCGCCCTTTTCGGAGAAGTGATCGAGCCTCCGCTCGGCCTCCTCAAGCAGCGCCCGGACATGCAGCAGATGATTGTGTGCGGCTTCGCGCTCGCGCCTGAGCTTACTGACGAGGCGGCTTTCGACACTCAGCCTGAGTTCGGGGCTGGGGGCGTACAGAGGAAGGGTGATGTACTGTTCGTTCATGGCGCTCTCCTGCATCGGATGTGGCAGTGGTGGCGCGGGGCTTCGTCTAATACAGTGGGAAAAGCAGCGACAATTCAGTTTCACAATCACAATGTGAAACCTTTTTTCGGGTTTCTCACATGCTGATGGAGGGGCCGCACTGGCGGCGGAAGTGGAGAGCCGCCTGCCGGTGAGTACGTCCTCCTTATTCCAATAACTCACGCTCTGGGCGGGTCTGCGATGGCTCGCCTTTTGTTTTCCCCTGAAACCGATTCCCGGCTTTCTCACATGAGAATGACAGTACCCGCTATCCGGCATCATCCTGGGGGCCGCTTGGGCCATGAGTCGCTTTGACAAGCCTCTGGTCATAGCGTGCGCGATGGTTATACTGGTCGGGCGCGGGATAGCCGTCGGCAGGGCGAAGGACCGCATGATGGCCATGCGGGATGAGAGATTCTCTCACAGGAAGTATTGAGGGGTGGCTGACCGCAACATAACAACGGCATGCACCCGACCGCCGACACGATGCTTCTTAATGCCCTGCAATGACGCGGGGCGGCGGGTGATGCCAAGCGTCTGGCACTTTTACCCAGCGTGCTTTTTTCGTAATCAGCGAACATTATGCCACTGCCAATCGCACATGGGTTCCTGGGTGCAAGTATCATCGCCGCCATCCACCCTCAGCCATCGAAGCGGCACTTCATCCCGTTGTTCGCCGGGGCTTTCTTAGCCAACTGTGCCGATGCGGATTTCCTCCTCGTCTGGCTCTCTCACGCCAAGTCATGGCACCGTGCCTTTACGCACTCGCTCGCCTTCGCCCTCATGCTTTGCCTGCTCCCGATTATCGTCTTTGGCTTATCACGTCTCCGGGAATCCCTCGCGTACGGCACGGCTTTCGCGTCACACGGGGTGCTGGACTACGTGACGACGAAAGTGGGAGGCGGGGTGGAGTTGCTGTGGCCGTTCACTCAGGGGAGGGCGGGGCTCGGCCTGCTTGGGCTGTCGGAGCTGCCGTCGAGGATGACCGGGGTTGAAATCGTGAAGGCTCTGGTCATAGAACTGATGATCTTCGGGCCGATGCTCGCGCTGGTATTGCTGATCAGGTATGTCGTAGTGCGCAGGCAGTATTCTGCGCATGGCGCAATCTGACAACGGAATGCACCCGACCGCGTTCAACGTAGCCGCAGGGCGAGGGTTTCGACCGCTGCCGACGCCCCTGCCCGCTATCTCTTCAACCTCTTATCCTGCCAGCACTGCGCCTGACGCCCTCACTCTTCCGCGACCCCTGCACCTCCGCCGGCCGGTCAAGCCCGTCATCAATCAGCACATCAACATAAACGTTCGCCAGCCGAGCGTATTGCAGCAGGATTGTCAGCGCGGCGTTTACTGAGCAAAATCCGAAATTCTGACTCACACCTTGGACTGCAACGCGAATTTTGAAGGTCAGGGTCTTCGGAGGCGCGCTGACTATCCTTACTGTGAGGAGGGAAACATGGCAAGCTCGGCATCGGTAACGCTCCAGCTCACCTGTACGGTTATGTAGATATTCTTTTTCGCATTCAACCCTTGGGCAGGGTTCCTGATGAACTGAACCGAGGGATGGCCGGAAACGTTTCGGACAACCGCCAGGAAATAACGATCACCATTCTTCTTTGCCACATCCCACTCCTTGCTGGTGAAGAGTACGCCCCCTGAGTCTCCATCCAGCCCTTTAACTTCGATGAAATAAGTAACAGGGCCATCCTTTATCTCGAAGTCATAGCCACATCCGCGATCACGGGTGTCAATGAGTTCGCGGGGAACTGGTCTGGCTGTTCCCGCAAATTGTGAGATGAAAAATTCTTCGGCCTTGCGCCCGGTCGGCCCGCGAACAATAAATACCGATTTTGATTTCGCCGAGTCCTGTAGCTTTGAGATGGGCTCGATAATCTCTGTCAGGCCGCCGGATGTTTGAGGATCAGGGCTTGTCAGAATTTCAAGGACAACATCACGAAGCTCCTCCTCACTGAGGTACTGGAACGCCTCAATCACTTTCACCCGGCTGGGGTGGGGTGGACGCTTATGCCATCCCAGCCGCGGGTTGCCGTGGAACGGGCCAAACTCGTCCCTCATATTTTTGGCTCAATAGCTGAATCCGGGAGGAGAGATCACTGCCTGCTCCCACCGCTCTTTGATAAAGAAACCGACCTGCGCATACTCTCTGCATGCTCAGAATCGATGACCTGATCAACGACGCGCGGTGCTACCAGAGCGTCCGCCAGCTGCGCTGGCCCGACGGCCTCCGCTGCGTCTGGTGCCACTCCGGGAACATCCGCCGGCGGGACATCATCAACGACAACGCGAGCGCCAGCGCTACCACTGCCGTGGCCTGCGGGAGCGACTTCGACGACCTGACCGACACCGTCTTCGCGCACCACCATCAGCCGCTACGTAAGTGGGTACTCTGTCTCTACCTGATGGGCCTCAACCTCTCGAACGAGCAGATCGCGGCGGAACTCGACCTCGACAAGGACGACGTCTATCAGATGACCACGCAGTTGCGCAGCGGGGTCGTCGACCTCAAGCCGGAGCCGCAGCTCGCAGGGACGGTCGAGTGCGACGAGGTTTACATCGTCGCCGGGCACAAGGGCCATCCCGAGGCCGTCAAAAAAAAGGCCGCCCCGGACGAGGCCGGCGCCTGAAGGGCGAGCGCGGACGCGGCACGCTGGCAAAAGAGAAGCCGCCGGTCTTCGGGATGATGAGAGCGCGGCGGCGAGGTCGTCATTCGGATGCTGCCCGATGTCAAACAGCGGACCATCAAGCCGCTCATCACCGGAACGATCGCGCCCGGCGCCACCGTGATGACCGACGAGTACGACATCTATGTGCGACTGCCCGAGTGGGGCTACGGCCACAAAACGGTCTGTCACGGCAGCGGCGAATTCGCGCGCGACGAAGACGGCGACGGCTTGTGCGAAATCCACGTCAACACGATTGAAGGGTTCTGGTCATTACTGCGTTCATGGTTGCGACCGCCGTGGCGGGATCTCGCAGGAGTTGCTGCCGCTCTATCTCGGTTTCTTCGAGTTCGTCCACAACGTCCGCAAGCGCGGGAAAGCATTACTCGGATCGCTGCTGGCGCTGTTGCTGACATAGCCGGATTCAGCTGTTGAGCCAAAAGTAAAACTGCTTGGGATCGGGACCGACCCGAACGCGACAATCAACGCGGCGAGCGGGATCAGCTAAACCGACTTCGGCGGGACGAAGAGCCTCAATTACGGCAATGGCCGGAAGCTGATGCTCGGTTATGTCAAGAAGCATGAGAAGACGAGTTCAAAGAATTGCTTCCACATACCAGCCGCCTTTTTTCAACTCATCCAGCCGTGCCGCCGTCCGTGCCTTGAGCCGCTCAATCTCCTGCTGGTCGCGGGCCATCTCTTCATTCGCCTGCCGCATTGCCTTCAGGCACTCCTCAATCATGGTGCTGATTTGTGCAGTCTCGCTGCTGGTCAATTCAAGGTCGGCAGTTTTTCCATCACTTCTCACCTCCGCTGCGGATTTTAGCACATGCCGGCGCTGCGTCCGGGATTACGGCTCCGTCCGCAAATCCAGACTCCGCTTGGTCACCAGATCGTAATAGTTGTCATAACCGCCCGCGCCCATATCGCGAACCAGACTGTCTATCGTCTGCAGGAGCTGGACGCTGAAGTGGTTGTCCACGGTCTGCGGGTGCTGGTAGGCGTAATAAGCATAGTTGAAGTAGCTGCGGATGATCACGCTGCGCTTGTCTATCGGCAGGTATTTGACGTTCTCGACGAAGCGTTGGAAGGCGTTGTCCTGGCGGAAGAGGTAAAACTCGACGTTCGAGGTGTAGAAGGCTGAGACCTTGTCGCCCGTCTCCTGAAGGTATTTGCCGATCTCGCGCAACGCCTTCGTGCCGGACAGATCGCCGGTGACGGGGATGATCAGGTTTCGTTCCTGCATCTTCTTGAGGAACTGGTAACTCTCCTCGCTCGCCAGGTAATTGCGCTGGCGGCCTTCGAGGTCCTTTTCCAGGAGCAGGTCGCGGAAGGCCGGGAAGAAGCGGCCCGACGGGCGGTCGCGGATCGTGTAGCGGACTTCCAGCCCCGACTGGGTGAAGGCGTTGTAAATCTCCCTGATCTTGTCGTAATCGGCCTGATTGAGCGTCAGGTTGAAGCTCTGAATTTTCTTGCGGATGTCGGTCCAGTTCTTCTCGATCAGCTTCGGATTCGAGGGCGTGCGGTCCACGTAATTGACGACCAGATCGCTGATCGAAGCCTGCTCCCATTTCTTCAGGTCTTTGGGCAGCGGTTTGCCGAAGAGCAGCGCCAGGTATTCCGCCCGGTTGCGCGCCAGGTGGAAGACGGCCTTGAACATGAAATGCTGAAGGTTGCAGTCCCGCCGGATGTCAATCATGAAGGCGATGCGCGGTTTGATGTGGGCGATGTAAGTGAAATTCTGATCCGGCCCGACGCCGATGTAAGCGCCGCCGCTGACGCCGTCCTGCTGCATCCGGCTCAGGACGTGCTGGTAGGAAAGTTCGTTCGAGACCAGGTTGTCCGAGCCGAAATATCCTGACGGTTCCGTGATGCGATCAATGATCTGCTGCAACTCGCCGCGCTTTTCGGGGTGCGCGGCGACCGATGAATCCGGCCGCTGAATGCTGGCCGGACAGACGATGAGGATGGCGCAGATGAACAACAGAGCAAAGGCGTGGCGGAAACTGTGCAGGAAACTGAGCATTCTTGATCTCCTCCAAAATCACTGGGGACTGTGGTGAATTGCGGCATTGCAGGAATGGGCGCAATCCGACTTTCAGTTACGGGAGTGCCCCCATTATCGCCATCCGTCGCGGTGTGCGCAAATAAAAGTTTCAGGCATGTTCTTTCGGATGGCGGCGGGGCGGATCAGGGACGCTTCAACCGGTGAGTTTTCGCATCAACCGGGAGGGCGCCGCGTTCGCAATGCGGAGGTCAGTAATCAGCACTCTTCATTAACGCAACTCCAGGAGGACGTGCTTTGAATATCCCTTCGCCGCAGAGACGCCGAGAACCGCGGAGGTGGCGCAGAGGGTGCGTTGCCTCCGCGGTTCTCGGCGCCTCTGTGATGAAGATGCCTCCCAGAAAGGCCCCTCGGTTTTGCATTCGGTTTTCGTATCACAGAAATGAAATAGTTTTGACAATCCGGGCGGGGAAAATGCAGCGGCCTCAACCAACCCACGACCGTTCAGGTCAAAACAACCGGCAGGGAGCAAGAAGGAGTAAAGGATGAAGGCCGCGGCAACAGAACAGCTCGAAGCAACCGTTGCGCTCGAACACCTGTCCGAAGAGACGCTGGAAATTTCAGTCAACGACCGCCGCAGGTATGTGGCGCGGATCCCCATCGAAGTGCCGCTGCGAATTGCGTCGTCCCGCTTCAGCGCGGCGGCCAGTTCGATTGACGTGAGCGTCTCCGGCCTGCAGGTGCGCACCCGGCTGCCGCTCGCGCTCGGCGAACGAGTGATCCTGACCTTCAGGGACGAGGGGACCGAGGCCTCGCTGAACATCTGCGCCGAAGTCGTGCGCGTCATCGAAGAGGGGGATGAACCCTTGAGCGCCCTGCTTCCCGGCGACGGGAAGATCGGCGAAGTTTTCAGGAAACTTGCCCGGCTGACCGCGCACACCGACGTCTCGGCCGCGCCGGCTTACGGGCTGCGCATCCTGAAGGATGAAAATGCGGCGTGGCAGAATTTTATTCGCCTGCAGGTGCTGAATTAGCGGGGCCGGCCGGTCACACCTCAGTCTTCGGCAACTCACTCTTCTGTTCCGACACAATCTGAAGCTGCCAGACGCCGATGGTGACCTTCTGCTGCGGGGTGAATTCGGCGCGCTCGCCCGGCTGCAACTCGCGCCCATCAATCGCCACCGGGTTCCTGCCCTCGCAGATGATCGCGAATTTCCCTTCCGGCAGCATCTCCAGGACGGCGTGTTTGCGGCTGATTTCGAAATCGCCTTCGAGCTTCAGGTCAACCCTGATGTCCTTCGAGCCGCGGCCGATGGTGATCTTCGGCGCGTAGAATTTGTGAACCGTGGCCTCCCCCCCGTCGCGGGAGAGCGAGACGGAGAAGAGCGGCGCGCGCGGCCGCACGATGGTCGCTTCGCTGTCGGCCACGACAGGCGAGGCGACGGAGAGTGTGGCTTCGTCAATGACGGTGTCGGCTTCGGCCGGCGGCGGTTCGCTTTTTTTGCGCGGTCGTACCTCGGTCTTCGGCGATGAGCTGTCCCAGACCGGCTGGACGCGGAATTTCCCTTTTTCGAGCGTGCCGTCAACGCGCAATTCGACGGCGAAGGATTTCGCCTGCACGTCCTTGTCGCCGACGAGTTCGCGGGCGCGCTCAGACAGCACGTGGTGCAGCCCGCGCTCAAGTCCCTCGCGCTTGTCGCCCTGCCACTGCGCGTCGTCTTCGCGGCTCAGGAAGACCAGGTATTCGCGCGGGATGTAGGTTGGGCCGCCGGGCGGCGTGAACATTTCCTTCTGCATGACGGCCTCGACTTCGCGGGCCACCGAGACCAGAAACTCTTCCCACGCGCTGCGGGCTTTGGGCTGCTCCGGCGCGAGCGTCGCGGCGTCCTCGCCGTCAAGCCATTTTCTAAAATCGCCGAGTAAGGTTGTAATCTTCATAACTGAATCTTCGCCGTTTCAATCCGCGCTTTTCAAGGCGCTTTCAGAGTTTCCGGGCTATCGCGGACCCAGCCCTGATTCTGATCCGAAGTTCGCTGAATGACGTCGCTCCATTTGCTCACCTCGATCTGATACCAGCCGTTCGCGGCGTGGCTGAGAATGCGGTGATGAGTCCCCCGCGCGACCGCTCCGATGACGGGGTACTCAACCCCCGGCCCGGTGCGGACATTGAGATTTTCCGTCAGAATTTCGACCTGCGGCGCCGCCGTGTGCGTGGCGAAGCGATAGACGCCATACATTGCAGTCAGCAGAGCCAGCAGACACAAAACCGCCAGCGCCCCGGCTTTCAGCACGCTCCTGTGTGATGACGATTCGCGCCAGTCGTCAATCACGTCATCGAGTGGCAGCGTCGGCGCCTGATCGCCGTTCGCGGCAAGCGGTTGGGCAACGGGTGGGGTGGGCTGGACACGCGGCGCGGGCCGCAGGTCAACCACGATGCCTCTGCCCCTTTTGATCGGCGGCGCTTCCGCCGCGCGCGACTGGCCTGTGGAAACAGCCGGGGTAACCGAGATGACGGCGTTCGAACCGGAACTGGCCAGCGTCGGTTCGAACTCGGGCGTCACCGGGGCCTCCGGCAGGTTGCCGGGGGCGACGTGCAGACGCGGCCTGACCTGTGTCTCGACCTCATCGGCATCTTCGGCCAGAGTCGCGACGTCTGCCAGATCGCTCCAGAATTCGGTGACGGAGGCATATCGCGCATCCACCCTGTCCGCCGTCGCGCGGCACAACACCTTGAGCAGGGCCTCGGCCCAGGGCTGCGAATTACACGGGTGGGGCAGAGACGTGATCTGTTTGCGGTAAAACTCGTTGGGGGCGCGACCGCAGACGACGGTGTAAAAACTCTTCGCCAGCGAGTAAATGTCGGCCGCCGCCGTCAGCTTCCCGAAACTCCCGCCGGCATCGTCGGGGTGGTGTTCCGGCGGCGCGTAAATCCCGGTGCCGACGCGCGTGATCTCGGTGGTCTCATGCGAAGTGAATTTCGCCACGCCGAAATCGGCAATCTTCACTTTCTGCCGGCTCGCGCTGAGCAGGAAGTTATTCGGCTTGAGGTCGCGGTGGATCACGCCCTGCGAGTGCGCGTAAGCCAGCGCCTCGCAAATCTGCCGGAAATAGAGCAGCGCGTAATTGAGCCTGAGCGCGTTGCCCCGCTGCTCGCGGCAGAGCCTGAGCAGGTCACCACCCGACATATACTCCAGCACGAGGTAATGGAATGGCACGTTGCGCAAATCCGCTGCCGTGCCGTGCCCGAGCCGCAGAATCACGTGCGGGTGCCGCACCAGATCGAGCGCCATCGCCTCGTTCTGAAAATTCTCGACCAGCGTCCGTTCCAGCTCGACGTCCGGCGTCCCCTGCAGACTGGTATTGAGCGCCTTGATCACGACCTCGCGCCGGCCGGCTTCGTGGTCGCGCGCGACGAAGATTTCGGCGTAGCTGCCCAGACCCAGCCGCTCGCGCACTTCGTAGCGTTCATCAACCAGACTGTTTTCGAGCTTGAGTTCAGGCATACCTGAAATTCGGGGGATAAAATTTGAGATCATTGCGCTGCCGCCCGCCGCAGGTTTTCACTCACGCCCTGGCGATTGTTGAGCGCGTCGTAAGCCAGCGCCAGATGCAGATAGACGCCCGGCAGTTTCTCGTTCAGCTTCGCGTCCAGCCTCAATGCTTCATTCAGATTCTTTACGGCGTCCTGATACTGCTTCAGCTCAAGCTGCGTGCGGCCCAGCCAGTATCGGTACTCGGCATTCGCCGGTTCCTTGCTGACCAGCCCGGCAAAACTCTGGCGCGCCGGCTCGAACCGTTTCTCCTGAAACAGCCCGCGTGCCGCCGCCAGGTCGGGGTTCGCCTGCGCCTGCTCGGCAGTGACAGGTTTGTCACCTGTCTGCCCGCCGGCCGTTGAAGTCATCACCGGTTTGCCCCAGATCAGCGCATAAATCTGGTCGTAATAACGCCCGGCCAGAAACGCCCCGGCCAGCAGCAGCCCGAGCAGCAGCAGTTGCAGCAGGGCTCCGCCGAGCAAACCGCCCTTACTTTTGTTCTGCCTGCTCGAACCGCCCGCGGCCTGCTTCGCCTGTCGGCCAAATCGCGCCGAAAGCCTTGTGGTTTCCGGCTCTTTGCTGAAATCCACGCTGATCCGCGAAGACGCGGCGTTATTCGCGGAATTGTCTGCTGTTGTACCTGTCGGTCTGACAGTAGTCATAGGCCGGGTCTGTTCTTCCACATACCCTCTTTCGCCGAAATCCACGACCACTGCGGTCAGATTATCTTCGGCGCCGCGCGCGTAACAAAGCTCCTTGAGCTTGTCGCAGATGCTCTGCGGGTGCGCGCCGCTCTTCATCACTTCTTCCAGCTCGCGGTCGGGGATGTGGCGCGTGATGCCGTCGCTGCACAGCAGCAGGCTCGTCCGTTCGTTGAGCGCAATGATGTCGAAGTCGGCGGTCACTTCCGGCTCGATGCCGAGCGCGCGGGTGATGACATTCCGGCCCGGATGCCGCGCCGCCTGCACCGCGGTCAGTTCGCCCGACCGCATCGCTTCGGCGACCTCGCTGTGGTCTTCGGTCTCGCACGTCAGCCGCTGGCCGTCGAAGCGGTACACGCGACTGTCGCCCACGTGTCCGATGATCGCCCGTGCCCCGTCCACTGCCACCACCGCCAGCGTCGTCGCCATCCCGTGAAGTTCTTCAACTTCAGTCGAGGCCTCGTAGATGCGCTGATTGCTCTCGGCGACGGCCAGCTTGAGCAGATCGAGGACATTGCCGTGCGGTCGCGCGGCAAAGATTTCGCTGAAAATATCAACGGCCGTCTGGCTGGCGACCTGCCCGGCCCTGCGCCCGCCGACGCCGTCGGCCACGAGCAGCAGCCCGCTCTCGGGCAGCACGAGCAGCCGGTCCTCATTCGCCGCACGCTTGGGGTGAAGTCCGCGGTCAGTGACGGTTCCAACTGTCATTCGTGTTGCGGTCATAAGTCCGTTTGAATCCGCCCGGCAATCCGCGCGCGTGAAGCTCAATCCTTTTTCGCCGGCCCACCCTTCAGCCCCGGCGGGGGGAAGTTCCTGAGTTGTTTCCAGAGAATGTGCAGGCTTCCGTCAGCGTCCTGCCGCACCACGCGGAAGGCGACAAGGATGTCGGCCTTTTTATAAATCACGGAGCGCATTACGCAGGTGGTGTCCGGTCTCACCGGCAGCGACGATTTGTAAATAAACGCCCCGGCCCCGATCCCTTCGTCGAGTCTCTTCACCAGACCTGCCAGTTCGGCCGGGTCCTGAGGGGGCTTCAGGTCATTCAGGTACGCGACCCCGGGAGTTTCCACACTCACTTCTTCAAGCGTGCTGTTTTCAGGCACGACAAAAGCCGTCAGGCCGTCAGGGGTGAACTTCACCGTGCTGGTCATCTCGCTGTTAAGGGCAAGAACCCTGACCTGCGTTGACAGCCCCGACTGGAGTTCGCCGTTCAGGAGCCTGAGCTGCGCCCATTCGTCGGCATCATGGCGATGTCTGGTGAATGAATAATACGAACCGCCACCGCGAATCGGGATCACGACGTTGGCGACTTTCAGGTCGTTGACCGAGACCGTGGGGCTGCCGACGGCAATGAGTTTGAAAAGGCCGGTGTCCGGCTGACGCAGGAATGTCTCGTATTTCTTCCGCGCCTCAGGGTCAGCGGCCAGCAGTTTCCTCTCCCTGCCCGGGAGCTGGTTTTCCAGCCAGAGTGTGAGCGGCGCTTTTTCACCCGAAGCATTCGCCCCGGTGCCCCTCTCCATGCGCTCCCGGTGCGCCTCGAGTACCCGCTGTTGCTCCTGCTCTCGTTTGCGTTCGGCCGCCTCCCTCGCCGCCTTGGCTTCCAGGTCGCTCAGGGACTGGGCGAGTCCGGCGCCGGCCAGGCAGGCGGTCAAAACAGACGCTCTCAAGAGACCTGCGCAGTTCATTATTTCACCTCGGGAAGTACGTTGTTTCTGTGCGAAATCGCCATCAGCATCCCCATCATCACGAAGCACGTGATCAGCGACCAGCCGCCGTGACTGACAAACGGCAGCGTGATGCCCGTCATCGGCAGCATGCGAATCACGCCGCCGATGTTGACCACCGCCTGAAATCCCAGGAACGCCGTGATCCCCGCCGCCAGCAGTTTCGTGTACATGTCGCGCGCCTCAATCGCCGTGCGCATCCCGGCGACGACCAGCAGGATGAACGCGATGATGATCACCGCGCCGCCCAGCAGTCCCATCTCTTCAGCCACCGCGGCGTAAATGAAATCCGAGTCGGCAATCGGCACGATCTCCGGGAACCCGCGCCCCAGGCCCTCGCCCGCGACCCTGCCGTCGCTCACGCCGAATAAGGCCTGTGACGGTTGAAAAGCGTAGGAATTGTACCACGCCTCGTCATTCGACAGGCCCTTGCCTTCGGCCGCCTCGGCGTCCTTCTGCCACCACCAGTTTTCATCGGGGTCGGGGGCCTTGCCCGCATGGAGCCACAAGTAAAAGCGCTGGTGAACGCGGCGCGGGACGCCGTGGCTGATGACGTTTCTGACGCGCTCGGTGGCGGAGACGTGTTCGTTGCTGGTGAAGATGTCCACGACCGTGTTGTACGCGCCGGCCAGCACTATGGCCGAGCCGAGTAGCAGCGCAATCGTCAGAATCGCCATCGTCACCTGCGGCAGGCGGCGCACGGCGACCAGATACAGAGTCAGGTACGCGCCGAAGAAGACGAGCATCTGCCCGAAGTCCGAGAGCAGGAAGAAGGGGATGATCGGCAGGATCGCGATCACCAGAAACGGCAGCAGGAACCTGAGCGACGGGATACCCCAGTACGTCCGCGAAAGGTTGCGGTAATGGTCCGCCAGCACACCGGCGTAACTGAGCAGGAACGAAATCTTCACCGGCTCCCAGGGCGTCGTCAGCCCGAGGAACTTCCCGCCGCGCGAAAAGAGCCCGGCGATGACCGCGAACGGGATCATCGTCGCCAGCCCGACGAAGAAGCTGTGCCGCTGCAGCCACAACAGCACGTCATCCCGCCGCACGAGCGAGAAGGCCACGCAGAAGCCGAAGAGCGCGAGCAGCGGGATCAGCGTCGAGAATGAGGTCAGGATGCGGCTGAACGTCCAGTATTCCTCGTCAGAAGTGTCATCGGCGGTGACCGGAATTTTGTAATTCGGGTCGCCGAACATGACGCGCTTCTTTTCGGGGTCGTAATTTTCGTTGATGTACCGTTTGCGCAGGGTGTTGGTCTTCTCCATCCGCGCCTGCGACTTCTGCCGCGCGCTGTATTCGGGGTCGGTGAAGAGCCGGTACTGCACGATCAGCCCGACGCTGAAGAGCAGGATCGCGACCGTGAAGAGCGCCAGATCGCCGCGATATTTGTGCCGCCGCGAGAGCCAGAGGAAGACGAACAGGATCGGCGCGAAGATGAAAATGTCCCGCGCGGCGAGCAGCAGCGACGGCGAAAACCCGCGCAGCACCCCGGCGCGGTAGACCGCCAGATAGCCGACCAGATTGAGTGCGATGAGCAGAAGTAAAAGGAGCAGGTGTGCAGAAGGACGGTTTCTCATGTGAAATCAGCGGTCACTCCGTCACGGCTATACGAACAAATGTTGAAGGGGGTTCGGGATGCCGGAATTATCCCCACTGGCATCGGAGACAATAATACGTGGCGAAAAAGGATTTTTACAGAGGGCTGCCGGTTCGGCAGCCCCCGCGGAGAGACCTGAGCAATCCGGTGAACACTCAAGAAATCCTCAAGTCGGCATTAATCGCCGGATTCCGAAGACTTGCCGGTCAACAATCTGCCGGCCCACGCCCGTCCTCAAGCCTCAAGCTTTTCTCAAGAACCGTGCCTCAGCATGCGCTCGCGTTCGGTTAATCAACCCACTGTCTGGAAAAGTGGCGACACCATAAAACTGAATCTTTGAAGTGTTCCAAAGGAGAGCCCATGATTAAAAGAACCTTCGCTGTACCGCTTCTGGCACTACTTATCAGCCTGACCGCGACATTCACTGCGACGGGAGCAACCCTCAGCCCATCGCTGCAGGATCAACTGGGGAAACTTGCCGATTCCGCGGGCGTCGGGACGGTGATCGTCTCTTTCAATACCAGCTCCGGCATTCTCGATTCGCACCTGGCGATTCTGAGCGGGGTCGGGATCACCAAAGGCCTGACGCTCCCTCACCTTGGCATGGTCGCTGTCACGGCGACCGCCGGTCAGGTGAGGGCGCTCGCGCAGAATAGTGCGGTAGTTTCGATCTGGCCGAACGACCGGCTGCAATACTTCGACAACCAGTCGCGCACGGTGACGGGTGTGGAGCGCGTGCGCGTGGACGCCGGTTTCACGCGACTCAACGGCGGCCTGCCGGTTTCGGGGGCGGGCAACTTCTCGGTCGTCATCAACGACTCCGGGATTGACGCGACGCACGAGGATTTGAAGCTCGGCAAGAATGTGATCCAGAACGTACAGATCGTGACCGACACCGAAACGCTCAGCGGCTTCACGCCTCTGATCGCCGTCGAAAACGTCCCCGACACCGACCTGAATGTCGGCCACGGGACGCACTGCGCCGGGATAGTCGGCGGCACCGGCCAGTGGTCAAGTGGCCTTTATTCGGGGGTCGCGCCGGGCGCAAAGCTGATCGGCACGGGGTCTGGGGCGGTGCTCTTCATCCTCAACGCGCTCGGCGGGTTCGAATGGTCACTGGCCAACCAGGGGATTTACGGCATCCGGGTCATCTCAAACTCATACGGCGGGTCAGGGGCGTTCAATCCTGACAACCCGCTCAACCGTGCGACGAAGACGGCTTACGAAAACAACATTGTCGTCGTCTTCGCGGCCGGCAACTCCGGCCCGGGCAGGGACACGCTGAACCCGTACGCCAAGGCGCCGTGGGTCATCGGCGTCGGCGCGGGGACGAAGGAGGGCGGGCTGGCCGGCTTCAGTTCGCGCGGCACGCCGAAGGCGGAGCGTCTGGCCAACTCCGACCCGAATGATGATTACGACGCGCCGGCCATCGTGGCCCCGGGCACGGGCCGCGAGTTCGATTCGAATTCCGCGAAGTTCACCGCGGCCTATATTTCAACCCGCTCCAAGACCAACCTCTTCGCCAACGGCCTGACGGACGACACGGAAATCCCGGTTCAATACATTCCCTATTACACGCAGATCAGCGGCACCTCGATGGCGACGCCGTTCATTGCGGGGACGGTGGCGCTGATGCTCGATGCCGACCCGACGCTCACGCCGGATGAGGTCAAGGCGATACTCAGGCAGACGGCCACGCGGATGCCCGGCTACGACGAGTTTCAGGTCGGCGCGGGTTACGTGAACGTCTACGCCGCGGTGGACAAAGTCTTCAACCGCGCGAAAAATTACGGCTCCTTCAACGACCCCGTTTTCAACGCGCACTACACCGTAAGCGGCCCGGCGCCGGAGCATGTCCACGTTGACTACAACCCGGCGGCGACGCCCGGGCCCGGATCGGCCAACGCGCGCCCGTTTACGGTGCAGAACGGGATGAGCGTGCTGGATGTCTTCGCCACCTTCGACAACGCGCTCGAGACCGGCGACGGCAACACCATCGGGCTGCTGCTGACCGACCCGCAGGGGAATAAGTATTCGAGCGGCATTGCGCTGCCGATCCTCGACGCGCCGACGCGCGAGGTGGCGGTGAATAACCCGCTGCCCGGGCAGTGGCTGCTCGAAGTGCGCGGGGTTCGCGGCTTGGCGGCCCTGCCGAACTTCAGCCTGCCGACGAGCGGCGCGGCGCTGCCCGGCCCGGTTGACATCACCATCACCCAGCAGCAATTCACGCTCGACCCGATTGCCGACATCCAGGGCCACCCGGCGCAGGCGGAGATCGAGTCGGTGCTGAAGAACCGGATGATGGACACCTTCGCCGACGGCACGTTCCGCCCGGACTCCTACGTGAAGCGCGGCGACTTCGCCCGGCTGCTGCGCCTCAACACGCCGCTGCGGCAGACGCTCGGCGCCGCGCCTAAGTTCACCGACGTGTCGGGCGAACTGGAGGCAATCGCCGAAGCGGTGACGGCCAGAGGCTCGACCCTCCGCGATTACTACACGGACGGCCTGCCCGGCGCCCCCGTCCCGGACGGGACGATGGATGCGACCGGATCATCCTTCAACCCGTCGGGTCAGGTCAGCCGCCTCAACGTCGCTGTGGCGCTCGTGCGCGCACTCGGACTCGACGCCGAAGCGAAGGCCTTGGCAGGTTCGGTGGTCACGGCCAGCTACAGCGGGCAGACGCTCGTCCTCGCGGACAACGCTGACATCCCGCCGGCGCTGCGCGGTTACGCGCAGATCGCGATTGACAAGGGCATCCTGCAGGTCTACTTCACGCTCGAGCAGGGGCCGTTCGATTTCACGCCGACCATCAAAGCGCGGCTGAAGCCGAACAATTCGATGACGCGCGCCCTGATGGCCTACGCGCTTGATCACTTCCGGCAGCACTTCACCTCCGGGAATTAGGCGCTGAAAACCCAGAGCGGGTGCCATCTGTCATCAGGCGGCACCCGCTCTCCTGCCTCTAATCCCTGACCCGCATTTCTTAACGAGCAGCCCCAAAGCTCGCCTTGTCGGCCGCTGCGGATTTCCTCGGCACTGCTGCCCGGCTCCGATCAATGGCCACACCGAGCGGGCGAGTTTCCGGCGTGCCGGCCTTCGGCCACGGTCTATCCATCGAGGGCCGGCACGCCGGAAGCGTATGTGCGCGGGCACCACCCTCTTTCTGATTTACGCAGGCCCTTCGCTTATCTGCGCTGGCAATGCGGGCAGTAATAAGTTGACCGCGCGCCTTGCGTCATCCGGCGGATCGGCGTCGCGCAGTTGTAACACGGCAGGCCCTCGCGCTCGTAAACGCGCGCCATTGATTCGTACGCGCCGCCCGTGTAGCTGACATCAACCTCTTCGGGGTTGGCATTCAGGGTGCTGCCGGCGGCGATGGCTTCGGCAAGGACGCTCACGATTTCACGGTGGAGCGCCGCGGCGCGGGGTTTTGAGAGGCTGCTGGCCGGGAGTTTCGGATTGACCCGGGCGCGGTGCAATGCTTCAGAGACGTAAATATTCCCGAGCCCCAGCACCTTCGTCTGGTCGAGCAGCACCAGCTTGATCGGGCTGTCGCTGCGCTGAAGCTTGCGGTGCAGGTAATCCGGGGTGAATTCATCACTGAAAGGTTCCGGCGCGAGTTTGCTGAGGTGACGGACCTGCCCGAGTTCCGCCGTCCTCGCGACCAGCATCATCCCGAAATGCCGCTGATCGGTAAAAAGCAGCTTTTTTCCGTTATCCAGCCGGAACGTCGCGTGCGTGTGCGGCGCGTCCTGATCATTCGCATCAACGTACAGAAACCGCCCGGTCATCCGCAGGTGAGTGACGAGCGTCCTCGCATTGCTCAGGTGAATCAGGATGTGTTTGCCGCGCCGCCCGACCTCATCAATCCGCCCGTTGCGCAGGGCTGCGGCAAATTGCCGCGGCGGATTTTCCGGCGCGAGCCCGGGCCGGATCAGTTGGGCCTTGACGATGGTCCGACCGGCGATGAGCGCACGCAGATGGCGCGTCACTATTTCAACTTCGGGGAGTTCAGGCATCGGTAGTAATCGGTGGTCAGTGGCAGGTGAAAGAGTTGCCGCTTTACTGCTTTCGTTTGATCTTGAGAATCCTGACCGGCGGCGTCAGCTTCTGACCGTCGGCCGGAGACTGCTGAATCTTCTTCGCGACATCCATGCCACGCGTCACAAGGCCAAAGGCGGCGAAGCCCTGACCGTCGGGGTTGCGTTTGCCGCCGTAATCCAGCTCGGGCTGATCGCCGATGCAGATGAAGAAATCCGAAGTCGCCGTATCCGGTCCTGAGCGGGCCATCGAAACCGCGCCGTTCACGTGCTTCAATCCGGTCTGATTCGTCCGTTCGAGTTTGACGGGCTCGAATCCCCTGTCCTTTTTCTCAGGGTTGACGCCGGCCTGAATGACTTCGATCTTCACATTGTTGTTCGGCTGGTTATCCGGCCTGACGGTGCGGTGAAACACGCCGCCTTCGTAAAACCCGCCGCCCACATACTTCAGAAAATTTGCCACGGTGATGGGGGCCTTCGCCGGGTAAATTTCAACTTCAATCTCCCCGGCTTCGGTCTGGATGAGGACCCTGACTTTGCCCTCTCCGCTCTTTCCCTGTGCCGAAGCAGTGATCAGGCACAGCAGCATCGTCAGACAAACACAGGCGATCAGTCGCATTGATTTCACCCGCTCGCCCCCCCTCACTGATCCTTTTTGATCAGCGTCCAGCGCCACTTCACGCCTTCCTGGTTCGTGCCCTCGATTTTGATCAGGCCGCCCTCAATCGTGCCTTCCATCACCGAGTAGCCGTTGCCCGAGGCCATCTGCAGATAATTCCCAACCTGCTTCCAGGTTCCGCCGACTGAGCCGGTTCTGATCGTGTACTTGTATTTGCCGTCCTTCAGAAACTCAATCGTCACCAGGCCGGAGTTCACGTCGTTGACCGTCCATGTCGTGCCCTCCAGGCTCGGCCCGGTCGCGGGAGGTTTTTCCTCCGCTCTCTGCTCTGTGACCGGTGCCGTTGGTTGCGTCACAGTTTCGGTCGGGGCTGGTGCGGCAGACCCGGCGACCGCGACGACCAGTTCGTCGGCTCTGTAACCTTCGACCACGGCGAACGGTCGCTGCTCCTTGCCCGGCCCCAGATCCTGAAGCACGCGCTTCGGCACGCGCTCCTGCAGATATTTGATCAGCCCGGCCAGCGTGACCTCTTTTTGTTCATTCGCGGCCCCGCCCTTGAGCGCCTCGACCAGCGCCCAGGTGAAATAGCCCTGCTTCTTCTCCTTGTATTCGTAAGCCCGTTTGCCGACCTCGGTCGCGTAGAGCGTCGCGAAGGCCGTCACCTCGCGGTTGCGCGTGTCGAAGCTGAAGCCGCGCGTGTAAGCTGCAGTCATCGGGTTATCGGCGTTAGCGCGCCCCGCCGGGTCGTTGCGGCAGGCGTCAACGATCAGCAGCACCTGGCCGACGCCGATTTTGCGAACCCGCTCCCTGATCTGCGTGACGTTGATCGCCGTCTGCTCCAGCAGATCCACGTCATTGCTGACCTGTGCGTCCGACGGCAGCAGGAAAGCCTGACCGCCGCGCTCGACGCCATGCCCGGCGAATGAAATCAGCAGCAGTCCGTCCGCCGGCACGACGGCGGCCAGATTCGACAACCGCCGCAGGATGTTCCCGCGCGTCGGCTGTCGCTCGGCGGGCTGGTCGGAAGCGAGTAGCGTCACCTGATCGGCAGTGAACCCGGCATACTGCACGAGCGCATTCGCCAGAGCCTTCGCGTCATTCGACGAGCCGCCCAGAGTGGTGATCTGCGTGTCGGCATACTTGTCCACGCCGATGACCAGCGCGAAACGTTTGGCCGAAGTCGGCAGCTTCTTCACGGGCTCGACCGGCCTGAGGACGCGAGCCTGATCATTCGCCTGACTGGTTTTTTGCGCGTAAACGGATTGAATCAATGAAGGGCAGAGCAGCAGACCAGTCAGCACGCACAGGCGCGCAGCCATCGGCGCCAGGGCTCGAAAGTTCAAACGTCCGTTATTCATAAATCACCTCGATTGTCTTTGGCAGGGCCGGCCAGTGAAGGACTCAACCTCGCCTGCTTTTGTTACTGCGCGAGCAGTTCGCGTAAATACGGCTCAAGTATATCTCTGCCTCGCAGCGCATCGCGCCATCGTTTCGGGATGCCGTTGATCCCGTCACGAATTCCGGCCATTCCTCCGGCCACGCACGCCGTCGTATCGGTATCTCTGCCGAGCGAGACGGCGGCTTTCACCACCTGCTCATAATCACCCGCCTGCATTACCCATCGTGCCGAACGCAGGCAGTCAACCACGTAACCGCTGCCCTGCCCTTCAGGCGGATCATCAGGGCGGACGTGAAATTCAAGCTCGGCGAATTCCAGCGAATCTCCGCCATAAATTTGACGCAAAGCCTCAACAGCGTCTTTCCAGGGATCGGCGGCTTCCTGCAATGTGCGCCGCGCCCACAGGCAGTAAAGCGCGCAGCAGACCTGCGAGCGAAGATGACCGTGCGTCACTCTTGATTGAGTGTGAGCATCAGCCACGAGTTCCGCGTCCGTTCCCCTATGCCACAACGCCAGCGGCAGGACACGCATCAGCGAGCCATTTCCGTTCGCCTGTTCATCCGTGCCGCCAGCCTTGAGGGCCGCCACGCCCCCGCGCATCTGGTTAATCGCTCTGGCCGTCTGAATCCCAACATCGAAGACCTTCCCATCAACCGCCATATAGCCCCTGTTGTACCACTCGACCAGACCGCGCCCGAAGTCTTCGGCGTCAAGCTTCCCGCAGTCGAGCAGCGAGGCCAGCAGAATGAGCGCCTGCGCCCCGTCATCAGACCACGTGCCGGGCGGCACGCCGATGTGCGCGCGGTGAAAGTCCGGAGGCGGAGTGAATTCGATCTCGTGAAGAGGAGGGATGTCTGCGGGGTGGTGAAATTCGTAAGGCACGCCCAGCGCGTCGCCGACCAGCAGGCCGACCAGACCGCCTTCGACTCTTTCTTTCAGCGTGGGCATAAACGATGAGCGTTTTCTTCAGGCGTCAAGTGTCCTGTCATCCGGCAATGATGGCATCCGTAAAACCTCCTTCTTCTGACATGGAAACAATGATCGCATGCCCCCAGAACATGTCATCATCGCCAAAATAAATTTCGGCGCTGCCGTCCGGGTACAGGGTGATTGATTCCAGGGTGAGTCGCCGTTTGAAAGTCTCGGCATCAATCGGATCGCCCTCATTCCAGGATTCGTTGTGAATTTCCAGCCGCTCGTCGCACGCCTTCTGGCGAATCTGATCGAATGATCCGGCGATGATCCCGAATGCTTCGCGCGCCTGCTGAGTGATCGCTTTACCGCCTTCCTCCGGAGTGTGAGTATAAAGTTTCGATCCCGCTTCATCAGGCAATTCAACGACACCCGCCCACCAATCCAGATGGGGGTCATAGGTAAGATGTCCGAACTGTTCGTCATTGACGGTATCGCTCATGACCTGATCTCACAGATGGCCTGGTGAAGCTCACCGGTTTTCATCAACTTATCGCCACGCGCTCGCCTTCATCAATCAGCGTCTTCATCTTCTCAACCGAAGTCGCCTCGCAATAGATGCGCAGAATCGGCTCGGTGCCCGACTGCCGGAAGAGAATCCAGCTCTCGTCATCGAAGACAAGTTTCGCCCCGTCGAGCGTCTCCACCTTCTCAACCCTGTATCCGGCGAACTCATCCGGCGCAGCGGTCGCCATCCGCCGGACTAACTGCTGACCCTTTTCAATCGGCACGTGCAGGTCGCGGCGCTCGAAATGGAATTCGCCGAACTCATGCCAGATCGCGCGGACCAGTTCTGACGGCTTCTTTCCGCTCGCGATCACGGCTTCGAGCAGCAGCAGGCAATTGAAGACGCCGTCGCGCTCGGGGATGTGGATGCGCGCGCCGATGCCGCCCGATTCCTCGCCGCCGACCAGGAAGTCGTTGGCCGGGTCGAGCATGATCGCGCCGATGTGCTTGAAGCCGATGGGGACTTCAAAGAGGCGGAACCCGAAGCTCTCAGCGATGCGGCGGACGATCACCGACTGCGAGAACGTGCGGACGACCGAACCCTTCTCGCCCCTGTTGCGCGCGAGGTGCAGGAGCAGGATCGCGAGGATCTGATGAGTGTTGATGTCTTCGCCGTTCTCGTCCATCGCGCCGACGCGGTCGGCATCGCCGTCGGTGGCGAGGCCGATCATCGCGCCGCGTTCGCGAATCGCTTTGGCGAGCGCGCCGAGGTGCTGTGGCATTGGTTCGGGGAATACTCCGCCAAAGAGCGGGTCACGGTCGGCGCGGATCGTTTCTACTTTCAGTTTGCCGCCCTGCAGAAAACTCTCGATCCAGCGCCCGCCGGTGCCGTGCATCGGGTCGGCGATAACGAGCCCTTCGGTAGCCTGCAAGCGTTTCAAGTCAATTCGCTCGGCAACGTGATGGCGGTAATCGTCGGTAGGTTCGATGATGCTGATCAGGCCTTTAGCCCTTGCCTCGTCAATCGGCATCCGCGCGGGTTTGTTACGCCCGAGGTGCGTTTCGATCTCGGCGGTGATTTCCGGCGTCGCCGCGCCGCCGAACGGCGCTTTGAACTTGTATCCGTTGAAGTCCGGCGGATTGTGCGAAGCCGTGATCAGCACGCCGCCGTCAAGCCCGCGGCGCTTCACGTCAAATGACACGAGAGGCGTCGGCACGTCCTGATTGAACAAATCCACGATGAAGCCGTTGCCCGCCAGCACTTCGGCGGCGCGGGCCGCGAAATGCTCGGACGCGAAACGGCGGTCATACCCGACGAGGATTCGCGGGGGATTATTTTTGCTCTGTGTTCTGACGTAATCGGCCAGCGCCTGCGTCACGACCTCGACATTCTCAAACGTGTAATCTTCCGCAATGCGCGCGCGCCAGCCGTCGGTTCCGAATTTGATGATTGTCATAGCCTTATCAAGTCAGAAGTATGAACGATGAACGATGAACGATGAACTGAAGAAAATCACTTGTTCAGCTTCGCGGTTTTTACCGATGAAACCAGAATTGCAGTCAATTCTTCGGCCTCAGTGATCAGATCTTGCAGCTTCGACTGACTGACCAGGCCGGTCCCAACCAGCAATTCCATCCAATAAACTGTTTCTTCAAGTTCCTGAAGGCCGCCTTCATTTTTACTGATGAATTCGGCCGTTGATCTTGAGCGCCGCGCTTCACGATAATGGGCGCCGACCGACGTGCCACTTCGCAAAAGCTGCTTCCCCAACACTTGGGCTTCAGTTGATTTAGGGGGTGCAACGTATAATCGAACTATTCTCACAGCGAATGCTTTCGTTCGATCACGCAGATCGTGAGGGGCCTCACCATTGGTCATAAGGTTTCTTTCTTCACTCTTTCTTCATCGTTCATCGTTCATACTTCTGACTTTTGCCATTATGCAATCGTGTAGTCAGTGAGCGAAGTCTTGTCTCCGAGAAAGGCGCCCTCGACCGTTGAGTTGCGCCCGATGATGCCGCTCTTGCCGACGACCGAGCGGCGGATCACGGCGGCGGTGCCGATGCGCGACCCGGCCCAGACGACCGAGTCTTCGATGCGGGCGCGCTCCTCGATCAGGCAGTTCGGGCCGAGGACGGAATTGACTATCTCGACGCCGGGTTTGAGCGTGCAGCTCGGATCAATGACCGAGAGCGCGTCAACCTTCGGCGGCTCTCCCTCGCCGTTGAAAGCCGGGAGCGGCGGGCGCTCGGCCTGATGAATATGGACGCGGCCAGCGATCAGGTCGTAGTGCGCCTGCAAATAACGCTGTGGCGTGCCGATGTCCAGCCAGTAGCCGTTCCACGTGTAAGCATAGAACGGTTCGCCGGCGGCCAGCAGCGCCGGGAACAACTGATACTCGAACGAATACGCCTCGCCTTCCGGGACGTAATTGAGGATGTGCGGTTCGAGGATGTAACAGCCGGCGTTGATCGTATTCGAGGTCGTCTCTTCCGGCTTCGGCTTTTCGAGGAAGCGTTGCACCCGTCCGTCGGCGTCGGTCTCGACGACGCCGAAGGCGCTGACGTTTTCGACCGGGACCAGCACGATGGTCGCGGCGGCCTTTTTCTGCCGGTGATAAGCGACGATGGCTTCGAGATCCATGTCGGTGAAGACGTCGCCGTTCCAGACTATCGCGGTCTCGCGCAGGAACTCCTCGGCGTTCCGGTACGCGCCGGCGGTGCCGAGCGGCGAAGCCTCGACGGCGTAATGGATGCGCACGCCGTGATCCTGACCGTCGGCGAAAATCTCTTCGATCCGGCCGGGCTGGTAGGAGAGCGAGAGCGTGATGTCGGCAACACTCGCTCGTTTAAGCAGATCAATCTGATAATTCAGGAAAGGGCGATTGACGATGGGGACGACGGGCTTGGGAGTGTGAATCGTGAGCGGGCGCAACCGCGTTCCCTTACCGCCCGCTAAAATGACGGATTGCATAAAGGGCAGTCAGCCTCCTTGCGTTGATTAGATCATATCCGGGGGCAGGTGCCGTAAAAATGAAGCGGGAGTGTAGCACCGGGGTTCAGGTTTTGCCAGCCGCCTTTCCTGCACTTTTTCAGCGTATCCGCACGGCGTATTCGGCCACCGGGAAGAGGTGGTGTTCGCCCTCGATCACGGCTCTGGTGACCGGGTCGAGGCCGCCGAAGCGTTTGAAAAGTGGCGCGAAACCGGAGGCGCGCAAAGACTGATTGATGGCGATCGCGGCGCGCGTTTCCTCGTCATCATCGCCGAAAATTTCTGACAGCAGGCCGCGCCGGCGCTCGATCAGCTGAAGCCGGACGGATTCGCCCGCCGGGATGTTTGCCTTCTCTTTGGCGAGCGCGACGGCTGCGTCAAAGCCGCCGAGTTTATCCACGAGGCCGAGCGCGAGCGCCCGCTGCCCGAGCCACGTGCGTCCCTGGGCGACCTCCTCCATTTGCTCGTGAGTTTTGTTGCGGCCCCTGGCGGCAAGGTCAACGAAGTTGTTGTAGCTTTTCAGCAACTCTTCATCGAAGACCTTCGCCTCATCCGGCGTGAGCGGGCGGGCGCCAATCAGCGAGTCGGCATGCTCGCCGCGTTTGAAGACTTCGGGGTTGAGCGAGAGTTTGTCGTACATCCCTTTCAGATTCGGCACGAGCGAAAAGATGCCGATCGAGCCGGTCGCCGTCGAAGGCTGCGCGACGATGGCGGTCGCGTCCATCGAAACCCAGTAGCCGCCGCTCGCCGCGACGTCAGACATCGAGACGATCACCGGCTTCTTCTGTTTGAGCCGCTCGATTTCGCGGCGCACGAGATCGCACCCCAAACCCGCGCCGCCCGGTGAATCAACGCGAAAGATCACGGCTTTGGTGTCATTGTCTTCACCCGCTTTCCGCAGTGCGTCAATGATCGGGTCAGTCCCCTGAGCCTGATCGCCGCTGAACGGATCAAGGCTGCCCCTGCCGGCGACGACCAGACCGACTGAATAGATCAGCGCGAACTTGTGCCGGCCTTCTTCAAGACCGGCGTCGCGGAAACTCACGTTGCGGTATTTCGACGGGCTGACGTAAGAGATTTTTTTGTCTTCGGCAATGCCGACCTTCTGTCTGATTTTCGATTCGACTTCATCCCAGTAGGCGAGCCCGTCAATCAGCTTGTTGTCATGCGCCCAGTTGGATTTCAAATGGGAGGTGTCAACGAGCGACAGCACCTGCTCGCCCTGCATCTTTCGCGCGGCGGCGACGGCGTCAACGAAGATCTTGTACTGGGCCTCGAGGTTTTCGTTGATCATCTCTTTGACCGGCTCGGTGAACGCCTTGCGCCCGACTGTTTCGCCGGAGCGCGATTTGTATTTGCCGTAGCGGAAGTACTGGACTTCGATGCCAAGCTTTTCGAGCAGCCCGGGATAATGTACGCCCTCGCTGACGAGGCCCTGCATCTTAAAGACCGCCTCGGGCGGCTGGTAAATTTCATCGCACGCGAGCGCGAGGTAATACCCCAGTTCGTCCATCCCGTCGCTGAAGGCAACCGCAAACTTGCCCGACTTGCGAAACGCGGTGATCGCGTCGCGCAGTTCCTCGACCTTGGCCCAGCCCGCCTCGACGGGGCCAATCCTCAGCACGACCCCGCGAACGCGCTTGTCGCTGGCGGCCTTCTTCAGATTGTCGAGGTGATCTTTGACGGTCAGCGCCCGCTCGCCGAGCAGAGTCTGCGGGAAGCGATGCGGCACGTATTCCGGCAGGGGGCCGGCGAGGTCAATCTTCAGCACGGCGTTGTTCGGGACGCTCTCGCCGCGCGTGAGCAGCACAATAATGATGAGCCCGGCGACGAACGCCATCAGCAGCAGGAAACCCAGAGTGAGCCAGAGCCACAGGCGTCGCCTGCGTGGTCGTGGAGTCGGTTGCATAAGTCAGCCCGCCTTTCGTTTCGATTATTGTGAATGGAATCCGGAGCAGTGAATTGTGCTGACAGGCCGGGCCGATGTAAAGCGCGGCGCAACTGTCTGCGGTGGCGGTTCGCGGTGAAGAGGGGTTGCTGCTTCGGGGAATGGCGAGCCCTGGATTCACTGATGCGGGCGCGGCGGATTCGGGTGATGAGTGATTGACTCTCTTCAGTCAGCCGCTATAATCGAAATCGCGATGCGAATTGCCTGGTGATTACTTCAGCTCGCATCGGCAAAGTGAGATCAGTTGAAATGAGACAACCAGTCATTATCAGTGCCGCGCGCACTCCCGTCGGAAAATTTCAGGGGTCATTGAAACCATTCACCGCGCCAGAACTCGGCGCGCTCGCGGTCCGCACCGCCGTCGAACGCGCCGGCATTGACCCGGCGCAGGTTGATGAAGTGATTATGGGCTGCGTGCTGCAGGCCGGGCTCGGGCAGAACCCGGCGCGCCAGGCAGCGCTCAAGGCCGGGCTGCCGGACAAAGTCTCGGCCCTCACGGTCAACAAAGTCTGCGGCTCGGGTCTGAAAGCGGTGATGCTGGCGGCACAGTCAATCGCGCTCGGCGATAACGACATCATCGTCGCCGGCGGCATGGAATCAATGTCAAATGCGCCCTACCTGCTGCCGAGGGCGCGCGACGGTTACCGCCTCGGCAACGCGGAGGTCGTGGACGCGATGATTCACGACGGGCTGTGGTGCGCCTTCGACAACTGGCACATGGGTGAGACGGGCGAGGTCACGGCGGAGAAGTATCAGATCACCCGCGCCGAGCAGGATGAATTCGCGGTCAGCTCTCACCGCAAGGCCGTCGCCGCCATCGAGAGCGGCAAATTCAAAGACGAAATCTTCCCGGTCGAAGTCCCGCAGCGCAAAGGGCCGCCGATCCTCTTTGACACTGACGAAGGGCCGCGCGCCGACACATCGCCTGAGACGTTGGGCAAGCTCAAGCCGGCATTCCGCGCGGCCGGCACGGTGACGGCCGGCAATGCCTCGCAGATCAATGACGGCGCGGCGGCACTCGTGGTCACTTCGGTCGAGCGGGCGCGCCAGCTCGGGCGCGGCCCGTTCGCGCGCATCATCGCGCAGGCTACTTCCGGCGTCGAGCCAAGGATGGTGATGATGGCCCCGGTCGAGGCGGTCAGGAAAGTCACGGAGAAGGCGGGCTGGAGCCTCAATGAAGTTGACCTGTTCGAACTCAACGAGGCGTTCTCTTCGCAGGCGGTCGCGCTCGTCAGGGTACTCGGCCTCGACGCGGCGAAGGTCAACGTCAACGGCGGCGCGGTCGCGCTCGGCCACCCGATCGGCGCTTCGGGCGCCCGCGTGCTGACCACGCTGCTTTACGAGATGAAGCGCCGCGAGGCGCAGCGCGGCATCGTCAGCCTCTGTCTCGGCGGCGGGAACGCCGTCGCCGTCGCCGTCGAAAGGTAAAAAGGCAGGATAATTTCACGCATTCGGACTGTGACTGAGATGAGGGCAGTAAGCTGAAGACGGGGTGAAGGGCAGGACGAATGACCGCGGAAGATGACGGCAACCGGGCTTTTCGCGTTGCGGATATTCGATGACTGACCACTGACTGGTGACCATTGACTACTGTTTTATGATCTACTGCCAGCGCTGCAAACAGGCCAACCCACTTGAGCTTGAATTCTGCGAGGCGTGCGGCACGCGCCTGATGCTGATGGTGCGCCCGCGCAGTTACCCGCCCGCCGCCGAGGCGATGGAGCGCACGCTCGAAGAGCATCTGCTCGAACGCATCAGCGCGCTCGAAGCCGCCGTCGCCCGCGCCAACGAACGTTTTGAAAAACTGCTTGACCTCGCGCAGCAGCAGGCCACCGGCAGCTTTTATGACCACATGATGGTCGAAGCGCTGACCGAAATCCTTACCGAAAACGGGGAGATTGATCACGACGAACTCGAACACCGGTGGCGGGCCAGAGTCGCGCGGCACCACGAAGAAGTGATCGAGCGCGAACGACTCGATGAGCGCTGCGCGATCATCATCGCGAATTACCGCGGGACGGAGCGCGACGAGTTCGCCGAATTCGTGATCGAAGGGACGAGCCTGATCAGCGCCGGCCACCTGCGGCGAGGGCTGCGCGTGCTGGAAAGCGCGCTGATCCTTGACGCGAATAACCCGGAACTGAACTTCACCGTCGGCGAATATTACTTCCACCTGAGCGACGCGACGGCGGCCACGACTTACCTCGGCCGCACGCTCGGCGAAGTGAGTGATCATTTCGGCGCGCGTCTGATGCTCGGGCTGCTCGCGGCGGACGAGGGGGAACTGGAAACCGCCAGAGAGCATTTGCAGCACGCAATCGCGCTTGACAAAAACTCCTTCGCCGCGCATTACGGCCTCGGCCGCATCCTTGCGCGCAAGGGGCAGCTGAGCGAAGCGCTCTCGCACCTCAAGCGCGCTCTCTCTCTCCGGCCGACGCCGGAGATGCATTATCTCGTCGGGCGCGCCTACTGGGAGCAGGGCCGTGCCGACCAGGCGCTCAAGCACCTGCAGAAAGCCGTGCGGCTCGACCCACGATTCGATGCCGCGCTCTACAACCTCGGCCTGATCTACTGGCAGACGAACCGCACGCACGAGGCGCGGGAACATTTCCGCGCCGCTTACGAAATCAATCCGCGCGATTCGCATTACCGCGTCGCCGTGCGCGCTCAGGCCGGGGACGAACTGCCGACCCCGCCCGCGCCGGGGGAATCAACCCTGATCCGCCGCCGCAAGGCCAGAGTCAGCGAATCACGTTTCATCGAACTGCTGTGGCGCGACCTCACGACCTTCTCACCCGCTCCCGTGACGTCGCGCAAAAAATCCTGAAGATTATCTGTTGCGCACATGAATCAGCGTCCCCGCCATGATATACTCGCGCCCGCGAGCCGCCGGTATTCAGCTCATAGTCAGACCCGCGACGCAGGCGACCCGGCCGGACCGCGGTTTATTTTTTCCCGCACTGATCGGCTGACCTGTCCGTATCTGCTGACGGCTGAAAGCTGCCGGGCTGATAATTTCATCTACCACCAAACCGGGAGGGATAAGTAATTTAATTATGGCAAGCGAAAAGAATCCTGAAAGAACAGACAAAATGAAGGCGATTGAGGCCGCCATCGGCAACCTTGAGAAACAATTCGGCAAGGGGACGATTATGCGGCTCGGCGATCATAAGGTTGACGACATCGCCGCCATCTCAACGACGAGCATCGGCGTGGACGCCGCCATCGGCATCGGCGGGGTGCCGCGCGGTCGCATCATCGAAATCTACGGTCCGGAAAGCTCCGGCAAAACCACGCTCGCGCTGCACGTGGTGGCCGAGGCGCAGAAGGCCGGCGGCATTGCCGCTTACATTGACGCCGAACACGCGCTGGATGCGGTCTACGCGGAAAAGCTCGGTGTGAGCATCAACGACCTGTTCGTCTCGCAGCCGGATTCCGGCGAGCAGGCGCTCGAAATCTGCGAATCGCTGGTGCGCTCGAACGCGGTTGACATCGTGGTCATTGACTCGGTCGCGGCGCTGACCCCACGCGCCGAACTCGAAGGCGACATGGGCGACAGCCTGCCGGGTCTGCAGGCGCGGCTGATGTCGCAGGCGTTGCGCAAGCTGACGGCGGTCGTCAGCCGCTCGAACACCTGTCTGGTCTTCATCAACCAGATTCGCGAGAAGATCGGGGTCATGTTCGGGTCGCCGGAAACGACCACCGGCGGGCGGGCGCTCAAATTTTACGCCTCGGTGCGCATTGACATCCGCCGCATCGGCCAGATCAAGGACGGCGAAGAACTCGTCGGCAATCGCACCAAGGTGAAAATTTCCAAGAACAAGGTCGCGCCGCCGTTCCGGGAAGCCGAGTTCGACATCATGTACGGCGAGGGCATTTCGCGGACGGGCGAGATCATTGACCTCGGCGTTGAAAACAAGATCGTCGAAAAATCCGGCGCGTGGTTTTCCTACAAGGGCGAACGGCTCGGTCAGGGCCGGGAAAATTCCAAGGCCACGCTGCGCGACAACCCCGAGATGGCGGGGCGGATCGAGACTGAAATCCGCGCGGCCCTGGGCATTAACGGCAAGGCGGTGCCGGCGTCTGCCGCTGCCGGTGGCGCTGCCACCGGCACGGGCGGCAAGCGCGGCAGCAGTGCCGAAGCGTAAGCTCAGAAAAGGGATGGGGGAGAGAGGGAAAAGCAGCAATGACTTTCCCTCCTCCTCCCTCCGTCTCCTGTTCTCTTTCCCTGCCCTGTCTTCCTCCGTTCTTCACATCATTTGCCTGTCTGAGACTGTACTGATTTTTTCGCAGATGTTGATATGAGGGATTACTTCCCGGTAGAATCAGCGCGCTGATTGTCACATGCGTTTCGTCCACGGAGACGCCATCACCTCAGGAGCCGGGCAGGCAATTATGTTTTGCACAAACTGCGGTAAATCGGTGAGCGATACAGCGGCGCAGTGTGAGTACTGCGGGGCCAGCCTCGTCGCGTCCAGACAGGCCCGGGCCGTCAGCGAAGCGCAACCAACGGGGGCAGCCCCATCCGCCCCGGAAGACACGGATCAGCACAGGGTGCCGACTAAAATGATGCCGCCGCCGGCAGGTGATTCGATGACCGGGCGGGTGCTGGGCGGGCGTTATCAACTCGATTCCTGCATCGGCACCGGCGGGATGGGCGCGATTTACAAAGCCCGCCGCCTGCACATCGGCGACACCGTCGCGGTCAAAATCCTGAGGCCCGAGGTAGTGAACGACGCGCTCCAGCGCGAACGCTTTCACCGTGAAGCCCGCGCCGCGGCGATGCTCAATCACCCGAATGCCGTCGTGATTCATGATTTCGGCGAGGATGCCGACGGCACCGCCTACATCGTGATGGAACTGCTCGAAGGCCAGAGCCTGAGGCAGATCCTCGCAGCAGAGCGCACCATCCAGCCGGAGCGCGCTTACGGGATCATCCGCCAGGCCTGCGCCGCGCTTGAAGCGGCCCACCGGCGCGGCATCATTCACCGCGACATCAAACCTGACAACATCATTCTCACCGACTCCCACGACCTGACCGATCACGTCAAGCTGCTGGATTTCGGCATCGCCAAGCTGCGTGACAAAGCCGTGGACACGGCCAGTCTGGAAAAGAGTCTGACGACGGTCGGCACGGTCATCGGCACGCCGCATTATATGTCGCCGGAACAATGCCAGGGCGAGTCCGCCGACGCGCGTTCGGACATTTACAGCATGGGGGTGGTGATTTACGAGATGCTGGCCGGGGTAGTGCCGTTCACGGCGAAGACTCCGACCGGCGTGGCAGTCAAGCATGTCACCGAGACGCCGAAGCGCATCTCCGCTGTACGACAGGAAATTACGGGAAGCATTGAGCAGGTGGTGATGCGAGCGCTCTCGAAGAACCCGGCCGACCGCCAGCAAAGCGCGCTCGAACTGGCGCGGCAGTACGAGGCCGCGATCCAGGCGGGCGTCAACACGGGCGCTGCAGAAACGACGGCGCTCAAAGCGACCTCAGTCCCGACCAGTTCGATTTCACAGACGGCTGAAACCAACGTCAACCCGGCAGTCAACGCAATCAACAATCGCAGCTTCGAGACACAGGTCTCGCGGGCAAAAGCGGGAGGCCTGCGCCCGCTGCCGATTGTCACGGCAATTGTCGGGCTCCTCGTGATCCTCGCTGTGGCCGCCGGGACGATCTGGGTTGTCAGAAACAAAACGGCAAAGAACATTTCTTCGCCGACTCCCGAAACGGCCTCTCCCACGCCGGCTGTCATCGTTGAAGCCTCGCCGCCACCTTCAGCCACCCCGGCGCCACCAGTCGCGCCGGAAGGCATGGTCTACGTTCCGGGCGGGGAGTTTCGTCTCGGGCGAGATGACGGCGATGATTACGAACGCCCGGCGCATCCGGTCAAAGTCAGTCCGTTTTTCATTGACGTTACCGAAGTCACGAACGAGGCGTATCAGAAGTTCGTTGACGCGAACGGCTACCTGCCGCCGCCCTCGTGGAAGGACGGGAAATTCCCGGCAGGGTCAGAAAAGCTTCCGGTGACTGACGTCTCCTGGGAAGATGCCAATGCTTACGCGAAGTGGGCTGGCAAACGTCTGCCGACCGAAGAGGAATGGGAGTTCGCCGCGCGCGGCACCGACAACCGGCTCTATCCGTGGGGGATTGACTGGAAGCCGGGCTTCAGCAACATCACCGAATCGGGGGGCGGCAAAAAGAAGCTCGCGCCGGTCGGTTCATTCGCGCAGGGCGTCAGCCCCTTCAACACGCTGGACATGTCAGGCAATGCGTGGGAGTGGACGGCGAGTGACCTGAAGGCTTACCCCGGCGGCAATCTGAAAGTCCCGGATGAATACGCCAAGTCCACGCTGAAAGTCATTCGCGGAGGTTCATTCTCAGTTCCCCCCGAGAGGGCAACCGCCACCGTGCGCCGGGGCTGGCCCGCTTCGCGCGAGGACTGGCCCGAAGGCGCCAACCCTGATTATTCCCAGACCGGCTTCCGCTGCGCCCAGGACGCCCCGTAGTTGACGAAGACCAGAGTCATACCACACAATCTTATCTTAAACCCGAGCTGCCCGTTTCACCTTCACACCGCCGGACTCTTCAGGCGATCCGGAATTAATTGCCGCCGCTTATGACGACACGACTATTTCAACGCATTTTCATCCTGCTGGCGCTCTCCTTTGTCATTTCAGCTTCGTCGCGCGCGCAGGGGCTCGGCGACCTGCCGCCGGTAAAGACCGTGAAGCCGAAGACGACCACGACAACCACAACGCGCGCCAAACCCACGCCGACTCCGAAAACCAAAGCGACGCCAAAGCCGACGCCGAAACCGACGCCGACTCCGCCGGTGAGTTACAAACGTGACCCGGCGACGATCCCGCAGATCAGCTTCAATCTGGCGACTGCCGGAAACCTCGACCCGCAAACGTCGGGGCGCATCACGGCGACCGGCTATTACGACGAGTACAAGCTGACGGCCACTAATGCCGACCTGTTTACAATTCAGCTCCAGACATCTGACCCGTCGCTGACCGTCCAGATTTACGACGGCAGTCAGGCGGGCCAGCCGATTCAGAAAGACCCGCAATCAGGCGAATTCAAACTGACGACACCCGGCAATACGCTGCCGGCGGATGGCGAGTACCGCGTGCGGGTCCTGGGAACAATCCCGGAGGAAAAAGCTTCGGCAGTCGCTTACACGCTGAACATCAAACGCAGCGGGCTGACTGAAGAGGGCTATACGGCCCGGCTTCAGCAAATCGTCACGGCCTTCAATTCCTCCGGCGGGAAGGATGCGGATGAAGCGATCAGCAGAATTGAGGAGCTGATTGCGATTGACCCGAATAAATCGAAAGCCTACGAGACGCTGGCGGCGGCGTACCTCTATCACCGCAAGGATCTGGCCAAAGCCGTCAACCTGATGGAAAAAGCCATTAAACTCGGCGGCTCGGCGATGTTCAAGGTGACGCACGACAGCCAGTGGCGCAGGCCCGAGAAAAAGGGCGACGGCATCGAGTTCCCGGACCTGCGCACGAGCTGGCTCTACATCCGGCCCGACCAGGTCACGCTGATTGACACCGCTGACCCGCAGCGGATCTATTTCAGCGTCGGCAGCAGACAGATCAAGGAGGTCAATCGCGTCAACCAGACTCCACTGATCGCCATCAAACCGCCGGGCCTGCGTGCCAAGCCGTACCTTATTCACCCGTCAACCAGAAATCAGGCCGAAGCCGAAGTCATCGTCAATATGATCAAGAGCTACGTCCTCAAGCAGAACTGATCCCGACGATGAGTGACGAGCGAGGAGTTCGCTCACTCGCCTCGGACATTTATCATCCGTCACCCATCACTATGAAGCTCTGGGGCGGTCGCTTCACCGGAGAAGCGGATAAACACTTCGCCGAATTCAATGCCAGTTTCCGTTTCGACCGTCGCCTGCTGGCGGCGGACCTGCGGGCCTGCGCGGTGCATGCCGCGGGCCTGGGCCGTGCGGGTGTGATCGGGCAGGCCGAAGTCGAATCAATCACAGGGGGGCTCAAGCGGATCGGGGAAATGGCTCAGGAACCCGGCTGGCTGGATCGCTTCGACGCTGAGGATGTTCACAGTTTCATTGAGGCCCGGCTGGTCGAGTTGATCGGCAATACAGGTTACAAGCTGCATACCGGTCGCAGCCGCAACGACCAGGTGGCGGTCGCGACGCGCCTCTTCCTGCGCGAAGAGATCGGCGCCATGGATGAACTATTGCGCGGCGTACAGCGCGCGCTCCTCGAACTGGCCGAAGCCTACCCCGACGCGCCGATGCCTGGGTACACGCATCTGCAGAAAGCCCAGCCGATCCTGCTGGCACATTTCCTGCTGGCATATTTTGCGATGTTCGCGCGCGACCGTGAGCGGATGGGTGAGGCTCGCCGGCGGGCGAACGTCCTGCCGCTCGGATCGGGCGCACTCGCCGGCACGAACTTCCCGGTTGATCGCGAGTGGATGGCCGAACGGCTCGGCTTTGCGGGCGTGACCCGTAACAGTCTCGACGCAGTCAGCGACCGCGATTACATCATCGAATTCGTCAACGCCGCGGCGATGACGATGATGCACCTGTCACGATTGTCAGAAGATCTGATCATTTACTCGACGCAGGAATTCGGCTTCATCAGACTCGGCGATGCGATTGCGACCGGCAGCAGCCTGATGCCGCAGAAGAAAAACCCCGACTCGCTCGAACTGGTGCGTGGGAAGGCGGCGCGCGTCTTCGGCCACGCCTCCGCACTGCTCATGCTGACCAAAGGGCTGCCGCTCGCTTACAACAAGGATTTGCAGGAAGATAAGGAAGCGCTCTTCGACACGATTGACACGCTGGCAGGGAGCCTGCGGGTGATGGCGACCGTGCTGAGGAATATCGAATTCGACACGGCGCGCGCCCGCGAGGGCGCCGCCACCGATTATACCAACGCCACTGATCTGGCCGATTACCTGGTTCAACGCGGCGTCGAATTCCGCAAAGCCCATGAGCTTGTCGGCCGCATCGTCGTTTATGCCGTCGGGCAGAAGAAAGAACTCGCCGAACTGGCACTGGCGGAATATCAAAGCTTCTCGCCATTGTTTGACGAAACCCTGTTCCCTGCGCTCTCGCTGGAAAGCTCGCTCGCCGGAAAGAAACAGATCGGGGGGACAGCTCCTGAATGCGTCCGCCAGGAACTTGAACACGCACGCACAGTGCTGGCCGATTGAACCCGAAGTCAAGGGCTGAAGAGAATCCCGGGGAGTTATGGAACTCTGAGGCGGAAACAAATGGCTCTGATAAAGCAAGAGCCGACCAACAGGCTGGGGATCAGCCACCGAGCCACAGGTGCCCTGCCTAAATCCTGCATTTACAGGCATTTGCATTTTCCTTAACAGCGATTCCATGCCGTTTTTTTCGCGCCGGAATGACTCAATGCCGGTATGGAATTGCCGGAGGAAAACTGGCAATGGCGAGGGAACGCAAGGGCTGGATTGAAGAAAGAACGGACGGGAAAATTTACGCGAGGGTAACCCGGACTGACTCATCCGGCAGACGGCGCGAAATGATGCGCAGGGCCGAAAGCCGGACTGACGCACGAACAATTCTCAAGAGCCTGCTGACCGAGCTTGAGGCCGGGGAGCAGCGGATTGACGCAGCAATTCTCGGTTTAGAAAAATCATTGAAGCTGGATGTCATATAGATGCGCCATCTGTTGATACAGCGCAGTCATGGTGCGGAAGAGTTGCACTTTGAATAAGCTCCGGAGGCTTTCCCAGAGTTTGGCCTTTGTCCGCAGCCCGGCGCGGACCTCGCGAAAGAGCTGCCAGCAGCCCTGCAGCATCTGGTCGACGGTGAAGGCAGGAAACATCAGCAGGGCCAGGACCGTTGCCAGGTTGTTTGTCCCGTGCCCGTAGTTGTGTTCAAAGTGATAGCCCTGATTCTTGAGCGTATTGAAGGTCTCATGCTCGATCTTCCAGCGCCCGCGCCCGCCACGCATCACCGGCTCGACGGTGCGCGCATTGAGTGGCAGGTCGGTAATCCAGGTCCAGCGCGTGACCTCGCCGCGTTTGTCCGTCTGCTCATAGAGCAGGTAGTTGACTCGGACATCCGGCGCGCTCTCGCAGAGGCCGCAGGCCGCTGGTCTAGGCGAAATAATGCTGTTGTCCCTGCGGATCAATCTGCCGCAGTTCTCTGACTTGTCCGGTCGAGCGGCGTCCGGCGAACTGTTTTTCGAGGCTCGCGTGCGAATCCGGTTTGACATTCAAAATGAAGCGCCAGCCGTAGCCCGTGATTTGACGGATGTGTGGCGCGTTAGCGTAGAGCGCGTCTTCGACCAGGATCAGCGGCAAGTCAGGGTGGCGTTCCCTGAGCGCCGCGCTGAGCCGTTTGGCGGCTGAGCGTTCGCAATCATTCTTCCGGGCGCCGTCGGCGTTGAGGATCGGCTCGAAGTCGAGCGGGAAGACCTCCCCGTGTGCCGGATGAATCAGCACCGCCGCCAGCCCGGAGTGATGATAAGAAGTCGTCCCATCGCGCCGCGTCCGCGTCGTGCAGTGCGGGCAATGAATCCGGGTCGAAGAGAAGTGCGAGACCCCATCGACCGAGACCAGCACGTGTGAGCGCCAATACTCGTACTCTTTGACGAGGCCGCTGTGGTCGAGCGTTCCAAAGAGCGTGGCAAAGATCTCGCGTAAGGGCTGCGGGTCAACCGGATCAAGCCCGGCGCGCATCTGCGTATCGCCGGGGATGTCTCCAATCTGATAGATGGCCCGCAGGTTCTCGCGCTCGACTGTGGTTTGCTCGCGGAACGAGAGCAGCGAAGGCGATTTGAGAGAGAACATCGCAAAGGCGCTACGCAGCAGATCGGCCAGATGGTAACTGGAATTGGCCCGCCGATGATCGGGAATTTGCACAAAAGCTGTACTCGGGATCTGCATGAGCGCCTCGAAAGAGATTTTCTCGCGTCGTTTCTTGTAGTTACGCGGCATCCACTGACCTTATATCAGATGCCTTATTTTCTAAACCGAGAATTGCTGGTTGACAATACTTTTTATTGTCATTGGTGAGAGGCACCAATAAGTACGGTGTGGTCAGGGGGGTTTTATTATCACACGCTGACTCTCATTGTTTGATCTGGTGACCTGAATTGGCTGGCCGGAAAAAATGCCATCAAAACCATTCGATGAAACTTCGACGAAACTTCGACCCGCCAGTCGCCTTCAGGGACAGCAACTTTGATCTCTGATTTTGTCAGGTCAACTGTTTTAGCTATGTCCCGCTCGGATATGGTACTTGCTGCCAATGGCCTGCCCTGCTTATCGAGCAAACGGGTAACTACATCTGACCATTGCTGAGCGGTATTCAGCTTTGGCCTTCCATTATTGTCTGAAATCATCAGTGTTAAGCACCTAAGCAAAAGTAATGCGGTATTTTGACCCGATCCCGGCAAGTATCTCGAAAAGAGCTTCCGTCATTCGCTTGAAGGATTGTGAAGCCTCCAGGGGCAACCACCTGTATTT
>Ga0070741_10003711_pt1 | contig 37041 bp, 36 predicted proteins | sample Coa_R1_4_FD_66440 | JGI IMG/M metagenome (GOLD analysis project Ga0070741, IMG submission 66440) | Surface soil microbial communities from Centralia Pennsylvania, which are recovering from an underground coalmine fire - Coalmine... | ecosystem: Environmental > Terrestrial > Soil > Unclassified ... | reverse complement strand
CTCGGCCTCGGAGAGCTTGACGGCGTATTTGGTGTTCACGCGCGACCTCCTTCAGGGGGGAGGCTGCGCAGCATACCATGATTACAGCCGCCTCGCAATTCACGCGTGACAGACGACTAGCCCCCTTCCGTGTCAGGGGCAATCTCCTCGTAGGGGGCGTGGAGGGAGACCGCGCGGCATGCACAGCGAGGCAGAAATAGCACTCTACTGCGAATCAACCCGCGCTAATGCCTTCTTACAGCGCGACATCAGCCAACCTGTACCAGACGGCCTGATCATCCTCTATGGGCGTCGCCACCAGCGAAGGCCAGCGACAATGAAGAGTCCACCAACCGCCAGGAGCACCGTGTCACCCTCCGGCACTACGGGCACACCTCCGGGCGGCAGCGCCTGCTGCGCTCCAGTGATCGGCTGGGCATCCGCAGGGGACGGAGGGCTTGCCGTCGGCGCTGCTTGCGCTCCCCCACATAACCTTCGAGCCTCTGGACCGATCCGATTGACATTTGAGCCGAATCCATCGACTCTCCATTCACGATCGACACATGCGAAGACATCTCGTATGACTAACTGTGCAGGCACGTTCCTACATGCTCCAGGCCACCACAGTCCTTGGCCGCAGGATGCATTGGCATCATGAAAGATCACTATCCAGCCGCCCGGGGATGTAAGCACCTCTATTGATGACCGAGCTACTGCTGCTTCACCTATAGCTCGATTCATCACTCGCCGAGCGACATCAAGCGCCCGCTCCAGTTCAGGGCTTGTCTCCACCGTCACCGTTGGACCTACCGGGCTCTGATTCTCCATAGAGGCGATCCCCTGCGATAGAGCGTGCAAAAATACCAGCGCTGCCGCAACCCCGACTGGCCCGTATGCGATCATCGTGCCCCCCTGTATGCGCTCGCGACTATCCGGGAGCTGGAACCGACCCCGAGGACTCTCCCTGCATGCTTGACTAAAGTTCGGTAACATGGACCTGAGTCGGACCGCTCTGGGTCCCGCCATAGTGTGGAAGCCGACCCGCCTGACGCGCGAGCGGAGGGCGGAGCGTCGCCTCGCGGCCGGGCGGCCGGCCTCTCTCACCGCGGCGCGGCGGCGCCAACCCCTGCGCTTGCTCGAACCGGGTGCCCTGGCCGCCTGGTCCCGCGGCTGGCCGCTGCGGCTTCAATCGGCTCGGCCACCGACCAGAGCTGTTGCACAACTTGTTTCATCATGCAGGCCTCAGCCCTACCTGGCTTTGCTGAATGTCAATTTGGCGGATGCAGGACGACCTCTACGCGGAGAGCCGCGCCCTGCTACGCTCGGAGACCCGCCCGGCCGCGTTGGGTGCCCAGAGGTGCCGTTCCAGCAGGTGCTAGACGGAGTTCTGCTCGTGTCACAAACCGGCTGCCAGTGGGAGACCGTCCCTCGGGAGTTTGGCTCGCGCTCCATGGTCCACGCCCGCTTTCAGGAGTGGATGCCGCAGGGAGTGTGAACACGTTTATCGGCTACCCGGTTGCGCCCCTACGATATGGCGCGCCATCTTGGCTGGAGTTGCCAAGCGCCGGGAGCTCCTTGGCAGTTTCCCTATCAACGCCATGGAATGGCCTAGCTACGACCGGACACCACGGCAGTAAGAGGCCGTGGAGCAATACTCCTCCACGGCCTCTTCGGCTAAGCCGCACCTCTGGCCAATATGCTCGCACTCTGCTCAGCTACCGCCCTCTCGCGGGGCTTTGCGTGCCGCTAGGTGTTAACGGAATAGGCACCGGCGTGCGAGGCACATTGACAGGCGCACCCGAAACCGGTGTTGCCCCTGGCGGTAGCGGCGGATTGGGAATAGTGTAATCCTGCGGCCTGGCCGTTGGTGCCGTAGCCGGCGGCGAGGGATCATCAGGCAGGGAGGGATCGTTGAGTACTCGGCGCAGCAGCCCGCCGTTCGGAGATATGTACACGCTGGTCGGCAGACCCGCCCAGAGATCATAGACGAGGGCCACATACTTGACTTGAGCAACCTGCGCCGCAGGTGGAGCGTTACCCCCCGCGAACAACTGCCCGTCGCTCCTGAAGTCTCCACGCAGCACTACCAGCACTAGTGGCGGGGCGCCATCCACAACGTTAACGTTGCCAAACGGTAATCCTAGTGTTGGGAGTTCAGATGCCCGGACCGTACGGCTTAGGAGCACTTGCGGGCTGCCGCTGGCAATATTGACGAAGTTACTCACATGTCGCTTAGCCCACTCCGCCACTTCCGTTGGAGCAACAGCGGCGCGTGCTGCTTTCTCCTGGTCCGAGATATCGTGGAAGCCGCGGACAGTCGGAGCTTGTGGCTGCGCATAGGCTCCAGCCCACAGTAATATCACAAGAAGCGTACTCACAGTGACGATCATCCCGCTTCGAGCCATCTAGACTGCCTCCACCCTATCTAATCGTTGACGAAGGTACCACTATGGCGTGGTGGCCACCCGATCAATTATAGGAGTACCACCCCTCGTTGCCGTAGCAGTACCCCTGCGGCGGGTATATCTGTCCGTTATACGTCTTGTTATCATAGTTATGACACCAGTGCCACCAGTATCCTGGCGTAGATGCAGTACCTGTCCGGTATTGGTGAGCATCTTGATAGTATGTGCCCATCGGGCAGTTCGGGCACGAGCTTTCGCCGCCAGATGACACGAACGGCAGCTGGAACACCCAAAGCTCGATGCCATATACGCCAAAGTATGCCGCAGCCAAGTTAAGCCAAGCACCACTATAGTACACCAGCGGCTGCCATAGACTGCATGATACTCCCCAGCAGACAGAAATCACTTGAAATGTGTACGCGGTCCCGGGTGCGACCGGTCTGCTGAAGTCAAAGTGACCTACTGTGCACCACAGGCACGTTCGATACGATGTATAGAGAACTGTACTACAGGTAACTCCCTGACCGCTATCGTTTCTGCATGTATGTGCGGGTCCTGCCTCTACATGCATAGTGGATTGGTTACTTACCGCCAATGGGCCAGCAGACCAAAGGCCGGAGCCGTTCGGCAGCGCAGGTGGCCATATAATCTTGTTGCCGTAGTCACCGCTAGCGCCATTGCCGTAGTATGGATCACCGACCCAAAACTGGCCATGGGCAAAGGTTTGTGTTTGTTGCGCCAATACCCGGCCGGGTGGCGCAACGAGACCGGCAATAAGCAAACCGATCACGGCCAATAGCAATCTCTTGACAACCATAACATCCTCCTGTTCTCTAATCACGAGACGCATCAACTGAGGCGTGATCCATGACGGCATATCGCCTGCTGCATGGAGATAGGAACCAGAACTACCATCTCTGCATGTAGTACGATAAGACCGCGCTGCCAAGGTACCCTACTGAGCGAGAGCAAGCAATAGGAAGAAGGTCTGGTTTTTTGCGGGGAGACCCCCGAAGAAAGTCGGGGGTCTGAGCAAGCCGTCGGTAGTCAGAGCAGCGCGTGGTGTGGAGTCCAGCCGCTCGCGTGCGTGACCAGGCGGCTCGTGGAAGCGGGTGCAAGCAGGCCGCGCCTTGAGCGGAGCGGTCAGGCCAGTGACCGATCGATCACGTCTTCAGGCGGCAGGGCGATCAGACCGTGGCGCAGCGCGTGGAGGACCACGCCAGTGCGTGAGGGGACATGGAACTTCTCGATCAGATGGGAGAGATGCTCCTTCACCGTCTTGGCTGACAGGCCGAGGGTCGCTGCGATCTCGTCGTTGGTCTGATCTAGGACGAGCAACTGGAGAATCTCGCGCTCCCGCAAAGTGACATGCGCCACACCGCTGGAGGGTGCCGGGCGAACTCGCGGGGCTGCTGGGGTCATGGACTCTATGCCCGCTGGGCCAGTCTCGACGACCTCTACCGCCTGGCTCTGCGCCACGAGACGGACCGCCTTGGCCAGCTCCGCTGGTCCCACGGTCTTGGGCAGATACCCCAGGGCGCCCATCTGCCGGAGCGTCCGCTCGTCACCGCTGTTGGGATCACCCGTAATAGCCAGGACGGCGACCTCGGGTGCGCTGCGGCGCACCTGCCGGGCTACCTCGATGCCGCTCAGGTCCGGCAGCCGCACATCCAGCAGTAGGACATCGGGGCGATGCTGCTCCACGAGCGGCAGCGCCTCCGCGCCCAGCACGGCCGTGCCCACTACCTGGATCCCCCCGGCTCTCTCCAGCCACGTCTGCACCCGGCGAGGACCATGGGATGGTCGTCCACGATCACAACGCGGATCGAGTCTGGGCAATGCCCCCGAACCCTCGCGCGTTCCCGTGTTAACCCAGCGGGCTGGTCCCCATCTGTCCCCATTGGTCTGCTCCTCCACGCTATGCAGTCGTGGCCCAGTCGAGCGCAGCGGCCGGCTGCCGGTGTATGAATAGAACGATGGGGGAGACAAAATGTTACACGAGGCGCAGGTGCCGTGCGCAGCCGATCAGACGCGCCCAGTCGGTCTCACCGTCCGATAGGTTACTCGCTGGAGCGGTCGAGGTCCAGGACGGGGCCTACCACCGTGTCTTTCGTGGCGACGCGCACGACCCGCCGGAGTTTTGCGACCCCCTCCAGGGCCGTGTGCAGGCTTTCCCGCGCGCCCTGCAACAGCGTGGCCAGGTCTGACGGCACCTCCAATTCGTGGGGGACCAACTCCAAGATGCTCAGGGCGGCCACCATGTTGTTGTTCAAGAGATCGGCCAGCTCGCGGCCGGCGAGGTTCACCCCTTCCAGCCGGGCCTCCGCCTCGGCCTTCTTGAGTAGCAGCTCTTGCGCCTGCTTGCGTTCGGTAATGTCCCGAAAGTTCCCCACGACGGCCTGGACGCTGGGCTCCGCCAGCCGATTCGTCCAGATCGTTTCCAGCCAGCGCCAGGCGCCACTGCGGTGACGGACCCGCATCTGGCCCGTCACGCTGCGGACGGGCCGCTGGAGCACCGCCTGGAACAGCTTCCAAGCCTTCTCGCGATCGTCCGGGTGCATCCGCTCAAAGACGCTCCGTCCCACCCGCCCCTCGGCCGGGTAGCCGAGCATCCGCGTCATGGCTGGGCTGACGTACTGGATGGTGCCGTTGGTATCGAGCAGCCCAATGGCATCCGTACTGTGCTCGATCAGAGCCCGGAGCCGCTGATCGCTCTGGCGCACCGCTGCTTCTGCCTGCCGCCAGGCCGTGATATCGCGCGCGGTGACGATGAGCCGTTCGGTGCCTCGCTGATCGGTGCTGAGCGAGAGCTGTACGGTAGCAATGATGTGCTCGCCGGTCTGCCGAAGCAGTCGCCACTCCCCGCCGATAGCAGTATGGTCGGCAAGCACGGCCTGGACGGCGGCGCGCGCCTGGGGAAGGTCGTCAGGGTGAATGCGATCGAAGAGCGCGGTCTGGATCAACTCATCCGGCTGGTAGCCCAGCACGCGGGAATGCGAGGGCGACGCGTAGAGAATCGTCCCCGTTGGATCGAGCAATGCGACCAGATCCAGCGAGTTCTCGGCCAGCAAGCGGTAGCGCTCTTCGCTGGCAGCGAGGGCCTGCTCGGTGTCATGTAGCCGTTCGAGTGTGTCCCGGAGCGGTTCGTTGCCAGCCGGCACCCTCTTTGACCGCGGCCCCATCCCCCGCAATCCCTTTCTCTGGTCAGCAGTGTGGGACGCGCTGAGTTGCTCGGCCCAACGGCGCGATGACTACCCACCAACATCTTTAGTAAACGGATATGGGGAGTAAACGGATATGGGGACCACGCGTTACAGAGCTTGGGAGCGCTCGCGGCCGGCAGTCCGGCAGGCAGCCACCAGCGCGCGATTCCCGCCGTCCCCGCCCGGGGCGCGCACGAGCGGCCCCGGCGCGGTCGGCGCCCTGTCTCGCGAGGATGCCGACTCTGCTATAACTGACCCGCCCCGGGCAGCGGTGGCGGCGGGACGTCGCCGGGGCGCGAGGCGGGAGGGCGCATGGCGACAGATCAGCCGTGGGGGCTAGCGCTGCTGGCGCCGGCGGCGCCATGAGCGTGCCGGAGGCACCGAGCGGCGGGGAGTCGCGGCACCAACTGGTGCTATCGCTGTACTTGCCCGCGTTCATCCTCGGGCTGGGCACGAGTATCGCGGCGCCGGCGATCCCCGTCTACGCGCGCTCGTTCGACGTGAGCTTCGGCGTGGCCGCGCTGGTGCTGGTGGCCAACGGCCTCGGCTCGGCGGCGGCCACGCTCCCGATCGGCTACCTGCTCGATCGCATCGGGCGGCGCAAGATCGTCCTCGCCGGGCCGCTGCTCACCGCGCTGACCTCCTTCCTGGTGGCGGCCGCCCAGTCGTTCCCCGAGCTACTGATCTACCGCTTCATCGCCGGCTGGGCGTTGCAGATGTGGGTGCTGGGCCGGCTGGCGATGATCACCGACCGGGGCGGCGACCGTCGCGGACGCCAGATCACGGGCCTCTACGGCATGGACAGCGCTGGCCGCCTGCTGGGGCCGGCCGTCGGCGGGTTTGCCGCCGCGGCCTGGGACATCCGGGTGCCGTTCATCCTCTACGGCGTGCTGGCGCTCGTCGCGATCATCCCGAGCTTCCGGCTGGTGCGCGAAACACAGACCGACGCGGCGGCGCCGGCGCGGGGGGAGCGCGCGGACGGCGGCGGGCGGCTGGCGCTAGCGACCTTCCTGGCGTGGCCGCTGCTGGTGCTGTTCGCCATTCAGCTCCTCGCCTCGCTGACGCGCGGCGCGATCTGGGGCGGCACGCTCGACCTGTTCGTCGTCTACGCCTACGGCGTCGGGCCGGAGGTGCTCGGTGTGCTGGTGACGGCCACCAGCGCCATCGGCGTGCCGATCACCTTCGCGGCCGGCCACCTGATGGACCGCTTCGGCCGCAAGGCGACGCTCGTGCCGGGGCTGGCGCTGCTCAGCGGCGGGCTCATCAGCATGGCCGCCATCGCCTACCTGGGGCTGTCCTTAGCGGTCTATGCGGCGTCCCTGTTCTGGGTGCGGGCGGCGCTCAGCATCACGTCGGGCTCGATGCAGGTGCTGGCGTCGGATAACGCCCCGGCCGAGGCGCGGGGCCGCTTCCTGGGGGCCTGGCGGCTGATCGCCGAGATCGGGCAGGTGCTCAGCCCCGTCACCTTCGCGGGGATGGCCGACGCGCTCGGCTTCGCGGCGGCGTTCGGCTTCCTCGGCTGCACCAGCCTCGGGGCGGCGGTGCTGCTCGGCGTGGGCGTGCGCGACACCAAGCGGCAGGTGGCGCGGGCGCCGACGCCCAGCGGCGCCTAGCCGCGACAATGCCGGCGGCCGTGTTGACACGAAAAGGGATGATGGTACAATAGCCCACCCCGCGGGGCGGTGCCCCGCGGGGCTCGCAAGCAGGCCACGCAGCCGATGGCCTCGGCGCGCGGTGGACAGCCGCGCGCGACCACGGAGGGCTGCCCCGGTATGGCAGGTGCGCACCCCACCGCGCCGGCCGATGGCGCGGAGCGAACCCGGGCGCACGTGGGGGCCGCGGGCGGTCCCGGCACGGGGGTAGTGCTCGCGGCGCGTGGCCTCGCGAAGCATTACGGCGCGTTCCGGGCGGTCGAGGGCGTGGACCTCGACGTGCGCGCGGGCGACATCCACGTTTTCATCGGCCCCAACGGCGCCGGCAAGTCCACCGTCCTCAGCCTGCTCGGCGGCCAGATCCTGCCGACGGCGGGCGAGGTGTACTTCGCGGGGCGGCCGCTCGGGCGCACCACGCCGAGCTGGCGGGCGCGAGCGGGGATCGGCCGCTCGTTCCAGCTCACCAGCATCATCCCCGGCTTCACCTGCCTGGAGAACGTGCTGCTCGCCGTGCAGGCGCGGCGGGGGCTGTTCGGCCTCTTGCGGCTGCGCAGCCGCGCCGAGGACGTGGCCGCGGCAGAGGAATTGCTGGCGCTGGTGGGGCTAGAGGGCGCGGCGCGGGTGCCGGCGGAGCAGCTCGCGCACGGCCAGCAGCGCCAGCTCGAGATCGCCGCGGCGCTGGCCGGGCAGCCGCGCGTGCTGCTGCTCGATGAGCCGTCGTCGGGCATGAGCGCTCACGAGCGGGCGGGCCTGGGCGACCTGCTGCGGCGGATCGTCGCGTCGGCCACGATCGTCATGGCCGAGCACGACGTACACCTCGTGCGGACGGTGGCGACGCGCGTGACGGCGTTCTCGGAGGGGCACAAGATCGCCGAGGGCAGCGCCGACGAGGTGTTCGCCGCGGCCGAGGTGCGGCGCGTGTTCCTGCGGGGGCGGCGCGATGCTTGAGCTGCGCGACCTGCACGCCTACTACGGCACGAGCCACGTCGTGCAGGGCATCAGCCTGTCGGTGGGCGCGGGCGAGGCGGTCGGGCTGATGGGCCGCAACGGCGTCGGCAAGACGACGACGCTGAAGGCGATCATGGGGCTGGAGGCGCGCACGCGCGGGGAGATCGTCTTCGACGGCCAGGAGCTGGCGGGCCTGCCGTCGCACGCGCGGGCGGCGCGGGGGCTCGGCTACGTGCCGGAGGAACGCGCCGTCTTCCCGCAGATGACGGTCGAGGAGAACGTGCGCATCGGCGCGCTGATCCACCGCCCGCGCGACGTGCGCGCCTGCCTGGACGCCGCCTACGAGCTGTTCCCGATCCTGCGCGAGCGGCGCTTGCAGCTCGCGGGCACGCTGAGCGGCGGCCAGCAGAAGATGCTCTCGCTGGCGCGCGGGCTGGCGCTGCGCCCGAAGCTGCTGCTGGTGGACGAGCCGACGGAGGGGCTGATGCCGGCGAACGTGGCGCTCATCGGCGCGGCGCTCGCCAAGGCGACGACGCTCGGCGTGGCCGTGCTGGTGGTGGACGCCTCGTTCGACCTCATCATGGAGACCTGCAACCGGCTGTACGCGATGGACCGCGGCGTGCTGACGGGCATGTTCCGCCCGGGCGAGTTCGCGGGGCCGGACGAGCTGGCGGCGCGGTACCTGGGAGCGGTGAGCGCCTGATGGAGAGCCAGATCCTGTTGCAGCTCCTGAACGGCCTGGTAGTCGGGTCGTCGCTCGCGCTGGTCGCCTCGGGCCTGGCGCTGCTGTTCGGCGTGCTGCACGTCATCAACTTCGCGCAGGGCGACTTCTTCATGCTGGGCGCCTACTCGGTGTGGCTGCTGCTGCGCCTGACGAACAACTACGCGCTCAGCCTGGTCGTGGGCACGCTGCTGGTGGGCATCCTGGGCGGGCTGCTGCTGTCGCTGGTCGTCTGGCCGCTCTTGCAGCGCTCGCAGGTGTGGACGCTCTTGGCGACGCTGGGGCTGAGCCTGATCATCCAGCAGGTGGCGACGAACGTGCTGGGCGGCGACGCGAAGCTGGTGGACCCGCCGCTCGCGGCGTCGCTGAGCCTGGGGCCGGTGAGCTACCCGCTGTACTTCCTGCTGGTGGTGGTCGTCGGCATGGGGGTGCTGCTCGCCGGGGCGTTCGCGCTGAAGACGACGAAGTACGGCATCTGGCTGCGCGCGGTGGCGCAGAACCGGCCGATGGCCGCGGCGCTCGGCGTGCCGGTGCCGCGCGTGTTCGTGCTGGCGTTCGTGGTCTGCGCCGGGCTGGCGGCGCTCGCCGGCGGGCTGCTGGTGCCGCTCACCGCGGTGTACCCGACCGTGGGCGCGGACGTGATCCTGTACGCCTTCATCGTCGTCGTGGCGGGCGGGATGGGGAACCTGCGCGGCGCGGCGCTCATCGCCATCCTGGTGGGCGAGGTGCAGGCGCTCGGCTCGCTCGTCGCCAAGCCGTCGGTGGTGACGGTGGCGCTGTTCGGGCTGGTGATCGTCCTGCTGATGGTCCGCTCGCGGCGCGAGACGGTGGCGGTGCGGCTATGAGGACCGGCTTGCTCGCCCGGGCGCGCGACTGGTGGCAGGCGCTCGCCGTGTGCGGCCTGATCGTCGTGCTGGTGGTCGTGCCGCCGGCGGTCGGCGGCTACCTGCCGCGCGCGCTCACCAGCTACTTCATCTTCGGGCTGCTGGCGCTGTCGGTGGGGCTCATCAGCGGCTACGGGCGGCTGTTCAACCTCGGCGTGGGCGCGACGTTCGGGGTGGCGGCCTACGCCGTGGCGGTGCTCAGCCAGCTCGGCGTGAGCAACCCGTTCCTGCTGCTCGCGGGGGCGCTGGCGGCGAGCCTGCTGGTGGCGCTGCTGTTCGCCTTCTACGCGCTCGTCGCCTCGGGCATCGAGTACCTGATGCTGACCTTCCTCACCACGCTAGCGTTCGCCGTGCTGCCGCTGGCATTGCCCGACCTGCTGGGCGGCGACAACGGGCTGGCGCTGAAGGGCGACCTGCGCGTCTCGTTCGGGCTGAACCCCTTGCGCGGCTACGAGTTCTACTGGTTCGTGCTGGCGGTGGTCGTCGCCTGCGCGCTGCTCTCCTGGTTCCTGATCAGCTCGCAGGCGGGCAAGGCGGTGCAGGCGATCGGCCGCAACCCCGTGCGCGCCGCGGCGATGGGCTACAACGTCGGCGGCTACCGCGTGGCGCTGACGCTGTACGCCAGCCTGATCGCGGCGCTGGGCGGCTGGCTGTACATCCTGCAGAACTCGTTCGTACACCAGGACCTGCTGGGCCTGGGCAACTCGACGAACGGGCTGGTGTACGCGCTGATCGGCGGCGTGAACAGCATCCTCGGCCCGTTCCTCGGGGCGATCCTGCTGCGCTTCGTGAACGACACGCTGAGCCGCGGCAGCACGCAGACGCCGCTGTATCTCGGCATCGTGCTGATGCTGGTGGTGTACTTCGTGCCCGACGGCCTGCTCGGCCTGTGGGACCGCTACGGCCGCCGGCGGCCGGCCGCGCCGCGCGCCGCCGAGCCCGCGGAGGGGACGCCCGCCGGGACGGGCGCGGAGAAGCTGGAAGCCGTCTGACCTGCTACTATTTACCCAAATGATCGTGTCATCATGGACAGTGAATCCGGCGGGTAGCGCGCTATTCGCGGGGAGGCCCGAGACGATGGCTGCTAACGCGACCCCACAACCAGAGCCGGAGCGCCAGATATTCACGTTTGCTAGCCGTGCCGAGTTCGAAGCGTGGGCGCGGGCAAACGTACCCAACCCAGACGAGTTTGTGCAGGGCACCTACGAGAGCATGGAGCGCTGGCGTGCCTGGCGGGCGGCCGGCAACACCGGGCTGCCGCCCGGCTACAAGCGCTTCAGCGATTACCGCCGTGAACATCCGCTTTGAGGCAGTTCTCGAAACGCAAGCGGAACGCGTCCTCGAACATCTGCGGCAGACAGCTCCCGCCGAGTGGCAGGCTCTCTTGGAGTGCATCACGCGTCTGGAGCAGGACCCGTATCCTCCGCCCTCGCAGCGCGCTCCCGTTCATCTGCTCGGCGTGCTACTGGACCCCGCGGCCTTCGTATGCGGTGCCTGGCGCATCAGTTTCCACGTGGAGGACGCGGCCTTCGTCGTCGTTCGGTGGCTTGTGCAGGTTGATCCGCGGCGCCCATAATGACGCGCTCCGTTGCCTCACCATTGATCGCGAACCCGTTCATGGTGCAGACTAAGCACCGCCGGTTTGGCTTGCCGAAGCTTACGACGTGAAGGCGCCGCACCTGGTTGTCGCATGCGGGTCATAGGAGGGGCAGAATGAGCCTGGCAGCATGGTCTCGGAGCCGGCGCACGCATCTGGGGGCGGCGTTCCTGGTCATGTGGGGGCTGGTGCTGGGCGCCTGCGCGCCGGCCGCGCCGGCGAATGCGCCCTCGGGCGCCGCCCAGCCGGCGGGGCAGGCGGCGCAGACGCCGAACCTCAGCCCGATCAAGGTCGGTGTGCTCGACGACATCACCGGTGTCGGCGCCATCGAGGGCGCGCTGCTGCGCATCTCGACCGATCTCGTCGTGGAGCAGACGAACAGCAGCGGCGGCATCAACGGCCACCCGCTCCAGGTGGTCTACGCCGACCCGAAGGGCGACGCCACGCAGGCACTGCAGCTCGGCACGCAGCTCGTGCAGCAGGACGACGTGGACGTGCTGGCGGGCGGCATCTTCAGCCCCGAGTGCCTGGGCCTGCAGGGGCTGGCGCCGAAGGTGGGGCTGGTCTACGTGCCGCTGAACGGCTGCGCCAACGAGCAGTTCTCCACCCAGTTCTGCAATCATTACTCGTTCCGCGTCTTCCCGGCGGGGCGCCAGCTCGACGATCCGCTGGTGGCCTACGAGGTGAAGAACTTCGGGAAGAACTGGGCGATCATCTACCCCGACTACGTGCTCGGCCAGTCGGCGTTGGCGACGGCCTCGGCCGCGCTGCAACGCAACGGCACGGACTTCTCGGTGAAGATCGCCGTGCCGCTCGGCGAGGCGAACGTGACGCCCTACGTGTCGAAGGTGCCCACGGACGGCTCGATCGACGTGTTGCAAGTTAGCTCGACGGGCAGCGACCTGGCGCGGGTGATGAGCGTCATCCAGCAGTTCGGGATCAACAAGAAGGTGAAGATCGTCACGGCGCTGGGCAAGGAGTCGTTCGCGGGCGTGTATCCCGACGCGATGGACGGCGCGATCATCCGCGGCGTGCGGCCGTCCGATGGGCTGCCCGGCGATGCGAACGACGCGGCATTCGCGGCGGCGTGGAAGGCGATGGCGCAGAAGGACGCCGACATCGCCGGCCCGCTCGGCGGCGCCGACAAGGCCACGCCCGGCAACAACAATGGCTACAATGCCTACGGCTCGATGAAGGCGCTGGTGCTGGCGATGCGGGCGGCGAACTTCACGGGCAAGGCCGACACGGAGAAGCTGATCGCCGCGTTCGAGACGCTGAACGTGCCCCCGGGGCCGGACCTGCCGAGCGGGCTGATCATGAACAAGAGCGACCACCAGGGCCGCTGGACGACGCACCTGCTGCAGATCAACGGCCAGAAGGAAGACATCCTGGCCACGTTCCCCGCCGACCAGTTGCCCCTGATCGGAGACTGCAAGATTTCGTAGGGTACTGGGGGGACGGACCTACCCCCCCGCCCCCCTCCCTACCAGGGAAGGGGGAGAGGACGAGGGGCACCCGGCCCCAGGAGAAGCAATCATGACGCCGCCGTATCGCGCCGACCACGTGGGCAGCTTGCTGCGCCCGCCGGAGGTGCTGGAGGCGCACGCCGCGCGTGCGGCCGGGCGCCTCTCGCCGGACGAGCTGCGGGCGATTGAGGACCGCGCGATCCTGGCGGCGCTCGACCTGCAGCGCCAGGTGGGGCTGGACGTGCTGAGCGACGGGGAGTATCGCCGCTCGAGCTGGGCCGGCGAGTTCGCGGACGCCGTGGAGGGCTTCGTGACCGCCGATCCGCCGATCGCGTTCGAGTGGCGCATGCCGGATGGCTCGCCGCGGCAGCCGGGGTTGGGGACGGCGCCGGCGCCGGGCTCGGCGGGGCAGCGCGGGCGCGTGGTGGGCGCGCGGCTGCGCCAGCACCGCCGCCTGACGGCGTACGAGTCGGCCTTCCTCAAGGAGCACGCGGGCGGGCCGTACAAGATCACCCTGCCCGCCGCCTCGTACACCGTGGCGCGCGGCTTCAAGCCGGGCCTGACTACGCGGGCCTATCCGACGCGCGCCGACCTGATGCGCGATGTGGTGGCCATCATGCGCGCGGAGGTGGATGCGCTCGCCGCGGAGGGGGTGCCGTACATCCAACTCGACAACCCGCACTATCCCGACTACATCGGCGAGGAGCGGCACGCGCAGTGGCGGGCTATCGGCATTGATCCCGGGGCGGCGCTGGCGGAGGACATCGCGGGCGACAACGCGGTGCTCGCGGGCCTCGACCGCCAGCGCGTGACGGCGGCCACGCACATCTGCCGCGGCAACGCCCGCAGCGCCTGGCACTCGCAGGGCGGCTACGAGGCGATCGCCGAGCAGGTGTTCAACGAGCTGCAGGTCGATCGCTTCCTGCTGGAGTACGACAGCGAGCGGGCGGGCGGCTTCGAGCCGCTGCGCTTCGTGCCGCGGGGCAAGATCGTGGTGCTCGGGCTGGTCACGACCAAGGAGGGCGCGCTGGAGTCGCAGGACACGCTCCTGCGGCGCATTGACGAGGCGGCGAAGTACGTGCCTGTGGAGTACCTGGCGCTCAGCCCGCAGTGCGGCTTCGCCTCCATCGAGCAAGGCAACCTGCTCACCTGGGATGAGCAGCGCCGGAAGCTGGAGCTGGTGGTCGAGACGACGCGCAAAGTGTGGGGCTAGGCGCGGGCGCGGTCAGACCGCGCCCTCTCCTCGCCTGGCGTGGAATACTTGTGTCCCGGGTGTGCCCGACGTATCTTTTGGAGTACGTACCCCGGCCCGGCCACTGAGCGGGCCAGAACGCCGGCTCGGCCGGCGATCCCACTGTGCATGCCCACGTGGTGAACCGATCGGTCCCCCATGCCGCGCGGAGGATTTTCGTGGAGTTATTCCCCAGACAACGCTTCGCGCGTGCGGGGCGAGAGACGAGCCAGGGCGCGAGCCGACTTGCTCTTGAGCGGGTCGTGGACGGTACTCGGCAGGCGCTCGACGTGTCGTATGGCGTCCATCCCGAGCAACGCCTCGACGTCTACCTGCCAGCGGCCGCCGCGGCGGCGCCCGTGGTGCTGTTCGTCCACGGCGGCGGCTGGAGCGTCGGCGACAAGTCGCAATACGCGGCCGTGGGAAACCGGCTCGCCCGCGAGGGGCTCGCGGCGATGATCGTAAACTACCGGTTGTCTCCGGCCGTGCAGCATCCGACGCACGTGCGGGACGTGGCCCAGGCAATCGGCTGGTGTGTTCGCCATGCGGCGAGCTACGGAGCGGACCCGGCGCGACTGTGCTTGATGGGGCACTCCTCGGGCGCGCACCTGGCCGCGCTGGTGGCGCTCGAGCCGAGCTACCTCGCCGCGGAAGGCGTGCCGACGAGCGCCATTGGCCGCGTGGTGGGCGTGAGTGGTGTGGGCTACGACCTCGACGAGCGCTACGCCGAACTGCCGGTGGGACCATTTTTCAGGCCGGTGTTTGGCGCGGATTGCCGCCTGTGGAAGCACGCCGCCCCCCTCCAATACGCCGGGCGTTCGGCGCCGGAGTTCTTGCTGATCCACGGGCTGGGCGACACCGAGGCGCCGCCGGCGAGCACGGAGGTCTTCGCCGCCGCCTTACAGGCGACCGGCGTCGCCACGCGGCTGGTGCTCGTCCCGGACGAAAACCACGTCAGCGTAATGTTCGCGGCGGCGCCCCAGGTCGTGGAGTTCCTGCGGGCGCCCTGGTCTCGTCCGAGCGCTGCCGCGTCGCTGTCCTAGTCGCCCGCCGGGTGGCTCAGGCGCGGGGATAGGGCACGATCCAGATCCAGATCGTGGCGGCGAAGGTGGCCGCGCCGGCGAGCACGAGCAGGTGGAAGACCTCGTGGAAGCCGAAGACGCGCGGCAGCGGGTCGGGCCAGCGGCGCGCGTAGACGAGCGCCCCGGCGGTGTAGAACAGCCCGCCCGCGAGCAGCCCCGCGACCGCGAGTGCCGGCAGCGCCCGCACGAGGCTGGGCGCCGGCAGGAGCGCCACCCAGCCGAGCGCCAGGTAGAGCCCCGTGCGCGCCCAGCGCGGCAGCCGCGGGGTGAACAGGCTGCACGCTACCCCCACGGCCGCCAGCGCCCAGACCGTCGCGAGCACGGCCACGCGCTCCCAGCCGGCCAGGACGTTGACGGCGATCGGCGTGTAGGTGCCGGCGATCAGGAGGAAGATGCTCGCGTGGTCGAGGGCGCGCAGGACCGCGCGCACCGGCGGGCGCCAGGCGTGCAGGTGGTAGCTGGCGCTCACCGTGAGTAGCTGGATCATGCTCACGCCGTAGACGAGTAGCGAGACGGCGCGCGGCGGATCGGGCAGCGCCTGCCAGAGCAGGGCGGCGAGCGCCGGGATGGCGCCCAGCGCAGCGATGGCGTGCGACCAGCCGCGTAGGAGCGGCCGGGCGGGGGCGGGATCGGCGGTGGGCGGGTCGGCTGGCGGCGGATGGTGACTGTTCACCCGGGTTTCCTCCGGTAAGGCGTCCATTCTGGTATACTACGCGCAACGTGAGATTCCAGGACCGACGTGAGGGGTGCGCTGGAAGTGGCGCGCCCTATTTTTGTGGTGCAGGTCCCTAGCTCAGGCGCACCCACCCGGAAGGACGCAATTTGACGACGTTTGCTGAGATGGCGCTCGGCGCGCCAGCCCTGACTGCCCTGGCCGAGATGGGCATTACGACCCCCACGGAGATCCAGACCGCGGCGATTCCGCCACTCCTCGCCGGGCGCGACCTGGTTGGCGAGGCGCCGACCGGCTCCGGCAAGACGCTGGCGTTCGCGCTGCCGCTCAGCGAGCGGCTGGACGCCAGCCGCCGCCAGGTGCAGGGGCTGGTGCTCGTGCCAACGCGGGAGCTGGCGGTGCAGGTGGAGCAGGTGTTTGCCGCGCTCGGCCGGCAGTACGGGTTCCGCACGGTCGTTATCTGCGGCGGGCGGGCGCCCGGCAGCCAGGTCCGCGCGCTGCAAGCCGGCGCGCAGGTGGTGGTTGGCACGCCGGGCCGCGTGCTGGACCTGATCCGGCAGGGCGCGCTCGCGCTGCAGGGCCTTCGGTTCCTGGTGCTGGACGAGGCCGACGAGATGCTGGACCGCGGCTTCGCGCCCGACGTGGAGCGCATCCTGGCGCGCGCGCCGGCGCGGCGGCAGACGGCGCTGTTCTCAGCGACGATGCCGGACTGGGTGCGAGCGACCGCCGCGCGACACTTGCAGGCGCCCGCCACGGCGCGGGTCGCGCGCACGCCCGCCTCGACGCCCGCCATCGAGCACCAGGTGTACGAGGTGCCCGTGGGCCAGCGGTGGACGGCGCTCCAGACGCTGCTCGACGCGCGCGGCGCGGGCATGACGCTGGTGTTCGGGCGGACGAAGCACGGGGTGAAGGCGATGGCGCGGCGGCTGGACGCGCTCGGCTATCCGGTGGCCGCGCTGCAGGGCAACCTGAGCCAGAACGCGCGCGACCGCGTCATGGAGGACGTGCGGAGCGGCAAGGTGCCGATCTTGATTGCCACGAACGTGGCGGCGCGCGGCATTGACGTGGAGCACATCGAGCAGGTCATTAACTACGAGCTGCCCGAGTCGCCCGAGCTGTTCACGCACCGCGTGGGGCGCACGGGGCGCATGGGCCGCGCCGGCGTGGCCGTGACGCTGCTGGAGCCGACCGACCTGCCCCGCTGGGCCGCCTTCGAGCGCGCGCTGGGCCGCCGCCTGCCGCGCGCGCCGTGGGCGGGCGGCGGAACCGCCACGCCGGCCCAGGGCGCGCTGCCCGCCGCGCCGGCGGCTGCCCGCCAGCCCCGCCCCGCCGCGCCGGCGGCTGCCAGGCAGTCCCGGTCCAGCCCCGCGCCAATAGCCACGCCGCCGCACCGGCCGACGGCGGGTCCGGCTCGGCCGGCGCCGGGCCGGCCGGGCACACCGGCGCGGTCCGCGCCACGTACGGTCAGCGCGCCGCCGGCTCCGCGCCGGCCCGGCGCCACCCCTGCGCCCGCGCCCGGCCGTTCCCACGCCGGGCACCCCGCGGCGCCACACTATGCGACCGCCGCGGGCGTCTCGCGCGCGGCGCCACGCGCGGCTGGCATCCCAGTCACCCCGCCGGAGGCCGCCCGGCCAGGCGGCCGACCAAGCGGCGGCGGCCTCTCCCGCGGGCGCCGACGACGTCCATTCCGCGGCCGCGCCGGTGCCTCCACGGGCCGCTAGCGCGGCCGCGCCGCTCGGTTAAGTCAAGAGGGGGTGGGATGGCGCGTCGCGTGCCCACCTGAGGCCCCCAGGCCGCCATGCCTCTGAGCGCGCGTCCCTCTTCCCGCCGCCACACGACGCCCTAGCTTCGTGGTAACCTTGACCCGCGCAAACCGATGCCGCGGTGCCGCGCGCCCCGCGGCTATCGGCCACAATGCGGGCGCAGCGGGTGAAGGAGGCACGAGAATGGGAAGCCGGGATGCGCTCCGGGCGGCGGTGGGCGCGCTGGCGGCGCTCGTGCTGGCCGCGTGTGCGGCGAGCCCGTCCGCGAGCGGCCCCGCGCGGCCGGCGGCGAGCGCGCCCGCCGCGGCCGGTGAGACAGGCGCGGCGAGCGCGCCGGCCGCAGCGGCGGCGAGCGCCGCGCTGCAGGCCGTTATCGAGGGAGCGCGGAAGGAAGGTCAACTGACCCTCATCTGGGGCGAGGGCACGATGGGCGGCCACGAGGGGGTGCGCCGTCTCGCCGAGGGCTACAACAAGCACTACGGCCTGAACGTGAACGTGCAGTTCACGCCGGGCGCCTCGATGCCGCAGATGGTGGGCCGCGTCGCGCAGGAGGTGCAGGCGGGCCGCCCCACCGCGACCGACCTGGTGGTCGCCTACGCGAGCAGCATGCTCGTTGCGGCGCAGGCGAACGCGCTGGAGCCGGTGGAGTGGGCGAGCTGGGCGCCGAACGTGCAGGACCCGCAACTGGTGACGGGCGGCGGCATCGGCGTGGCCTTCCAGTCGAGCCTGGCGGGCATCAGCTACAACACGAGCCGCCTGCGGGGCGACCTGGTGCCGCACACACTGCAGGACCTGCTCAAGCCGGAGTACAAGGGCCGCGTGGCGAGCACGCCCTACGCCGCCTACTTCGACTTGCTCTCGACCGACGAGCTGTGGGGCCGCGAGCGCACCTTCGACTACGTGAGCCGCCTGGCCGAGCAGGCGGCGGGGCTGATCCGCTGCAACGAGACGGAGCGGCTGATCAGCGGCGAGTTCGACGCGCTGGCCCTCGACTGCAGCCAGTCGGACACCTTCAAGGCCAAGGCGCAGGGCGCGCCGCTGGATTACGTCGTGCCCACGGACGCGCCGCTGCTGCTCTACCTGTATATCGGCGTGCCGAAGACGGCGCCGCACCCGAACGCCGCGAAGCTCTGGGTGAACTACCTGCTGAGCCGTGAGGCGCAGGACGTGCTCTACGAGAGCAACTTCCAGGACCTCCACCTGCTGCCCGGTTCGAAGACGCGCAATGATCTGGCCGCCGTGGAGCAGGCCAACCTGAAGCCCACGCTCATCACGCTCGAGTTCTTGCAGCGGCTCGACGAGCAAGACTTCCTCGCCCGCCGCGCGCGCATCCAGGAGCTGCTGACGCGCGGCCAGTAGCCGCCCGGACGGCCCTGCCAGCGCGTGCAGACGTCGCCGCAGCGGGCTGCCGAGCTGTTCGAGGAGTACGGCGATTCGCGGACGGCGCCCGCGCGGTCGCTGAGCATCTACCTGCCGAGGAGAGAGGCGATGACCATGACCGACGAGCGCCCCGACGCCGAGCGCACGAGCGAGGGCGCGCCGGCCCCCTGGGAGGATTTCGTCCACACCGGCCCGGGCACGCTGGCGGGCCGCTATATGCGCCGTTTCTGGCAGCCGGTCTACCTGGCCGAGGAGCTGGCGCCGGGCCAGGCGAAGCCGCTGCGCATCATGAGCGAGGATTTCACGCTGTACCGCGGCGAGGGCGGCACCCCACACGTGGTGGCGTTCCGCTGCGCGCACCGGGGGACGCAGCTCTCGACCGGCTGGGTGGAGGGGGACTGTATCCGCTGCTTCTACCACGGCTGGAAGTACGACGCCTCCGGCCAGTGCGTCGAGATGCCGGCCGAGGACCCCTCCTTTCCACCGAAGGTCAAGGTCAAGAGCTACCCGACCGTGGAGTATCTGGGTCTGGTCTTCGCCTACCTGGGCGAAGGGGAGCCGCCGGCGCTGCCGCGCTACCCGGACTTCGAGGACGAGGGCGTGCTGGTCACGAGCAGCTACCTGCGGCCCTGCAACTACTTCCAGAACATCGAGAACGGCCTGGATCACGTGCACGTGACGTTCGTACACGCGGTGTCGGGCTTCACCGACGCCGGCCTGCGCGGCGTGCCGCGGGTGCTGGGCGAGGAGAGCGAGTGGGGCATCACGCAGCGCGGCGTGCGCGAGGGCGGCGCCACGCGCGTGCTGCAATACGGCATGCCGAACGTGCAGCACATCAAAGGCTCGCCCGATGGCGGCTCGGGCGGCTGGGTGGACGCGCTGTCGTGGCGCGTGCCGGTGGACGATACGCAGCACCTGAGCTTCAACGTGAACCTCGTCCACGTGACGGGCGAGGCGGCCGCGCGCTACCGCGAGACGGCAGGCGGGCGCGGCGGGATGGCGCCGGCCGAGGTGAACGAGCTGAGCGCGGCCATCCTGCGGGGCGAGCGGCGCATCCAGGACCTGCGCGACCATCCCAACCTGGTGAACATCCAGGACACCGTCGCCCAGGTGGGCCAGGGGGTGATCGCCGACCGCACGGCCGAGCGGCTGGGCCGTTCCGACGTGCTGGTGATCCTGCTGCGGAAGATCTGGGCGCGCGAGCTGCGCGCGCTGGCCGAGGGGCGGCCGCTGAAAGAGTGGCGGCGCACCGAGCGCCTGCTGACGACGGCCGGCGTGTAGCGCACCGGGCGGGGAAGGGCTGATTACATGAAGGGAATCCTTGGGGGATTCTGGCGGGTGGCGGGCGTGTGGCTACTCGTGCTCGCGGGCGCCTGCGGGCCGGCCGCTGGCGCGCCGGCCGGGGTGCGCGGCGGCGAGGCTGGCGGGGCGGCCGGGGCGGCGAGCGCGCCCGCGGGCGGCGCGGCACCGGCCAGTGCGGCGCCGAGCGGCTTGCAGGCGCTCGTCGAGGGCGCTCGCAAGGAAGGGGCGCTGTCGTTCGTCTGGGGCGAGGGGACGGTCGGCGGCAGCGACGGGGTGCGCCGCCTCGCGGAAGGCTTCAACCGTTACTACGGGCTGAACCTGGACGTGCGCTTCACGCCTGGCCCGTCCATGGCCGAGATGGCGCCGAAGGTCGTGCAGGAATACCAGGCGGGCCGCCCGGCCTCGACCGATATCGTGGTCGGCTACGCGAACCACATGTACACGCTGATGCAGGGCGACGCGCTGCCGGCGATTGACTGGGCGAGCTGGGCGACGAACGTGCAGGACCCACGCCTGGTCGCCCCGGGCGGGGGCGCGGTCACCTTCCAGTCGAGCATGCAGGGGATCACCTACAACACGCAGCGGGTGCGGCCGGACGAGGTGCCGCGCAGCATGGAGGCGCTGCTGGAGCCGCGCTACAAGGGGCGCGTCGCCTCCACGCCCTACGCCTCGGGCTTCGACCGCCTGGCCATCCCCGAGCGGTGGGGGGAGCAGCGCACCCGTGAGTACGCCGCGCGCCTGGCCGACCAGGTGGCGGGGCTCATCCGCTGCAACGAGAAGGAGCGTTTGCTGAGCGGCGAGTTCGACATCTTCGCGCTCGACTGCAGCCACTCCGACGCCTTCCGCATGCGCGCGCAGGGCGCCCCCATTGATTTCGTGATGGCGTCGGACGCGCCGTTCGTGCTGCTGTTGTACATGGGCATCCCGAAGAACGCGCCGCACCCGAACGCGGCCCGCCTGTGGGCGAACTACCTGCTGAGCCGCGAGGCGCAGGACTTCATGTACGAGTCGGACTTCAGCGACACGCACCTGCTGGAGGGCTCGCGGACGGCGCCGCTCATCCGCGAGCGCGAGGCGGCCGGCAGCCAGATCCTGTACGTGGACGTGCAGTTCTACCAGACGCACGATGAGGCGCTGCTCAACAAGAGCCTCAGCGAGATCCAGCGCATCCTGCAGAAGCGCTAGCTCGGATCATTTGCAGGCCCGGCCGCGCTTCCAGGCCGGGGGTTAACCCGGGTAGCCGTGCTCGCCGCGCGGCGGCGCGCCATCGGGCGCGGCGGCGTGGCGGTAGAACGCCGTGCGTCGCCCGGCCATCAGGTGGGTCAGCTCCATGCCGACGATGCCGTAGCGGCGCATCGTGTGGCGGATCACCTCGATGCCGGCCTCGAACTCGGGCTGCACCACCTCGGTGGCGCCCGCCCGCCGCAGCCCTTGCACGTGGCCTACGTCTACCGCCCGCGCGATGATGTCGAGGCGCGGGTGGCGCGCCCGGGCGTGCGCGGTCGCTAGCTCGGCTGCGTGCGCGTCGGGCATCAGCACGGCGAGCAGCCGCGCCGTCTCCAGGTGGGCGTGCTCCAAGACCGCAGGATTCGCGGCGTCGCCGTAGATCACCGGCACGTCGCGCGCGCGCAGCTCGCGTACGATCTGGGGGTTATACTCGACGACGAGGTAACGCAGCTTGCGCCGCTCGAGCGCCTCGGCCAACTCGCGGCCGACGCGGCCGTAGCCGCAGATCACCGTGTGGCGGCTGAGGCCCTCGGCGCGGGGGTCGGCCTGGACGGGCGGTGCGAACCGCGTGCCGACGCCGGGCAGCCGCTCCAGCGCCCGCAGCAGGTAGGGCGCGCTCCAGAGCAGCGCCGGGGTGAGCACGATCGTGACGAGCGCCGTGGCCAGCGTGAGATCGAACAGCACAGGCGGGATGGCGCCCGCGTCGGTGCCGAGGCGGGCGAGCACGAAGGAAAACTCCCCGACCTGGGCCAGGCTAGCGCCCGTGAACAGGGCCACACGGCCGGGCACGCCGAGCAGCAGCACGACCAGCGTGACGATGGCCAGCTTGCCGATCATCGTCGTCGCGCTGAGCAGGAGCACGATGCCCGCCTGGTGGATGAGGTCCGGGAGATTGATCAGCATGCCGACGGAGACGAAGAACAGCGAGGCGAACAGGTCGCGCAGCGGCAGCGCCTCGGCGACGACCTGGGTGCGGTAGTCGGATTCCGCGATCACCAGGCCCGCGAGGAACGCCCCGAAGGCGAGCGACAGGCCGGCCGCCTGCGTGGCCAGGGCCGTGCCGAGCGCCAGGCCGACGATGCCGAGCAGGAACACCTCCCGCGAGCGGGTGCCCGCCGCGTGCCCTAGCAGCCACGGCACCGCCCGCGTGCCGAGCAGGTAGGCGACCAGCAGCACGGCGGCGGCCTTGGCCGCGGCGAAGGCCAGCTCCACCAGCACGCCCTCGCCGCCGGCCACCAGCGCGGGCAGTACGACGACCATCGGCACGACGGCCAGGTCCTGGACGATCAGGATGCCCAGCGCCACGCGGCCGTGGAGCGCCTGGAGCTCCCCGCGCCCCATGAGGACCTTCAGCGCCACGACCGTGCTGGAGAGCGCGAGCAGCGCGCCGAGGAAAACTCCCTGCAGGAACGACAGGCCGAGCAGCGGCGCGAGCAGGGGGCCGAGGCCCATTGTCAGCAGGATCTGGAGGGCGCCGCCGAGCACCGTCACACGGCCGAACTGCCGCAGCTCGCCCAGCGACACCTCGGCGCCCAGCGCGAACATCAGGAAGGCAACGCCGATCTCGGCCAGCACCTGCACGGAGTGGATGTCGGCGGTGGGGCCGGGCGTGAAGGGGCCGATGACGACGCCGGCGAGGAGATAGCCGAGGATGACGGGCTGGCCGAGGCGCTGGGCGACGAGGCCGCCGGCGAAGGCTGCCAGCACGGCCAGCACGAGGTCAATGACGAGGTGCAGATCTTCCATCTAGTTATGATACGGGACGTGCCCCACCCCGGCCGGCGCGGTGGGCGTCCATAGCGCGGGCGAGTGGGCGCCCGCGCCGGCACCGCGCGGCACATTCGGATTGCGACGCTCGATGGAGAGACCCGGGTGAGCGAGAAGGCTACCGTCCCGCTCGCCGCGCGCGCGCGCGCGCTGTGGGCGCTACTCCACCCGTTCCCGGTGGCGATGACCGTGCTGGCCGCGATGCTGTTCGCCGTGATTGCCGCGCGGGGAGCGCCGCCGCTCGGACCGCTCGCGCTGCTGTTCGGCTCGGTCCTGCTCTCGCAGGTCGCCATCGCCAGCCTGAACGACTACTGCGACCAGCGCCTCGACGGCGCCACGAAGCCGTGGAAGCCGCTGCCCGCGGGGCTGGTGGCGCCGCCCGTGGCGCTCGGGCTGGCGGCGGTCTGCGCGCCGCTGGCGCTGCTGTGCGCCGCGCCGCTCGGCCCCGTCGCGCTGCTGGCGGCGACCGTGGGCACCGCGGCGGGGTTGGCCTACGACGTGTGGCTGAAAGGCACCGCCTGGAGCGCCGTTCCCTTCCTGGTCGCCTTCCCGGTCCTGCCGATCTGGGCCTGGAGCGCCGTCGCGCCCGCCGACCCGCGGCTGCTGGAGGGCTATGTGGTCGGGGCGCCGCTCGTGCTGGGCCTGCACCTGGCGGACACGCTGCCCGACCTGGAGGGCGACCGCGCGCAGGGCGTGCGCGGCCTCGCCCACCGCCTGGGTCCCGCCCGCACCCGCGGCGTGCTGTGGGCGGCGTTCCTGGCGACTCCCGCGCTCCTCGCGGCGCTGGCCGCGCTGCCGGGCCACGCCGCGCCGGTTCTGTGGGCCGCCGCGGGCGGCACGCTCGGCCTGGTGCTCGCGGCGCTGGCGCTGAGCCGCGGCGGGCCGGCGCCGGGCGGCGCCGGCCCCGGCCGGCGTGGCTGGGCGCTCGCCTTCGGCCTGCTCGCCTGCGCGGCGCTGGCCGCCGGCCTGGGCTGGCTCCTGGCGCTCGCCGCCGCGCAGCCGGGCTGAGCGTCCGCGGCGCCTGTCGCCTACCCGGGGGCGGATGGGCTGGCCATGGAAAGCCCGGGGGACTCAACGATCGCCAGGCGTCCGCTCCGCGTGGGCCTTGAGCTGGCGGAGCGTCTGCGCGGCAATGTGCTCGACGAAGCAGCGGCCGACGACGAGCTGGGCCGGCCAGCCGCCAACGAGCGGCCAGGGCGGGGTGAACGCGTGGCGGATCGTCACCTCGACGGACCGCTCGTCCGGGACGAGCTGCCACACCACGTGCATGCCGCAGGTGACGCCGCCGACGTGGCGGTAAGTGATCAGACGGGCTGCCGGAAAGACCTGCTGCACCGCCTGCCAGCGCACGGGGATGGCGCCCCGCCGCGCTGCCATGTCGAGCCAGGTGCGCCCGTCCGCGCGGCGCAGGACGCGCACCCAGCGGTAGTGGGGCAGGAGCGCCGGCCAGCGCTCCACGTCGGCGCTGAGCGCGAAGACCCGCTCGACGTCAGCCTCGATGCGGAGCGTGTTCGCGCAGTACATCCATCCCTCGCTCGGTTTGGCGCTATGGTCGCAAGACGCGGCAGAGGTAGGCCGGGTGGAGCGCCGCCGCGGCGTCGCCGAAGTCACCAAGCGCCGCGCTGAGCGGCCGGCCAAGGGCGGGCCGGGCGTTTAGCCGGCGCAGGGCGTAGGCGAGCAGCGCGGGCTGGTGCACGAATACCTGGAGCAGCCAGCCGAGCCGCCGCTTCGCGCCGAACGTTTGCCGCCGCCGGCGGGCGTAGGGCGCCAGCGCGCGCGCGGAGAGGTCGGCCGCGGCGAGCGCCCGCACGGCGACGGCGGCTGCCAGCTCGCCACCGCGGAGCGCCTCGTATACGCCGTCGCCCGTGAACGGATCGAGGAAGCCGGCGGCGTCGCCCACGAGCAGCCAGCCCGGCCCGCAGACGCGCCGCGCCCGCCGCCCGAGCGGCCCCACGCCCCGCACCGCGCTCACCCGCCGCGCGCCGGCGAGCCGCCCCGCGGCGGCCGGGATGCTCACCAGCGCGCGCTCGAACCGCGCCGCCGCGGGGAGCTGGGCCCCCGGTCGCGGCATATCGACGACGATGCCGACGTTCACGCGCGCGTTGCCGCTCGGCGCCAGGCCGCAGTAACCGCGCGGCCCGACGTACATCTCGCCCTGGCCGTCGAGCCGCAGGCCCTCGTAGTGGGCGACGAGCCCCAGGCGCCGCGGCCACGGCAGCGCCTCGCTCGCGCCCAGCGCCCGCGCGACCGCGGAGTGCAGCCCGTCGGCGCCGACGACCAGGCGGGCGGCCAGCGTCGTCGGCCGACTTCCGATCCGACCACGCACGCCGACCACCGCCGCGCCCTCCGTCAGCAGCCCCTCGACGCGGAAGCCCTCGACGACCCGCGCGCCCGCCCGCGCCGCGGCCGCGACCAGGACGTGATCGAGCGCGGCGCGCGAAATGGCGAGGGCGCGCTGGCCGTGCGCCGCGTAGTCCACCAGCCAGGCGCTGCCATCGGGCGCGGACAGCCGCATGCCGTCCAGCCAGCGCGCGCCCACCGCGTCCACCGCCGCGCGGAGGCCCAGCCGGTCCAGGAGCGGCGCGACCGCCGGGCTGGTGTACTCGCCGCAGGGCTTCGGCCGCGGGAAATGCGCCTTGTCGGCCAGCACGACGGCGCAGCCGGCCCGTGCCAGCAGGAGCGCGCAGGCCGCGCCGGCTGGCCCCGCGCCCACGACGACCACGTCGGCCGGGCGGGCGGTCATGGGCTCGTCCGCCCCGTTTGGGTTGGAGAGGCGGGCCCACGGGGCGGAGCCGCGCGGGCTGGGCCGGCGCTCACGGCGCCGCTCCGTGCCAGACGACGAGCGCCAGGCGGAAGAACGGCTCGCGGTAGACACGCGCTCCGCGCAGCCCGGCGGCCGCGGCCAGGGCGCGCAGCTCGGCGGCCGTGTAGGCGCGCAGCACCGACAGCGGGGCGTCGTGGCGCGTCAGCGGGTTGGCGGTGCAGGCGCGGCTCCACAGCCAGGTGGCGGCGTAGGCGGCCCAGCCGCGCTCCAGGTCGGCGACCACGAGACCGCGGCGGGCCACGCGGGCGAGCGCGGCCAGCACACCCGCCGCGTCGTCGGGCGGCAGGTGGTGGAGCGTCAGGGCGCAGGTGGCGTAGTCGAAGCAGCCGTCGGGGAAGGGTAGGGCGCGCGCGTCGCCGCGCACGAGCCGGACCGCCGGCTCGGCGCACGCCTGTTCGGCGGCGTAGGCGACCACCTGGGCGTGGTGGTCGAGCGCGACGACGCGCACCGCCCGGCCCGCGCGTCGCGCCCAGGCGGCCAGCGCGAGCGGCACGTCGGCGGCACCGGTCCCCACGTCGAGCACGCGGACGGGCTGGCCGGGCGGCCGCGCGGCGATGGCTGGCCAGAGGTGGCGGCGCAGCACGGCGAGGCCGCCCAGGTAGCGGTTCGCGCGCCGCAGGTCGCGCAGGTTGCCGGCGAGGGCCCGTGCGTCGAGCCGGGCGCTGTCCAGCAGCTCAACGGCGGCGCGGCGGCGCGGCGGCGGCGCCCAGGCTGCCAGCACGCGCCTGCCGCGACGGCCGGGGGTGTCAGCGAGCCGCGAGGGCGGGGCGCTCTCGGCTGAAGCGGCCATACTTCGCTCTCCGCAGTGGTTGGTGGCTGCCACCGCCCGGATGGTGACAACCACGCCCGCCCGCAGTTGCCGGCGCGTTGCCTGATAGTTGGCGGCTGCCACCGCAAGGGGCGTGCCGCGGCGCCGGTACGGCCGCTGCTATCATCCCGCCATGCCTGCCCTGAGCCGCCACTTCTACGAGCTGGGCGCGCACGCCTACGCCTGGGCCACCGGCCAGGCCGGCTGGCGCGCGAGCTGCGACGCGCTCGCCGCCCACCTGCCGCCCCGGCCGGCGCGCGTGCTGGACCTCGGCTGCGGGCCGGGCGGCGTAATGGCCGCGGCCGCCCGGCGCTGGCCCGCGGCGCGGGTCGTCGGCGTGGACGTGGCGGCGCGCATGCTGGCCGAGGCGCGGCGCGGCTGGCCGGGCGCAGCGCCGCCCGCGCTGGTGCGTGCCGACGCGGCCGCGCTGCCGTTCGCGGCGGGCAGCTTCGACGCGGTCACGAGCCATAGCTTCCTGTACCTCGTGCCCGACCGCGACGCGGTGCTCGCGGAGGCAGGGCGGGTGCTGCGCCCGGGCGGCCGCCTGCTGCTCGTGGAGCCGTGGGCCGGCCCGGTCGCCGTGCGCGCCGTCCTGGCCCATTCGCGCGACCCGCGCTTCCTCCTGTCCGTGGCGCTGTGGCGGGCGTTCAACCGGGTGCGCGGCCGCTTCCGGGCGCGCGCGCTCGCCGCGCGCTTGCGCGCCCACGGCTTCGCCGCGCCGCGGGGCGCGCCGGCGCTCGGCGGCCTGGGCCTGCTCGTCCGCGCCGACAAGCCTCCGCCCGGCGGCCGGGCCGGTCCTGGCGCGGGGGATCGGCCGCGCTAATCTGCTCCGTCGGTCGGCGCCCCGAGGACCAGGCTGACGTTGATGCCGCCGAAGCCGAAGGCGTTCTTGAGGCCGTAGCGCGCGTGGACGGGCACCGCGCTGGCGCCCGTAAAGCGCAGGGCGACGTCGGGGTCGGGCGCGTCGAGATTGGTACACGGTGGCGCCCAGCCGCGCGCCAGGGCCAGCGCCAGCAGCGCCGTCTCCATCGCGGGCGTGGCGCCCAGCGCGTGGCCGTGCATGCCCTTGGTGGCAAACACGAGCGGCGCGTGCGCCCCGAGCACGTCCGCCAGCGCGCGCGCCTCCGCGCGGTCGCCGAGCGGCGTGGCGCTGGCGTGCGCCGACACCAGGCCGATCGCCGTGGGCGGCAGGGCGGCGTCGGCCAGCGCCAGCTCGATGCAGCGCCGCGCCTGGCTCCCGTCCGGGCGCGGCGCGGTCATGTGATAGGCGTCGTTGGTCGTGCCGTAGCCGAGCACCTCGGCGTACACGCGCGCCCCGCGCCGCCGGGCGGTCGCGGCGCTCTCGAGCAGCAGCAGCGCGGCGCCCTCGGCCATGACGAAGCCGTCGCGCGCGCGGTCGAAGGGGCGGCTGGCGCGCGCTGGCTCGGCGTTGCGCTCGGAGAGCGCGCGGATGGCGGCGAAGGCGCCGAAGGTGAGCGGCGCCAGCGGCGTCTCGACCCCGCCGGCCAGCATCAGGTCGGCGCCGCCAGCGCGGATGAGGCGGAACGCCTCGCCGATGGCGACCGCGCCGGAGGCGCAGGAGTTGGCGTTCGCCACGTTCGGCCCGTGCAGCCCCAGCTCCTGGGCGAGGTTCGTGGACGCCGCGCCGCCGAACACGCTGAGCGCCAGCGACGGGCTGATCCGCGCGGGGCCGCGCGTCACGAACGCGGTGTGCTCGCTCTCGGCGCAGGCGACGCCCCCGAGCGCGCTCCCGACGTACACGCCGGCGCGCTCGCGCACCGTAGCGAGCTTCCCTTCCAGGCCGCCATCGCGGATCGCCTGGAGGCCCGCGAGCAGCGCGAGCGCCGAGTAGCGGTCGAGCCACTTCGCGCGCTTCGGCTCGACCCAGCCGTCGAGGCAAACGTGGTCGATCTCGGCGGCGATCCGCGAGCGGAAGCCGCTGGCGTCGAAGCGCGTGATGCGACGCACGGCCGAGGCGCCGGCGAGCGCGCCCTGCCAGAAGGCCTCCACGTCGCTGCCGATCGGCGTGACCACGCCCAGTCCCGTGATGACTACCCGGCGCTCGGGCGCGCCCTGTCGGCCGCTCATAGCGTCCCCGTTGGCCGCCGTCTGCCGTCGGCATCCGCCACGGACGCCGGGCGCTAGCGGGCGAGCGCCCCAGTGCAAGTCGCATACCGCGGCCGGTCCGGGCTGGCCGTTGAGGCCGCGCGCCCTCTTCTCCCTCCCTGGCTGGTCGGGAGCGTGGCTGCCCAGGCTTGCTCCGTCCGGTTGTGGCCCGCGCGAAGCGTTAACGCGGCGTTTACTGGCTGGTACTATTTGGTGCAGGCTGTCTTGGCGGCGCCATGCTCGTGCGAAGCGTTAACGCGGTGTTTACTGGCTGCTACCTCGGCCGCAACGCCTTTCGCGGATGGTAAACACGCGGGAACAGCGCCTCGCGAGCCGGGCCTGCCGCCGCGCGTGGTGCCCGCCAACTGTTCGCCGAATACCAGGACAGGAGCGCGACATGTCGCAGGTGTTCATTGTCCCCCTCGACGGCTCGGAGCGCGCCGAGGCGGCGCTCCCGTGGGCGGCGCTGCTGGCGCGCACGCAGGGCCTGCCGCTGGTCCTGTTGCGGGTGGTGCCGCCGGCGTATCTAGTGGCCCCCGGCTTCGACGGCGCGCTGCCCTACCTGTCGCCGGAGACGTACGACCGGCTGGAGGCGGCCGAGCGCGAGGCGGCGGCCAGCTACCTGGCCGCCGTGCAGGCCCGGCTCGCGGCCGACGGCATCGCCGTCGAGACCGTGACCCGCACGGGCTTGCCGGCTGAGACGATCCTGGACGTGGCCGACGAGCGCGGCGCCGCGGCTATCGTGCTCGCCACCCACGGCCGCGGCGGGCTCACGCGCCTGGTGCTGGGCAGCGTGGCCGAGCGCGTCGTCGCTCAGGCCACCACCCCCCTGCTCCTGGTCCGCGCCGCAGAGGGCGCCGTGTCGCGCCCCGCCGAGCTGAGCCGCCTGCTGGTGCCGCTCGACGGCTCGGCGCTCGCCGAGCGGGCGCTCGACCTGGCCGCGGCCATCGCCCCGCCGGGCGCCACGCGCCTGCTGCTGCGAGTCGTGGCGCCGGTCGAGCGCGCCATGCCCGGCGTAGGGGCCGCAGGCACGTACATCGACGTCGAGGCCACCGAGCGCGCCACGGCCGCGGCGGACGCGTACCTGGACGAGGTGCGCCAGCGGCTATCTGCCGGCGGCTACGCGGTTCAGACCGCTGTACGCCGCGGCCAGCCAGCCGCCGAGATCCTGGCCGCCGCCCGCGAGGCCGCGGCGAGCCTGATCGTTCTCTCGACCCATGGCCGCACTGGGCCGCGACGGTGGCTGCTCGGCAGCGTGGCCGACGCGGTCGTGCGCGGCGCCGACAGCCCCGTCTTTCTGGTAAGCGCGCGGGCGCTAGTGGCGCGCGCCCAGACCCCCTACGCCGTGCGCGATCTCATGACGCGCGACCTGGCGGTGGTGCGCGCCGACGAGCCGCTCACCAGCGCGCTGCGGAAGCTGCTGCGCCACCGGGTGAGCGGGGCGCCCGTCGTGGACGCGACGGGCAAGCTGGTTGGCGTGCTCTCGGAGCACGACCTGCTGGCGTGGGACCAGGGGCTGCTCGACCTGCTGGCCGGCGATCCGGGCATGCCGCTCGAGGACTACCGGCGGCGCGTGGCGACCGCACGGGTGTCCGATATTATGTCGCGCTCGCCCGTCACGGTGGACGAGGACGCGCCGCTCAACGCGGCCATGCGCACGCTCGTGCACCACGCGATGCGGCGGCTGCCGGTGGTACGCGACGGCCGGCTGGTGGGCATTCTCACGCGCGCCGACGTGCTGCGTGCGCTCGCCGCGCAGCTCGAAGCCGTGGCCGAGACCCCGTGGGCGACCGTGGCCGGCGGCACGCCACCGCCGACCGGCCAGGGATAGGAGGGCGTCATGTTTCGTCGCATTCTCGTTCCCCTGGATGGCTCGCCGCTGGCCGAGGCGGTGCTGGCCGATCTCTTCACGCTGGCCGCGGACGCCGATCCGGAGGTGCTGCTGGTGGGCGTCGTCGCCCAGCCCGCCGCGTTCGCCGTGGCCGAAGCGTTGCAGGAGACCTCGCTGCGCGGGGATGTCGCGGTGGATGCCGGCGGGCTTGTGCCTGCCATCGAGCGGGAGCTGACGGCGCCCGATCGGGCGCGCCTGCTGCGCTATCTCGACGACCGCGCCGCCCACCTGGCCGCGGCGGGCCTGCGGACACGCACCCAGGTGCGGGTGGGCGACGCCGCCACGGAGATCGTGCGCTGCGCCCGCGACGAGCGGGCGGACGCCATCGCCATGAGCACGCACGGCCGTGGTGGGCTGGACCGCGCGCTCCACGGTAGCGTCGCCGAGGCCGTGCTCCGCACTGCCGGTCGGCCGGTGCTGCTGACGCGCCCCGCCCCGGAGGATTTCGCCCGCCTGGGCGCCCTGGCCGCGGCGGCTGGCTCAGCGGGGCCGGCCTGGCGCGGGCTCGCGTGAGTGGGGACTGGCGAGAGGAGGTGGCGGAGTGGACGAGGGACGAATGACCGCCGCGGAATGCCTGGCGGCGCTGGCCGAGTATCGAACGGCGGAGCGCTGCCGGCGCTGTGAGTACCTGGACTGGGCGATCGCGCAACTCCAGCAGGTCGCGGACTACGGGCTGGCCTGCGAGGCGGCGGCGCTCCGCGCGCCCCGCGACCGGATCGAGGAGTCGCCGGGCTGCCAGCCCTGCCCGCCGCTCGACCTGTACTTCGCCTGGCTGCGGGCCGAGGAGGACCTCGGGCCGCTGTAGGCGCTTGTCTGGTCGCCCTTGGAGCCGATTCTCTGGCTGGGCCTACCTGCGGCTGTGCGGCGACGGCGGAGCGGGCTGCTGCCTGGCGGGCGAGGACCGAGCGTTGCGCCGGACACGCGGGTGGGCTAGGCTTGCTGGTAAGAAACGCACACCCGCCGTGCGCGCGGCACGGCGGCGCGGCCGAGGAGGACGACGGATGGCGGAGATCGTGCTGGGCCTCGGGTCCTCCCATGCGCCCCAACTCGCCTTGCCGCCCGCCGAGTGGTGGCGGCGCGCGGAGCACGACCGGCACTCGACGGAGCTGTGGTACCGCGGCGAGATGATGTCGTTCGCGCAGGTGGTCGAGGCGCGGGCGAGCGAGCACTTCGAGCGCGAGCTGACGCCGGAGAAGTTCGAGACGCGCTTTGCGGCGTGCCAGCAGGCTATCGGGGCGCTGGGGGAGACGCTGCGACGTGCCGCTCCCGACGTGGCGGTGATCGTGGGCGACGATCAGCACGAGTGCTTTCTCGAAGACAACATGCCCTCTATCGCCATCTACGCCGGCGACACCGTGGACACGGTGCCGCTCGGCCCCGACAGCGGCGAGTACGCCGCGGCACCCCCGGCGCTCAGTCGCTACCCGCAGGAGCGCACCGCTAACGCCTGCGCGCCGGCGCTGAGCCAGCACCTCATCGCCGCGCTCATGGCCGAGGGCTTCGACCTCACCTACTCGCGCCGGCTGCCGGCGGGCAAGCACGGGCAATACGGCATCGGCCACGCCTTCAGCTACGTCTACCGGCGACTGATGAACGACCGCATCATCCCGAATGTGCCGGTGTTCCTGAACACCTACTTCCCGCCAAACCAGCCGACGCCGCGGCGCTGCTACGACCTCGGCCGCGCGCTGCGCCGCGCCATCGCCACCTGGGACGCCGACCAGCGCGTGGCGCTCATCGCCTCGGGTGGCCTCACGCACTTCGTCATCGAGGAGGACGTGGACCAGCGGATCCTCGCGGCGTTCGCCGCGCGGGACGAGGCGGCCGTGACGAGCCTGCCGCTCACCTGGTTCAACTCCGGCAACTCCGAGATCCGCAACTGGATGGTCGTGGCGGGCGCGCTGGCCGACGACGGCCTGCAGATGGAAGTCGTGGACTACGTGCCGTGCTACCGCTCCGAGGCCGGCACCGGCTGCGCGATGGCGTTCGCTCGCTGGCAGTAGGCGCCCCCGCGGCTTGTCGGCTGGCCTGGCCGCTGGCTACCCTGCTCGTGCGACTACCGGCCACTGCCGAATGGAGACGAGCCCGTGTCCCAGCAGCCCGAGCCGACGCCGGCCGGCGCGACGCCGGTCGATCAGCTTACCGAGTCGCCGAGATGTTCGTCCCATCGGCGGCGGGACCGATCCGCTGCCAGGTGTTCAGCCCGCCGGGCGCCGACACGCCGCGCCCGCTCATGCTCTACGTCCACGGCGGTGGCTTCACCGTCGGGACGTCGCAGGACACCGCCTACATCACGAGCCGCATCGCCTGGGAGAACGGCATAGTCGTGGTGAGCCCGAACTACCGGCTGGCGCCGGAGTGGCCGTTCCCGGCGGGCCTCGACGACTGCCTGGCCGTGCTGCGCTGGCTGCAGGCGCACGGCTCGGAGCTGGGCGGCGATCCGGCGCGCATCGCCGTGGCCGGCGACTCGGCTGGCGGCAACTTCGCGGCGGCGCTGCCGCTCAAGGCGCGCGACGAGGGGGCGCCGCCGCCCGCCGCGGCCGTGCTGCTCTGCCCGATCACCGACTTCTTCGTCGAGCAGCACGACTCGTTCGAGCGCCTGGCGCCGCTCGGCGTCATCTACGACACGGCCTTCGTCGGCTTCGTGCGCGGCGCCTACGTCGTCCACTACCGGCTCTGGGACCACCCGCACGTCAGCCCCGCGCGCGGCGACCTGCGTGGCTTCCCGCCGACCCTCATCGTGGCCGGCACGGCCGATCCGATGATCGACGACAACCGCGCCTTCGCCCAGAAGCTGCGCGACGCCGGCAACGAGCGGTCGAGCTGTTCGTCCGCGAGCGCATGCCCCACGGCTACTACTTTTTCCCGCACATCCTGAAAGAGGGCGACGAGGCGTTTGGGGCCATCGCCCAGTTCCTCCAGCGTGAGCTGGGCGCGGCGCCGTCCGGGGCTGCCTGACGGAATAGGACGGTCGGGCGCCGGCGCCGCTAATGGCGGGCGGGACGAGCGCGCTGGCGCCCATGACGGCGTGGGGAGCGCGCTAGCCCCAGCGTCTCGGCGACCGGGCGCGCCCGCCGCCCGGGGAACAGCCCGGAGGGCTCGCCGGGCGGCGGGCGCCCGCCGCGGCGCTGCAGCGAGCGGGGGCGCAGGCGCTCGCGCGGCAGCCGCAGCACGCCGACCGAGACGACGGTCGCGACGACGGCGAGGGAGAACGCGCCGCCGCCCGCGGCCATGCCCAGCGCCGCCGCCATCCAGATACTCGCCGCGGTGGTGAGCCCGGCCACCGAGCCGCCCGACTGGATGATCGCCCCGGCGCCCAGGAAGCCGATCCCCGACACGATCTGCGCCGCCACGCGGCTCGGGTCCCAGGCCTCGGTGACACCGCCGAAGATGCTGTACGAGGCCACGGTGAACAGTGCCGAGCCACCCGCTACCAGCATGTGCGTGCGCAGCCCGGCCACCTTCGCCCGCCGCTCGCGCTCAGCGCCGATCACCGCGCCGAGCGCGAACGCGACCAGCACCCGGCCGATCAGCTCCAATTCGAGCAGGCGCGCCAGCTCCGCCATCCGCCCACCTCTTTGGACCGAAAACGCGCCTCTGGTATGGTACGGCGCGCGGGTATCGCGAGTAGGACGGCAGGCGTCGTCGGGGCGGGCCTGGCGCCCGCCCGCGGCCGCCAGGCCGCCGCTCGCCCTCGCTTGCGCCGCCACTCACCTTATGTCATCGCTATCCTCAGTGTAGACCACGCCGCGGGGCGCGACCCGCTCGACAGCCGCGCACCAACTGATGTACACCACGGGGAGCGGCGGCCTGGCCCGACGGGCTACGCAGTGCGAGCTAGCGCGGTCGTCGTGCCGTCGCGCGCGGGGCGGGAGGGCCGATGCGGGTGCCGTCGGTGGGCGCGGTGTTCGGGCTAGGCGGTCTGCCGGCCGCCACGCGGCGCGGCCTCGTGGTCGCCTTCGCGACGAGCGTCGCGAGCATTATGGGCGTGCAGCTCGTCTTCCCCGTCCTGCCGCCGATGATGGAGCAGCTCGCGGTCGGCAAGGCCACCATCGGGCTGGTCGTCACGGTCTACACCGTGCCTATGATCTTCCTGGCGCCCGTGGCCGGCGCCATCGCTGACCTGCACGGCCGCCGCCCGCTGCTCTTCGGCGGCCTCGTGCTGTTCGGCCTGGCGGGCGCCGGCGTGGGGCTGGCGCCGAGCTTCGAGTGGGTGCTGGCGCTGCGCGCGCTGCAGGGCGTGGGCGCGAGCGCCATCATGCCGCTCACCATCGTCCTGCTGAGCGACCTGCTCCAGGGCGAGCACGAGACGAGCGCCCAGGGCCTGAAGGTCGTGCTCGACCGCGTGAGCCTGAGCGTGATCCCGCTCCTGGCCGGCATCCTGGCCATGCTCACCTGGCAGCTTCCGTTCTTCCTGTTCGCGCTCGCCCTGCCGGTCGCCGTCCTCGGCCTCGCCTGGCTGCCCGAGACGCGCACGGCCGAGCACGCGAGCCTCCGCGCCTACCTCGGCAGCTTCCGCGGCATCGGCCGCCGCCCGCGCCTGTGGCTCGCGTTCAGCGCTGGCTTCCTGCGCTTCTTCCTCGACTACGGCTACTTCACCTACCTACCGATCTACCTGGCGCTGGCGCGCGGCGCCTCGCCCGCCGAGACGGGGCTGCTGTTCGGCGCTTTCGCCGTCGGGGCGATGGTGACGGCCAGCCAGGTGGGGCGCCTGGCGCGCGGCCGCGACCCGGCCGACCTGGTGTTCGTCGGCTTCGTGCTGGCCGGCGTCTCCGTGCTCGCGATCCCCGTGCTGCCCGTTCTGCCCCTGGTGGCCGCGAGCCTGTTCGTCTACGGCCTCGGCAACGGCCTGATCTCGCCCCTGCAGAAGAGCCTCTTGACGCGCAACGCTCCGTCCGAGACGCGCGCCGGCGTGGTCTCGCTTGACCGGCTGATTCAGCAAGTCGCGAAATCGCTCGCCCCCGGCGCGATGGGCGCGCTGCTCGTCGTCGCCGACGTGAGCGCCGTCTTCTGGGTGCTCGGCGCCCTCTCCCTCGCCAGCGTGGCCCTCGCCGCTGGCCTCCTCGGCGCTATCCGGCCCGCCCCGGCTCGTCACGTTCAGCCAAGCCGATAGTGGTCCGTCACGCGTGAAATGCTGGCCTGGCAATTCATCTCTGACAGAGTACTAGAAGCGCGCTACCCAGCCCTGGCTGGGCGTCCACTGGTACAGCACGTTTGATAGGGACGGCCGTGTTTGCAGGAAAGTGTCGATCTCCCGTGCCGCTTCGTCGTTCGACCATCGTTGCTGTGGGATGCGCAGGATTCCAGCGTGGTCCGGGAGCATGTAGTCCGGCCCCGCCTGCCGCCACAGCAGCCAGGCGCGATGCAGGAGAAGGAAGTCCCGATAGTTGTGGACGACTAAGATGTGCTGGTGCTGCGTAGCGAACAGGAGCTGCTGTGCGTCGCTAGCCTGTTGGAGTTGCTCGGCCAGCGCCGTCGTCGCGGTGTGCCCGAGGGCGGCGAGCGAAGCACCAATTCCAACTGACACATCGTTGTCAAGATAGAATGCTGCCACTTGCGTTAGACAGCGTTGGCCGCGAGGCGGTCGTCAATCAGCTCCTGATGGCGCCGATAGTAGGCTAGCGCCGCTTCTACGGCCTCGGGTGGGATCGCATAGGCCCTGGCGACGCTCTCCACATCCTGCCCGGGGGTCTTCCAGTAGCCCACCAGGGCCCACACGGATACGCCCCGGTCCTTCACCCACCAGTCGGCTGCCCCCGGTCGGTTCGGGTTGGGCTCCAGGTATTGCGCGATGAGTGCTTCGTCGCGGTCCATAGAGCGTCTCCTCAACTCACCGGCGGCTCCTGTCCCCAGCATAGCCAGCGGGCAAATTGTCGCACAAGACCGCTCGCCATCCCCATCTTGCCCGCCCTGCCCCTGGTGGCCGCGAGCCTGTTCGTCTACGGCCTCGGCAACGGCCTGATCTCGCCCCTGCAGAAGAGCCTCTTGACGCGCAACGCTCCGCCCGCGACGCGCACCGGCGTGGTCTCGCTTGACCGGCTGATTCAGCAAGTCGCGAAATCGCTCGCCCCCGGCGCGATGGGCGCGCTGCTCGTCGTCGCCGACGTGAGCGCCGTCTTCTGGGTGCTCGGC